>FUFK010047409.1_pt1 | contig 52957 bp, 35 predicted proteins | sample 1021851 | NCBI WGS metagenome assembly FUFK01 (sample SAMEA51879418, study PRJEB19060) | metagenome | reverse complement strand
TAAAGTTTAGGTTATCATTTTCTTAACTTAATCTAAATAGGTACTAGCAAAGCCAAAAGCCGCTCTCTTCATTGAGGGCGGCTTTTTTGTGAGTGTTGGTTTTGTTTATAGGTGATAAGAAGAGTTGGACTTGGCGTAGGGTGCGCCTCGCGCACCTGTTCTCAGTTATAGCATAACTACTGTGGTGCGCTAGGCGCACCCTACAAAAACCTATAAGTTTTAATTTAAAGGAATTATTGAATAAAATTCGTCTGAATACTTGCATTTAACTATAAATCTTGTATAATTGTCAGCCTTAACACCCATAGGCGATTGGCTCAATTGGTAGAGCATCGGTCTCCAAAACCGAGGGTTGTAGGTTCGAGTCCTACATCGCCTGCCATCTTTTTTATCCTATCTTTATCTGATGTTTCCTTCTCCTAAGCGAGTTCTTTATGAGCAACAATCAGGATAACCTCGATTCTAAGTTATCTGATGCCTCTAACGCTAAGGCGACGGCAAGCCCGATGCTGACGAAAGGAAAGCATGTCTCAGCAACCAAAAATACCACTGCGGTAGAAGTTGCTAAAACCGGTTCAGCTAAAGATATGGTGCTATGGCTATTGGCTATAGCTGCTCTAATAGCGGCGACTTTCTCTAATCAATACTTACCAGGTTATTGGCAAGCAGCCAATGACGTCTGGGTTCGTATCGGTATTATTGTAGCGCTCGCTGTTTTTGCTCTAGTTTGTCTAGCGCTGACCAATCAAGGACGCGCCTTTAAGATACTATTGAAGGATGCGGCCGTTGAACTGCGCCGCGTCACTTGGCCGGGTAAAGACGAGACTTTTAAATATACTTGGCAAACCATTGTCGTGATAGCGATTGTTGGTTTTTTAGTTTGGATGTTAGATAACTTTTTTAACTGGTTTGTCGGTATTTTTATTGGCTAGAAGAGCGTATTAGCTCTAGTGAAGCTATATTTTATTGATCACAACCTACTACTAAGATCAGGAGCGTCATATGCGTTGGTATATTGTCCAAGCGTTTTCAGGATATGAAAAACAAGTACAACGTTCATTAACTGATCGTATTAATCGTAGTGATTTCGCGGATTCTTTCGGCGATGTATTGGTGCCCACTGAAGAAGTGGTCGAGATGAAAGACGGTAAAAAGCGCAAAAGTGAGCGTAAGTTTTTCCCAGGATACGTCTTGATCGAAATGGAGATGAACGATAATACTTGGCACATTGTCAAAGACTGTCCACGTATTATGGGTTTTGTTGGTGGTACACCAGAGATGCCAGCGCCTATCACTAAAGCGGAAGCCGACCGTATTCTTAATCGCTTAAATCAGACTGAAACTGCGCCGCGTCCGAAGACTCTATTTGAGCCAGGCGAGGAGCTACTGGTTATTGATGGTCCGTTCACTGACTTTAAGGGCCTAGTCGAAAAAGTAGATTACGAAAAATCTAAGCTACAACTGACTGTAAACGTATTTAATCGACCCACGCAGGTCGAGCTTGAGTTTAGTAAAGTTGAAAAACTAGACTAAACAGACATCAACTGGGGAGCTGTTGTTTGTTAAGCGCTGATCGTATGATCATAGTGACTAACAAACTGGCGTTATCACCCAATTAGGAGAAAATCATGGCTAAGAAGATTGATGGTTACATCAAACTACAAGTCCCAGCAGGTAAAGCCAACCCTTCACCGCCAATCGGTCCAGCTTTGGGTCAAAAAGGCGTGAACATCATGGCGTTCTGTAAAGAATTTAACGCAGCGACCTCTAACCAAGAGCCAGGTCTGCCGATTCCTACAGAAATCACGGTATATAACGATAAGTCTTTTACCTTTATCATGAAGTCGCCACCAGCTGCGTATTTACTACGTAAAGCCGCTGGTATCGCTAAAGGTTCTGGTACGCCAAACACTNCTAAAGTTGGTAAGGTGAATCGTGAGCAGTTAGAAGAGATCGTTAAGACTAAAGATGCAGACTTAACTGCTGCTGATCTTGACGCTGCTGTTCGTACCATCGCTGGTACCGCTCGTTCAATGGGTATTTCCGTGGAGGGTGTGTAAATGAGTAAGCTAACCAAACGCCAAAAAGAAATCAATAGCCGTATCGATAACGAAAAACAATACACTATTGAAGAAGCGGTTCAAATCCTAAACGATTTGCCACCTTTGAAGTTCAAAGAGTCTATCGACATCGCAGTAAACTTGGGCGTTGACCCACGTAAATCTGACCAAGTCGTTCGCGGTGCTACCAACCTGCCTGCCGGTACTGGTAAAACCAAACGCGTTGCGGTATTCGCNCAAGGCGCTGCTGCTGAAGCGGCAAAAGAAGCGGGTGCTGACATCGTTGGGATGGATGATCTAGCTGAGCAAATCAAAGCTGGTAACATGGACTTTGACGTAGTTATCGCCGCTCCTGACGCTATGCGCGTTGTCGGTCAGTTAGGTACAATCTTAGGCCCACGTGGTTTGATGCCTAACCCAAAAGTCGGCACGGTCACGCCTAATGTCGCTGAAGCCGTTGCTAATACTAAAGCNGGTCAAGCGCAGTATCGCGTTGACAAAGCAGGTATTATCCACACGACTATTGGTCAAGTTGGCTTTACAGCGGAACAAGTCATCGAAAACGCTCGTGCGTTATTGTCTGACCTTAAGCGCGCTAAGCCTGCGACTTCAAAAGGTATTTTCATCAAGAAAATCACTTTGTCGAGCACGATGGGCCCAGGTCTAACCATCGATCCTGTACCATATCGCATGGCTAAATAAGATAAATATAGCTGTCTGATATTTGAGCCGTAATAAGCACAAATATTGATCGGCAACAAATTTTAAGCAGTAAAGAATTTTAAGAATTAGGTCAGCGTAGTGAATGCTATGCTGTCTAAGACCGTAGGTAGAGAGCGGTTTATAGTGATGATGATTTAGGTATTATTAATCGCTATAAGCTGCTTTTGTTAATCGATAACAGATGAAAGTCTTAATTGTCCTACGCAGACGGTGACCCACCCAGTTGTTGATAAGAGCCGATAGGGCAACCTATCACTTGATGTCAGTCTGATAATGGTGCCGTAATTAGTCGTTATTAATGGACTTTTTAGTGCATTAATAACGTGTCGTATCAAGTCAGTTTTCACTTATGGTTTAGATTATAAGTGGATTGATAAGATTAAAGGAGTCAACTTATGGCATTAACGCTAGAGCAAAAACAACAAGTTGTAGCTGAAGTGTCTGAAGTTGCTGCTAATGCTTACTCAGCAGTCGCTGCCGAATATCACGGTATTGGTGTTGCACAGCTTACTGAGCTGCGCGTACAAGCCCGTGAAAAAGGTGTTGTTTTAAAAGTGGTAAAAAACACACTTGCAAAACGCGCTTTTGAAGGCACTAAGTTTGAGAGCATGTCAGACCGTATGACTGGTCCATTACTTTTGGCTTTCTCTATGGAAGACTTGGGATCTGCTGCTAGAGTCGTTTTCGACTTCAGCAAAGAAAACAATGCTTTAGAGACCAAAATTGTATCAGTCGGTGGTGAAGTTTATGGTCCAGAAGAGCTAGAGCGCGTATCGAAGCTACCAACTCGCGACGAAGCAATCTCTATCTTGATGGCAACTATGAATGCACCAGTGACCAAGCTTGTCCAGACTATGAACGCAGTTCCTGGCAAGTTCGTTCGCACGGTAGCAGCAATCAAAGACGCAAAAGAAGCTGCTTAATCGCTTGTTTTAACGTAAATTTTACAGCCTTGATTGGCTTATTGTCNCAGTATCTAACACAGTGGACAGTCAATCAATACGCTATTAAATCAATTATTTTTATCAGATAACGGAGAGTTCTCATGGCACTATCTAAAGAAGATGTGTTAAACGCAATCGCTGAAATGTCAGTAATGGATATCGTTGAGCTAATCAGCGACATGGAAGAAAAATTCGGCGTAACTGCTGCTGTAGCTGCTGCTGCACCTGCTGCTGCTGCTGAAGGCGGCGCTGCTGCTGAAGAAAAAGACGAGTTTGACGTTGTTCTTGCTAGCTTTGGCGAGAAGAAAGTTGCCGTCATTAAAGCCGTTCGCGAAGCGACTGGCCTTGGTCTAAAAGAAGCGAAAGACCTAGTTGAAGGCGCTCCAGCACCAATCAAAGAAGGCGCGTCTAAAGACGAAGCTGAAGAGTTGAAGAAGAAGCTTGAAGAAGCTGGTGCTTCTGTTGAACTAAAATAAGCTTAGCTTAATTTAGTTTAATACTGCACATAAAGAGCTAGTAATGCCTTGCATTGCTNGCTCTTTTTTATTATAATTACTAGCTTGACCTTTTGTGTCTGCCTAACGCCCGATCACCAGTGGTGGATACTCATCAAAAGGACACACGATAGCTATGCAAGTAAACACAGTGCAAGCAAGCACAGTAGTTTTGAATAATCTGTTAATTTAGGCTAAATGTCCTGAGACGTTTGGCGTTTTTTTGTGTCTGCATGCTTTTTCAATAACTGTTTTTTAGCACGGCCTACTTAACTCAATATCTATTATTATTTATCTGATTAACATTATTGCTGATGACTATTTATCGCACCTTTAGTGCTATTCAGACAAACGGATACTTTGATTTTTAGCGGTGACGTACTTTTAACCGTTATCAATAATCTGCTTTATTTAATAGCGGCGGCTGACCAAACGCCTTTTAAACTGCTATCCAAGCTATAGTTTATTAAAAACTAGACGCGAATCATTGGATACAAAGGTTAATCACCGCATATATATACAGTTATATCACTGTTTGGCTTAATAACCCATTTATTTAAAAAAGATTTTGAAAGTGTTGATTATCAAAATGCATATGGCCGCATAGTGATGATTGTTTGAAGTTTTAGCTTTAAAGGGATCTCGGATGAGTATATCGCCTTTAAAGTGGTTGTATTATCGTATACGTCGCTAAGTTTGCATGGTATCACCAAGTATTGGTGCACGCTAGCTACGATTTTTATTTGTTTCCACGTTTACTGTAAGGACTCTCGATGGCATATTCTTATACTGAAAAAAAGCGTATTCGCAAAAGTTTTGCTGAATTGCCCACTGTGATGGACATTCCCTATTTATTGTCTATCCAAGTAGATTCCTATGAGCAATTTTTGCAAGAGCATAAAAAGCCTAAAGCTCGTGAGAATACTGGTCTACAAGCCGCTTACTCTTCTATTTTCCCTATTGAGAGTCATTCAGGTAATGCTGAGCTACAATTTGTTGAATATTATTTAGGAGAGCCGGAGTTTGATGAGCGTGAGTGTATCTTACGTGGTTCAACCTTTGCCGCGCCTATGCGTGTCAAAATCCGTCTGATTATCAAAGACAAAGATCATAAAGACAAAAACAGCAAAGCGGCTATCAAAGATATCCGTGAACAAAGCGTTTATATGGGTGAAATTCCACTCATGACTGATAACGGTACCTTTATCATTAATGGTACTGAACGTGTTATCGTCTCGCAATTGCATCGTTCACCCGGTGTCTTCTTTGATCATGATAAGGGTAAATCACACTCTAGTGGTAAGGTGCTTTATAACGCTCGTATCATTCCTTATCGCGGTTCGTGGTTAGACTTTGAGTTTGATGCTAAAGACCTAGTATTCGCGCGTATTGACCGTCGCCGTAAACTCCTTGCTTCTATCATCCTGCGTGCTCTTGGCCTAACGACTGGCGAGATTTTAGACTTATTCTTTGATAAAGTCGCGGTTTATAAAGGTGAGGAGCAGTTCGAGATTGATATCGTTGCTGATCGCTTGCGTGGTGAGATGGCGCAGTTCGATATCGTTGCCCCTAATGGCGATGTGATCGTCGAGCAGGGCAAACGTATCAACGCGCGCCGTATTCGTCAGATCGAAGAGGCGGGTATGACTAAGATCGCCGTGCCTGATGAATATCTCTATGAGCGTATTTTGGCTGAAGATATTATCGTTAATGACGAAGTCGTTGCCCATGCAAACACGCCTATCGATCATGAGCTATTAGTGAAGCTAAGCTCGTTTGAAGCAAGTGATTCGATCAAAGAATTCAGCATCCTGTTTACTAATGATATCGATCAAGGTAGCTACATCGCTGATACACTGCGTGCTGATACCACTTCAAGCCGCGAAGAAGCCTTGATTGAGATCTATAAGGTTATGCGTCCAGGCGAGCCACCAACGGTTGAGACGGCAGAAAAATTGTTCGAAAGTATGTTCTTCAATGCTGATCGTTACGATCTATCTAACGTTGGCCGTATGAAGTTCAACCGCCGTTTGGGCTTAGACTTCGATAATACCGATGACCCAGACGTGCAGCGTGCGCGCAGCGTCTTGACCAATGACGATATCGTCAACGTACTAAAAGAGCTGGTTGAGATTCGTAATGGTCGCGGCGAAGTCGATGACATTGACCATCTAGGTAACCGCCGTATCCGCTCAGTAGGCGAGATGGCAGAAAATCAATTCCGCGTTGGTCTGGTTCGTGTTGAACGTGCGGTCAAAGAGCGTCTATCATCAGCAGAATCTGATAACTTATCGCCACAAGATTTGATTAACTCAAAACCAGTTGCTGCAGCGGTCAAAGAGTTCTTTGGCTCTAGCCAGTTGTCGCAGTTTATGGATCAAAACAACCCGCTATCAGAAGTCACGCATAAGCGCCGTGTATCAGCGTTAGGACCTGGTGGTCTAACTCGTGAACGNGCNGGNTTTGAAGTNCGTGACGTACACGATACGCATTACGGCCGTGTCTGCCCAATTGAGACACCAGAGGGTCCAAACATTGGTTTGATCAACTCACTAGCGACCTTTGCTAAGACTAATAGCTTTGGTTTCTTAGAGACGCCTTATCGCCAAGTGGTCGATGGTAAAGTAACTGATGTTATCGAATACCTATCTGCTATCGAAGAGGTCGGTACGGTAATCGCTCAAGCTGACTCACCCATGAATGATAAAGGTGAGCTTAGCGAGGAGATGATCAGNGTNCGTAGCTATGGCGAGTTTGTGCGTATGCCAGCTGACAAAGTGACGCATATGGATGTGTCGCCAAGTCAGGTCGTGTCAGTAGCCGCTGGTCTGATTCCATTCCTAGAGCATGATGATGCTAACCGAGCGCTTATGGGCTCGAACATGCAGCGTCAGGCGGTTCCGACGCTACGCGCTGATAAGCCATTAGTTGGTACAGGTATGGAGCGTCACGTCGCTCGTGATTCGGGTGTCTGTGTTATCGCTAAGCGTGGCGGTGTGATCGAAGACGTTGATGCTTCGCGTATCGTCGTACGTGTTAATGAAGATGAAATGGTCGCTGGTGAAGCGGGTATCGATATCTATAACTTGATCAAATATACGCGCTCTAACCAAAACACTTGTATCAATCAGCGTATCATCGTTAACCAAGGTGATGAGATTGCTTTTGGTGATATCTTGGCTGACGGTCCATCGACCGATCTTGGTGAGCTAGCGTTAGGTCAGAACATTCGTATCGCCTTTATGCCGTGGAATGGTTATAACTTCGAGGATTCGATTCTTCTATCTGAAAAGGTNGTAAAAGAAGATCGATTCACCACCATTCATATTCAAGAGCTCACTTGTGTGGCTCGTGATACTAAGCTTGGCACCGAAGANATNACTGCTGATATTCCAAACGTCGGTGAAGCGGCGCTGTCTAGCCTAGACGAAGCAGGTATTGTATATATCGGTGCTGAAGTGGATGCCGGTGATATCTTAGTCGGTAAAGTCACGCCAAAAGGTGAGACGCAGCTGACGCCTGAAGAAAAACTACTACGGGCCATCTTCGGTGAAAAAGCCGCTGACGTCAAAGACACCTCACTACGTGTCCCAACGTCAAGCAAAGGTACGGTCATTGACGTACAAGTCTTCACCCGTGANGGTGTCGAAAAAGATGCGCGTGCCCGTGCGATTGAAAAATCACAGCTCGATAGCTACCGTAAAGATCTAAAAGAAGAGCTACGTATCTTTGAAGAAGCGGCGCGTGGCCGTATCGGTAACTTACTCGACGGTCAAAAAGTCAGTGGTGGTTCAGGTCTCAAAGCCGGTACGGTTATGAAAGCGGCCGACATGAAAGAGATGAGCCTTGAGACTTTGCTAGATATTCAGCCAGTTGAAGAAGACATCGCTGAGCGTCTCACGCAAATCGCTGAGTACTTAGTCGATAAGCAAAAAGATATCGATGTGAAGTTTGCNGAGAAAAAACGCAAACTAACTGCAGGGGACGACTTGCANCATGGCGTACAAAAAATCGTCAAGGTTTATCTTGCGGTGAAGCGTCGTATTCAGCCGGGTGACAAAATGGCCGGTCGTCATGGTAACAAAGGTGTNGTNTCGCGCATTATGCCGGTCGAAGACATGCCTTATGATGAGCATGGCAACACCGTNGATATCGTCTTGAACCCGCTAGGTGTTCCTTCGCGTATGAATATCGGTCAGGTCTTAGAGACTCACTTAGGTATGGCAGCCAAAGGCTTGGGCGAGAAGATCGATAACATGCTCAAAGCTCAAGCAGCAATGAAAGATTTACGTGATTTCTTAGACCAAATCTACAATAAAGTAGGCGGTGAAAGCGTTGATCTNGATAGCTTAAGTGATGATGATATCATGNCGCTAGCGGGCAACTTGCGCGGCGGTGTGCCAATGGGTACCGCAGTGTTTGACGGCGCGCATGAGCATCAAGTCAAAGACTTGCTTGAGCTTGCAGGACTCGACCGCGATGGTCAGCAAGTACTATATGATGGTCGTACNGGTCAGCAGTTTGACCGCAAAGTGACGGTCGGTTATATGTATATGCTCAAGCTGAACCACTTAGTCGACGACAAAATGCACGCGCGTTCTACCGGTTCTTACTCGCTGGTCACCCAGCAACCACTCGGTGGTAAAGCCCAGTTTGGTGGTCAGAGATTCGGTGAGATGGAAGTGTGGGCACTAGAAGCATATGGTGCGACTTATACCTTGCAAGAGATGCTAACGGTGAAGTCAGATGATGTCGAAGGCCGTACGCGTATGTACAAAAACATCGTCGATGGTGAGCAGTATATGGATCCAGGTATGCCTGAGTCGTTCAACGTACTGACCAAAGAAATCAAATCACTGGGTATCAATATTGAGTTAAAAGAAAACAATTAAGCCCTTATTGACGCTTAAGCGTTAGACTAAAAGCAGTAAAGTATGATTGATACGGCTGCTTTTAGTCTTTATCTCATCCCAATTCATTGCCTTCAGTCGTCTAAGCAGCTTGTACTTTTAGGTACCGCTTAGAAGATTATAAAGATAACGGAGAAGCAACTTGAAAGATTTACTCGATATCATGCAAAGCCCTACCGCGAGCGGTAATCGTGAGTTTGATAGCATTCAAATTACTTTAGCCTCACCAGATGTGATCAAGTCTTGGTCGCATGGTGAAGTCAAAAAGCCAGAAACCATTAATTATCGTACCTTTAAACCTGAGCGCGATGGTCTATTTTGTGCCAAAATCTTTGGCCCAGTAAAAGACTTTGAGTGTCTTTGTGGTAAATATAAGCGCCGCAAATTCCAAGGCATCATCTGCGAAAAATGCGGCGTAGAAGTGACTACAGCCAAAGTTCGCCGTGATCGTATGGGTCATATCGATCTGGCTAGCCCTGTCGCGCATATTTGGTTCTTAAAATCATTACCAAGCCGCATCGGTCTTTTGTTAGACATGACGCTACGTGACATCGAGCGCGTGCTTTATTTTGAGAGCTATATTGTTACTGAGCCAGGCTTGACGAGTCTTGAGAAGTATCAGCTGCTTGATGACGAAGACTACTACCGCGCGCTTGAAGAGTTCGGCGACGAGTTCACAGCTAAGATGGGCGCAGAAGCAGTACAAGACTTATTAAAAGACATCGATATCGATATCGAGATTGATGAGCTGCGCGAAGCAATTCCGCAAACCGGCTCTGAGACTAAGCTCAAAAAAATGTCTAAACGTCTAAAGTTATTAGAAGCTTTCCGCGACTCTAATAATAAGCCTGAGTGGATGGTAATGAATATTTTACCAGTTCTACCACCAGATTTACGTCCGCTAGTACCGCTAGAAGGTGGCCGTTTTGCGACATCTGATCTTAACGATTTGTATCGCCGTGTCATCAACCGTAATAATCGTTTGAAGCGTCTATTGGAGCTTAGCGCCCCTGATATCATTGTGCGTAACGAAAAGCGTATGCTACAAGAGTCAGTCGATGCCTTACTTGATAACGGTCGCCGTGGCCGTGCCATTACTGGTAGTAATAAGCGTCCACTAAAATCTTTGGCCGATATGATTAAAGGTAAGCAAGGTCGTTTCCGTCAAAACCTACTTGGTAAGCGTGTCGATTATTCTGGTCGTTCGGTTATCGTTGTTGGNCCGACGCTACGCCTGCATCAGTGCGGTCTACCAAAGAAGATGGCATTAGAGTTATTTAAGCCATTTACTTATGCCAAGCTGTTATCACACGGCATGGCGACCACGATTAAAGCGGCCAAAAAGATGGTCGAGCGTGAAGAGCCGCAAGTGTGGGATATGCTGGCTATGGTTATCCGTGAGCATCCAGTGCTACTCAACCGTGCGCCAACGCTGCATAGATTGGGTCTACAAGCGTTCGAACCTGTACTGATCGAAGGTAAAGCGATTCAGCTGCATCCGCTGGTTTGTACCGCGTTTAACGCTGACTTTGACGGTGACCAAATGGCCGTTCACGTACCATTGACGCTTGAGGCTCAACTAGAGTCACGCGCCTTGATGATGTCAACGAATAATATCTTGTCACCTGCTAACGGTGATCCGATTATCGTACCGTCACAAGACGTGGTCTTAGGTCTATACTACATCAGTCGCTCATCGATCAATGCCAAAGGTGAAGGCATGGTGTTTGCGACAGTCAACGAAGCCTTACGTGCTATTGGCTCGAACGATTTGCACGTCAATGCTTTGATCAAAGTGCGTGTCACTGAGACGCAGACTGATAAAGAAGGTAACACCACAGAGTCGACAAGTCTAAAAGAGACCGTTGCTGGTCGCCTATTGATTTGGAACATCATGCCAAAAGGTATGGCGTTTGCAGAGTGCAACCAAGAGATGACTAAGAAAAATATCTCAGGTTTGATCAACTCTTGCTATCGTAAAATGGGCGTCAAAGACAGCGTTATGTTCGCTGACCAGTTGATGTACTTAGGTTTTGCACAAGCGACTTTATCTGGCGTTTCTATCGGTCTTGATGACATGGTCATTCCGCCAAGCAAAAAACAAATCATCGACACCGCAGACGCTGAAGTCCGCGAAATCGAAGATCAGTTTGAGCAAGGGTTCGTCACTGCCGGTGAGCGCTATAACAAAGTTGTCGATATCTGGTCGCGTACCAACGACAAAGTTGCTAAAGCGATGATGGATAACCTAGCGACTGACAAGATTATGAATGCTAAGGGTGAGGAAGAAGAGCAAAAATCCTTCAACTCAATCTTTATTATGTCAGATTCTGGTGCTCGTGGTAGTGCTGCACAGATTCGTCAGCTCGCTGGTATGCGTGGCCTTATGGCAAAACCGGATGGCTCTATCATTGAGACACCAATTAAAGCGAACTTCCGTGAAGGCCTGACCGTACTACAGTATTTCATCTCAACGCATGGTGCGCGTAAAGGTCTAGCCGATACCGCTTTGAAGACTGCAAACTCAGGTTATCTGACTCGTCGTCTCGTCGATGTTGCGCAAGATTTAGTCATCACTAGCGATGATTGTGGCACCGAGCAAGGTCTGCTCATGACGCCGCACATCCAAGGTGGCGAGATCATCGAAAAACTTGGTGACTTAGTGCTAGGGCGAGTGACTGCGCGTGATGTGACTTATAATGATGATGACTCAAAAGTGCTGATTCCGGCTGGTACGTTAATCGATGAGCAGTGGGTAAACATCTTAGACGAAAACGCTATTGATGATATTTGGGTACGCTCAGTTATCACTTGTGAAGTTGAGCACGGCGTTTGTTCGCAGTGTTATGGTCGTGACTTGGCTCGTGGTCATAAAGTCAATATCGGTGAGTCAGTTGGGGTTATGGCAGCGCAGTCTATCGGTGAGCCAGGTACTCAGCTTACCATGCGTACCTTCCACGTGGGCGGGGCAGCAAGCTCAGCATCTGTGGATAATAGCATCTCAGCGCGTAACGCCGGTCAAGTACAATTTGACAATATGAAAACAGTTGAGCATACCGATGGTCATTTAGTTATCGTCTCTCGCTCTGCAGAAATTGCTTTGACTGACGATCTTGGTCGTGAGCGTGAGCGTTATAAAGTACCTTACGGTTCAAGCGTCCTCGTCAAAGATGGCGATAAAGTAGATGGTGGTCAAACGATTGCTAAGTGGGATCCGCATACGCATCCAATTATCACAGAATTCGCCGGTACGGCGCGCTTTAGTGATATCGTTGATGGTAGTACAGCGACCGTTAAAGTCGATGATGCCACAGGTATGAGCTCGTTTGAGATTCTAGCGACTCGTGACCGTTCAAGTAATGCTAAAGACTTACGTCCTGCTATTATCTTGAATACTGATGCGGGCAAAGAAGTGGTTTATTTCTTACCTGCAGAAACCATCATTCGCGTCAGCGATGGTGAAAAAGTAGCGGCAGGTTCGATCTTAGGCCGTGTCCCACAAGCATCTTCTGGTACTAAAGATATTACCGGTGGTCTACCACGCGTCGCCGATTTATTCGAAGCACGTCGCCCGAAAGATCACGCCATTATGGCTGAGATGACAGGTGTGGTGAGCTTTGGTAAAGAGACCAAAGGTAAGAACCGCTTTATCATTACTAACGAAGATGGTGAAACGCATGAAGAGCTGATCCCGAAATGGCGTCAAATCAACGTCTTCGAAAACGAGACTGTGGCACGCGGCGAGATCATCGCTGATGGTCCGCAAAACCCGCACGACATCTTACGTCTAAAAGGTCAGACGGCTCTTGCAGACTATATCGTTAACGAAGTACAAGACGTTTACCGCTTGCAAGGCGTGAAGATCAACGATAAGCACATTGAAGTTATTATTCGTCAGATGCTGCGCAAAGTTGAGATTACAGATGCGGGCGACTCTAGTCACTTCAAAGGTGATCAGGTCGAGTACGCTGATGTCATAGCCTTGAATGCCAAACTGGAAGCTGAGAATAAATTCCCAGTTCAGTATGAGCGTCAATTGTTAGGTATCACTAAAGCGAGTCTGGCAACGGAAAGCTTTATCTCAGCAGCTTCGTTCCAGGAAACCACGCGAGTGCTAACTGCGGCGGCGGTGACGGGTAAAGTTGATGAGCTACGTGGCCTAAAAGAAAACGTCGTCGTCGGTCGTCTGATTCCTGCAGGTACTGGTCTTGCGTATCACAACGCGCGTAAAGACAAAGCAGAACAAAAGCTGCAAGACTCAGATCTTAATGCTGCGTTCGATATGGGTACAGCTACAAGTGAAAATAAAGACTTTACAAGTTTCGATGAAGCCTTCGCTCAAGAGCTGAACCAAGATAACTAAGCTTTGTTTAACTTATGAGCTCTGTTTAATGTAACAGTAAAAAAGCCAGCCTCGTGCTGGCTTTTTTATGCATAAAATATAGTCAGACTCAGTAAAAAGATAGTACACTTAAAAGCATTGTAGTTTTTTAACTGATTCGTAATAAAAGGACAACCTGCTTATGGCCGGTAAAACTCGCGTAGCCAAATACCATGCTGACCGTACCAACCAAAAGCTTTATTTTTGCCGCTTAGCTTGCCAAGCGGCAGATAACAGTAGCGATAAACAGCTGTACCAAGCGCACTGTGAAACTGCTATTTTTCATTTATATGGTAGCTTTTTAGCCTTTTTGCAGGAGCTTTCGCAGTTCTATAGTTTGGAGATGAATGAGCCAACGCTACTGGCTATAGAGCAAGCGCTTAGCGAGCGCACGCAGGTCTCACCTGAGGTCATGCGCTTGCAGCAACTATTAGAGCATGGGTTTTTAGCCAATATAGAGCGAGCTTATCAGCGCTGTCTCTATGCTGTATTATCGGATCAACAAATAAGTGCTCATCCTGCTGAGAGCTCAAAACAATCGCAAGATTTGATCGTTAATGTGGTGACATTGTCCAACCAGTGGCTACCTGATGAGTCAACTATTCGAGAATGGCGCAGTCAGTTTTTAGATTTGATTGAACAGCTACGGGGCGGCATGGTCGAGTATTAAATCAGTATTGAAAGTATGGGAAGCGCTTGCCTATCAAAAAGGCAGTCCACTGCAGTGAACCGCCTTTTTAATGCTTTATTGAATGTGTCCTAAATGGAGCTTTATAGCTATATTTATAACTATAGAGTCTTATTCTGGCATCGCGGGCATACGTTCTGCTGGCGTTACGGGTAATGGATTTTGTGACGCGCTATCACTGTAATCAGATGCTGTTGACTGCGCTTCAGGCTCTTGTTCAGGTTCAGGAGGCTTACGTTGCTGAATTTTAGTTTTAACCGGTTGGTTGGCAGCAGTCTCTAAATTGCTTGAGTCGTCCTCATCGCTGTCATTAGTAGTGACAACGCCATCATCGTTCATCTCGATAATACGCTGGCTTTGCTTTTTAGATTTAGATTTATTATCAAGCGACACCCATTCAAAAGGAACGTCTCTTAACTGCGCTCTCATAAAGTCCATCCATACGGGTAGGGCAGCAACTCCGCCATACTCGCGGCGACCAAGGGTTGAGGGCTGATCAAAACCCATCCAAACGACAGTAGCGTTGGTAGGATGAAAGCCTGCAAACCAAGCGTCTTTGGCTTCGTTAGTCGTACCGGTCTTGCCCCCAATATCCTCGCGTCCAAGTGCTCGAGCGCGAACGGCAGTACCGCGCTGAACCACATCTCGTAAGATGTCGGCCATCTCATAAGCCACTCTGGGTTTGAGGATTCGCGGCGCTTGGGTGGCCGTTACATACTGCACTACAGGAGCTTGNAGACGATCTGTCAGCGGATTTGCATCATAAATACTCATATCANAGTTGTTAGAAACATTGGTATTAGCATCATCATCGCTAAGCTCATCATTCTGAGCATCTGACTCATTCTCGACAGCGTCGTCTTCGCTTATGGTATCTTCCGTCTGCTTGTCCTCTGCTTCTTGCTCAGTAAGCGTTTGGGCATCTTCAATCAGTTGTTGGTTACGAGCTTCAAGCTGCTCATTGAAACAAAGCGCACACGCTTGCTGCGGATTGGCTTGAAACAACAGCTCATTATCGTAGTTATAAATCTGCTCAATAAAATAAGGCTGTATACGATGACCGCCATTCGCAAAGGTCGCGTACGCGGTANCCATTTGTAACGGGGTAGCTTGACCCGTACCGAGCGCTAATGACAGTGTAGTCGGTAGCTTCTCTTTATCAAGACCGAACTGGTCTAACAGATCACGAGCATCTGAGGTGCCTACTGCTTGTAGTAAGCGAATAGAGACTAAGTTACGAGACAGATAAAGCCCGCGGCGTAAAGTGATATCACCTAAGAAGCGCTCATCAGAGTTTTTAGGCTTCCAATCGCCGACTTGAATGGGACGATCTGAGATGATGCTATCTGGACGATAGCCTTTTTCTAAGGCGGTGGTATAAATCAGTGGCTTAATTGTTGAGCCCGGTTGACGCCATCCTTGCAGGGCGCGGTTGAATTTACTGTGCTTAAAGTCAAAACCACCTACCAAAGCGTTTAGCGCGCCTGTCTCTGGGTCTAGCGATACTAAGCTGCCTTGGACATCTGGAATCTGTGCCAATTGCCAATTATCATTATCGGTTTTTATTAAGCGAACGATGTCTTTTTCACTGACGATTTGGGAGGCGTTACTAGGTAGATTACCGAAGCGATCGGCTGAAATGAACTTCTTTGCCCAGCTCATACCAGACCAGTTTACGGTGACCGTCTCACCTGATTGCATCAGTGCTTCAAAGCTGCGTGAGTTGACAGTGGTCACCTTCGCAGGATACATACTGCCATAGCGGTTAAAGTCTTCAAGAGGTTCATCGTTCGCCTCAGCGCCGCGCCAGCCATGACGATGATCATAGGCAATAAGTCCTTTGAGGACAGCCGCTTCGGCAGCTTGCTGCGCTTGGCTATCAACGGTTAAGCGCACCCGCCAGCCGCCATTGACTACTTGATCTCCATAACGATTGACTAAAGCATAGCGCGCCATCTCTGCCAAATAAGGCATATTAACATCGAGTTTTTCTTGATATAAATTCAAGCCGATTGGCGAGTCGATAGCTTCATCATATTGCGCTTGATCGATATAGCCAAGCTCGTGCATACGTTTGATAATCCAGTTACGGCGAATAAGGGCACGCTCAGGATTGGCGACTGGGTTGTATTTAGAAGGAGCTTTTGGAAGGCCAGCTAGCATCGCCATCTCTGCGACGGTTAAGCTCTCAAGTGACTTACTATAATACTTTTTGGCAGCGGCGCGGATACCATAAGCGCCTTCGCCCAAATAAATTTTATTCACATATAAAGTGAGAATTTCATTTTTAGTGAGCTCGTCTTCCATCTTTCTGGCGACAAATAGCTCTGTTAACTTACGATTCAAGGTACGCTCAGGCGTCAAAAAGTAATTCTTAGCCACCTGCATAGTAATTGTTGAGCCCCCTGTTTGGCCCTCATCGTCAGTGACCACTTCGGTGACCGCTCGTCCTAAACCCTTAATACTAATGCCGCTATGCTGAAAAAATGAAGCGTCTTCAGCAGCTAAAAAGGCGTTCGTCAGCCCTTCAGGAATCTCTTCATAAGTCACAGGCAAAGATAAGCGGTTGCCATACTGACCGATGAGTTTGTCATCACGGCTATAGATCTGTAAAGGCATCTCCAAATTTGCCCTTTTAATCTCTTGGATACTAGGTAGGGTAGGTGATAAGTACATTGCCATGCCATAAAAGCCAATAGGAACGGTGAGCGCTAAGATAATGACTAGCGCTAAAAAGGCAATAAAAAGCCCCACCAAGTAATGGATAAGACGGACGGTGGCATTTTTTTTGGGCATAATAAGCTTATCAATTAAGAGAGTGAACGGTCATTATTATACATTGAACCCAAAGCTAGGTTCGCATGAAATGTGTAATTCTCTGAGAAAAATTTTTAATTACTTGAATATGTCTATTAAGTAACGTATTGTATTCCATGATTACAAAACCTTTGTAATCTATATTCTATATAAGGTGTAGGGTCTGTGAAGCTACTTTCTTCTAAGCATCAGAGTTTAATCGGAGTAGATATTTGTGCAACTTCAGTAAAGCTAGTTGACATAACTCGGCAGCAAGGCGTTTATCATCTCAAGTCTTATGGTATCGAAAGATTACCGCCAGGGATAGTCGTTGATAAGCTGATTGTCGATACTGAAGCGGCTGGTGACACGATTGCAAGCTTAGCGCGCCAAAACCGAGTTGCAGGCCATGATGCTGCAACCGCGGTCTCAGGCTCGTCGGTCATTACTAAGATTATAGATATGGATGCTACTTTAAGCGATGTTGAACGCGAAGCACAAATCCGTCTCGATGCAGATCAGTATATTCCTTATCCTTTAGATGAAGTCAATCTGGACTTTGAAGTGCTAGGGCCTTCTGTCGTTGATGACACGATGGTGCAAGTCTTGCTAGCAGCCTCACGCTCTGAGAACGTAGATCAGCGGGTGGACGCCTTGGCCTTTGGTGGTCTAAAAACCAAAGTCATGGATATAGAGTCGCACGCTATCGAAAGAGCTTTTCAGATGATGGCAGATAATTTACCAAATATGCCAGAATTGGTCGCTGTTATCGATATTGGCCATCATCAAACGACCTTATATATNGCTAAAAACGATAAATTTATCTATAGCCGCGAGCAGTTATTTGGCGGGTTGCAGCTCACAGAAGCCATCCAAGAGCGCTACGGGTTGTCTTATGAAGAGGCGATGGTTAATAAGCATGAGCGTATGTTGCCTGATGATTATTATCCTGAAGTGCTCACGCCGTTTATGGAAAGTACGGTACAACAAATCACTCGATCGCTACAGTTTTATTTTTCCTCAAGTCAATATGACCACATTGATCATATTGTGCTCGCGGGCGGTAGTAGCTCTATACCCGGTCTTGCCGGCATGATCCAGCAAAAACTAAATATCGGCGTTACCGTCGCCGATCCATTTATTAATATGACTATCAGCCCTTATATTGACAGCGAGCAGTTGGCTATCGATGCTCCCAGCCTAATGGCGGCTTGTGGGCTTGCGCTTAGGAGCTTTAACTAATGGCTCGTATTAACCTACTACCATGGCGTTCTGAGGAACGCGCCCGCCGCAATAAAGAGTTTTTGACGCTAGTTGCTGCAGTGACGCTGCTGGCATTGTTGTCCGCGTTTGCGACTTTGAGCTATTTTAATAATGAGCTCGAAGAGCAGCGTGACGCCAATGATCGCATCATGCAAGAAAACAATCGTTTGGATACGGTACTTGCGGAGATAGATACGCTTGAGCAGCGCCGAGAAGATATTATCTCGCGTATGCAAGTTATCCAAGACTTGCAGGGACGACGCCCAATTCCAGTGCGTTTATGGGACGATGTAGCAAAGGCGATGCCTCCAGCGCTTTATCTGAATAATCTAAAGCGTGAGGGTGACCTACTTACCTTTACCGGCCTAGCGGACAACCCAAACGTAGTCTCAAGCTTAATTCGTAATTTGGACGACAGCTTGTGGATGGAAAACTCCGCCGTACGTAATATTCAGCAAAATATTAGTGCCTACGAGGCAGAAGCGACCTTAAATCGAGCACCTACTAACGGTGAGCGGCCTCGACCTATATACCCTGAGGACAGTTACGTGCAGTTTGTAGTAACCACTCAAGTGCAGTCCTCATTAACTGAGCCTACCCAGTCAGCAGAGATCGCCGCTAGTGCTAATGGCTCTGGAGGTACTTTATGAGTCCTATCCGCAAAAAAAGCCTCATAAAAACCAAAAAAAGCGCAATCAAAGCGCAAGGCCCATTGACCCCGCCAAAAAAATCATTCGACTTCAATGATTTTCGTCGTAGCTTTGAATCGCTAGATACCCAAAACTCTGGCAGTTGGCCGTTACCAGTTAAAGTGACCGTGTTATTGTTAATTGTCGTCTTCATTGCTGCTATGGCTTGGGCGTTACCGATTAGTAGTAAAATCGATGAGATTAAGGCCAGCGAAAGTGAGCAGCAAACCTTACTTGAGACCTATCGTCAAAAAGAGTCACGAGCACGGCATTTAAACACTTATAAAGCGCAAGTGGCGCAAATGGATATAGAGTTTAATACTTTGCTCGATCAGCTCCCTAAAGAGACTCGGGTTTCTGAATTGGTAGAAGGTATCAATATGACGGGAGTGGGCAGTAATATCCGCTTCCAAGATATCTCTGTTGAGCCTGAGATTGAGAATGAGTTTTTTATCGAGCAGCCTATTCGTATTGCTGCTTTGGGCGAGTATCATCAGTTTGGCAGTTTTATCAGTGGTCTTGCTGCCCTGCCGCGTATCATTACTATGCATGACTTTGAGGTGAGTAATCCACAGCCNACTTTAGAAGCCATTCCGGAGCTGAATTTGATCTTACAGACCAAGACCTATCGCTCAAAAGAAGTGACGCCTGATGAGGAGGCTGCTGATGATTAAGCCGCTACCCAACCTTATGCTTTTAACGATGACGACGCTTTTGCTCAGTGGCTGTGCCGATAGAATCGGTCTAGCTGAGCAAGCCATGCAAGACATACGAGCGTCACAGGCACAAGAGGTTGAACCGACGCCTAAAGTGTCATTAGTAGAAGACTTTGTCTATAGCGCAAGCAGTCTACGCAGTCCTTTTTTACCACCAAGTTTGGTGAATATACAAGGACCGACCACGGCTATCGACGGCATACGCCCTGATATTAACCGTATCAAACAACCTTTAGAGCAATATGAAATCGCTCAGCTGACTTTTCGCGGTGTTGTGGTTTCTCCTGAAGGACAAGAGTACGCTTTAGTCCAGCGTCCAGATGGGTCAGTCGCTAGTGTAAAGGTAGGTGATTATCTTGGACTCAATGATGGCCGTATTGTTGAGATTACGCCCACGCAGATTAATCTAATTGAAATTGTACCAGACAGCCGCGCCGGGTTTATTGAAAGACCACAGTCGCTGGTCTCTCCTATAAATTAAGATGGTAGATTTTTGAGGAATAAGTAATGACCGTACGTAACAATAAGGCAAGGACGATAAGTAGTCGTGTTTCCTCTACTTTCGCCGCTCCTGTGTTCGCTTTGGGCATGACCGCTATTATGAGCAACGCTTATGCAGTACAGCGTATCAATGAGGTGTCTGTTGTGCAGACGGCGCCAGCAGTAACGCAGCTGCGTTTGGGGTTCAATGAGACGCCAAACGTACCGGCAGCTTATCAGCTCGATAACCCTAGCCGTTTAGTCTTAGACTTTGAACAAGTCCAAAACGGTTTGGCGAGCCGCTTCAACGATTATAATGTGGGTATAGTCAACGATATTACGACTTTGAGTAATGACAGTACGACGCGCCTTATTGTTGGGCTGAAAAAAAGCGGTGATTATACTACCGCAATAGAAGGTAACGATCTGCTATTGACGATCAATGATCCTGCACGCCAAGTCATTACCAATGATCCGGTCGCTGATGTGCTCAATAACCAATCAGCAATCATCACCACCACGCCTATCGACAGCCCAGTAGTAGCGACCAATGTCGTAGCGACTGATAACGTCGTAGCCGCGCCAGTGGTAGTGCGGCAAGCACCGACAAAACCGCAAGTACCGGCTGATACTATGGTGGTCAGAGTCAATCCTTTATTAGACCCCAATCTTGCTTCCTCGCAAGTGAGTCGTCAATACAGCTATGATGGTTTGACGGCCTTGAACTTTGCAGCCGGCAGCGGTGGCGGCGGTAATGTCAGTATTACTTTAGCCAATGAAGCTATTCCGGTTGATGTACAGCGCCAAGGCAATAAGCTTGTCGTACGCTTGACGGGCAGTACCGTACCTAGAAACCTGCTGCGCCGTCTCAATATCAATAGCGGCTTAGTCGCGAGTGTCGATACCAAAAACCAAGGTCAGACCGGTATTATCACTATCAATATGAATGGTGACTACGAATATCAAGCGTATCAATCAGGCGCGCAGTTAAATATCAGCATCTCTGAGCCTGAGCTACTACGTGAGCCGACGCTAGAAGAAAAAGTCTATACTGGTGAAGCGCTGTCTATGGAGTTCCAAGACGTTGAGATTCGTAGTGTGCTTGATATCTTAGCGCAGTTCACTAATATGAACATTGTTGCTAGTGATTCAGTCGCTGGTAATATCACNTTGCGCCTTATCAATGTACCTTGGGATCAAGCGCTCGATATTATTCTAAAAAGCAAAAACCTAGGTAAGCGTGAAAACGGTAATGTCATCTTAGTAGCACCAGCGACGGAGCTGGCTCAGCAAGAGGCAGATGAGCTACAAGCGCAGCGCGCGGTTGACTCTTTTTCACCGCTACGCACGGAGTATATTCGTCTAAGCTATGCTAGAGCGGAAGATGTNTTAAATCTTATCTCTGAGGGNAGTGGGCCGGCCAATAACAATAGTGGTCTTCTTGGTACTGGTAATGCGGCTAACATCGAAGATAATAATACTCTATTGTCTAATCGCGGCACCGTCACTATCGATGAGCGTACCAATACTTTGATTGTCAAAGACGTCGCTGATAGCATTGAGAATATTCGCGAGCTGATTACCAAAATCGATATTCCGGTACGCCAAGTGATGATCGAGGCGCGTATCGTTAGTGCAACTGATACTTTTAGTAAAGAGATTGGCGTGCGTTGGGGTATCTTATCTAGCGGCGCGGCAACCAATCGCAGTTTACTGGTGGGCGGTAGCAATCAGACGTTAGCGGACTTAAAAGATTTTGACATCGAGACCACGACGGTCAATGGTCAGACTGTGTCTTATCCGAGCTATGATATTAGTAGCCCTGATAATTTGAGTGTCGACTTGGGAGTGACTAATCCGGCGGCTGGCAGTATCGCTTTTGGTCTGCTTAGCTTATCCGATGTGATGCTAGATCTTGAGCTCTCTGCCTTGCAAGCCGATAATCGCGGGGAGGTCATCTCTACGCCGAAGATTTTGACTGCGGATAAGCAAACNGCCAAAGTCTCCTCAGGTACGCANATNCCTTATCAAGAAGCGGCGGCAAGTGGCGCAACGTCTACTAGCTTTAGAGAAGCGGCGCTTAGCCTTGAGGCCACGCCGAACATTACCCCTGATGGTAAAATTGGCTTGCAGCTTCTTATTACTAACGGGACGCCAACCATTATCAATGGCGATGTCGCTATCAATGAAGATTCGATTTCAACCAATGTCATCGTCGAAGATGGACAGACCATTGTCTTAGGCGGCGTGTTTAGAAACCGTACTAACAACGGTGTGGATAAAGTACCGTTCTTAGGCGATCTACCTTATATCGGCCGCGCCTTCCGCCGCGATGTACGGAGTAATAATAAAGAAGAGCTGCTGATATTTGTGACACCAAAGCTTATCAACGATGGCATCAGTCGTTTGGACTAACCCGGTTAATCCTGTAACCATAAAAGTTAAGCGGTTTTTATTTTATAAATCGTCCAATTTTAACGCGAANAAAAGCAAGCCTAAGTGCTTGCTTTTTTGTGTCTTAATGATGCTCAAAAAGGCTTAATAAAATTTTTGCTGTTAATATCAAGGTTGATTACTAGCCAGATTATCGATGACGTTGTATGATAGTTAATTTAGCTGAGTAAGTGTTATGTTGGAGGAATTACCGTCGGTATTTATAGTCGGGCCGATGGGTGCAGGAAAGACCACAATTGGCCGTCTGCTTGCCAAACAGCTAGGGCGTGAGTTTGTTGATAGCGACTGGTTTATTGAGTCCCAAACCGGCGCGGATATTGCTTGGATATTTGCCAAAGAGGGCGAAGCTGGCTTTCGTGAGCGTGAAACTCGCGCCATTGANGAGCTNACNCAAAAGCCCCAAATCGTATTAGCCACTGGTGGCGGTGCGGTCATGAGTCATGATAACCGAGAGTTTTTGCATCAGCGCGGTATCGTGGTTTATCTAAATGCCCCAGTTGAGGTGCAAATGGCGCGCACGGCCAAAGATAAGTCGCGCCCGCTATTACAACAGCCGAATCCCAAACAAATCCTACAAAATTTATATCAAGTCCGTGATCCATTATATCGACAAGTGGCTCATATTATTTTGCCGACTGGGCACACTTATCCGCGGCATATGGTCAATCAGCTATTGCAGCAGCTAGAACGGTTTATTGCTACAACGCAGGGCGACAACACGCCTTAATACTCGCGATATTGCGTTTATAAGCCGTAACTACCGTTGTAACTCACACCAAGTGTGCCGAAGNTGTGTTGAAAGGGTGTTGCAAAGAGTGGTACAGAAAATGTGTTGTAAAAGCTGTGTTGCAAAAAATAAGCCTCAGTCTAGATATGCCGCCACTTAACAACGTCGATATTCAATAAAAAACAGCGTCTAGATTTTTACATAGGAAGCCGGTATGGCAAAGCCCCTGTTCGATGATAGTTTGACAGTACAAACCCAAAGCCATGATTATCCTATTATTATTACCGCAAGTTGTAGCGATAGCGAAGATGCCGCGAGTGACAGTAACAAGGTAAGCACTATGGCGCAGCGCGTCGCACCGTATATTACGGGCAAGCAAGTGTTAATCGTCACCAATGAGACTGTCGCGCCTTTGTACTTGCAGCCTTTACAGCAGCAATTATCTACTGATTTTCAGGTAGCCGTCTGCGTGCTACCCGATGGTGAGCAGTATAAAAATCAAGATCATATCAATAAAATATACGATGCACTCATGGCGCAGCATTTCAACCGTGACGTGACTTTACTTGCGCTTGGCGGCGGCGTGATTGGCGATATGACAGGTTTTGCTGCAGCAAGCTTTATGCGCGGCGTCAATTTTATTCAGATCCCGACGACTTTGTTGGCACAAGTGGATTCGAGCGTGGGCGGTAAGACCGGTATCAATCATCCGCAAGGCAAAAACATGATTGGCGCGTTTTGGCAGCCGCAGATGGTATTGGCTGATATGAATACTTTGCAGACTTTGCCCGCGCGCGAGCTGTCAGCAGGTATCGCCGAGGTGATTAAGTACGCGCTGATTATGGATGAAGCGTTTTTGACTTGGCTTGAGCATAATCTGCCGGCCATGATGGCGCTTGATCTAGAAGTGCTTGCTGTAGCGGTTAAGCGCTGCTGCGACTACAAAGCGCAAGTGGTCGCGCAAGATGAGAGAGAGTCAGGTGTCAGAGCATTATTGAACTTTGGTCATACCTTTGGTCATGTGATCGAGACGCATGAGGGCTATGGCGAATGGTTGCACGGAGAGGCAGTGGCTGCTGGTATGGTACAAGCGGCAATGCTGTCACAAAAGCTTGGCTGGCTGACTCAGCATGACACCGATCGGATAAAACATATCTTAACGCTTGCCAACCTCCCTATTACTCCGCCTGCTATCTCAGTGGCAACCGCTCTTGACCTGATGGGTCATGATAAAAAAGTCAAAGGCGGCAAGATTCGGCTGATTTTACTCAAATCACTAGGCGAGGGGATATTGACCGATGATTTCGATGAGAAGCTATTGATAGAGGTTTTATCCCAATCTAATCCATAAAGCGGTATACTGTTATTATAGATGACTGATATTTATGACTTTTTAGAGAGTTCTAGTCTATTGTCTTTTNTATTTATTNATTGTTAGTGTCGATACTTATATTGACGACCTATATTACCAAGGAAATTNTTCATGGCACAATCGCGCGCATCGACATCTCCTGCGAGCCGATCCTATCGTCGCCAAGCGCTTTTATGGCTGATGATGGCGTTGTTACTCGGAGTAGTGACTGCATTGGTTTGGATGTTTAGTCAGACATCTGCCATCGGTGCTCAAATTGAGAATGCGCCGCTGTCAACGCCGCAAGTCACCGTCGATGAGCTCAAACAGCCATTATCCATCGAGTCCTTACATGAGCTTGATACCGATGTACAGCCTATCGACTTTGAGGCAACGGTCCGTGATTTGCGTAATTATCCTGATGAGTTTAAGGATAAGCGTTACTTATCAGCGAACAAAGGTAAGTGGACGGTACAAGTGATGAATGTGGCCGAAAACGACGTCATCGTCAGCTATTTAGAAAGCCGTAAAGATCGTGACAAGTTTGCCTATTTTCGTTATCGTGATGAAAACAATAAAGTACGCTATATGTTGACTTATGGCATTATGAGCAGTCCGCAAGAAGCCGTAGGCGCTGCTAAGCTTATAGACTTTGGGCTACCAGCTGGTGTACGAGTATTGCCAGAGGAGATCAGCCGCTACGTCAGTATTATTGATAACTACGAGCGTCCAGGACCAATAAAAGATCTGAGCAGCAGACGCGCTCGTTCCGTTAAGCTAAAACGTACCCAGCGTGAAGTGCCAGTACGTCAACAGCCAACAACTAATGATAATGATAACGCTGCTACAGAGGATAGTATTTCTGCTGATACTATCAAGCAAAGAGCAGAGCGTAATATGGCAAATGCCCAAAACGATGCAGCTGCAAATAGTCAAAAAGAGAGTATTCGTCAGTCCGAGGATACTTCAGCGACTTTATCTGTCAATGAACAGCGCTCAATTGACTCTGNTAATGAAAACATCGCTCAAATACCAAGTAATACCCGTAATACGGACGCTGAAGTCAAAAAACCACCGGTAGTCACCGCGCCGAAACCGCCTACTGATAAGGATACGAGCGCTCCGCCGAAAACGAACAATAACAATAACAATAACAATAATGCCACNCCTAAACCGGCTAACACCGCAAATGATGCNGCGAGTAATACAGCAAATAGTAACGACAGTATGAAAGAGCTCATTCAGGAAAGAACGAATTAAGCGGAGCAGCTCACTTTTTTAACGACAAAAACTCATNATAGAGGTAAGCGGAATAGGTCACATAAATAACTAGATTTTTGCTTAAATATTATCTATGATTAGTACCTGCGCTGATTTGTACAATTATCGTAAACTTGCTACTCTTTGTACAAATCAATGCCAGGTATAAACGTTATCTTACTCATGAAAGATAAGATAACGACTCTAGGTATATCGTCAGCTTTATAATAAGTCAGTTATTGTAAGGGCTATATCAGCCTTAGTAGCTGTCACCTCAAATGGTTGTTATAACTCAATCATAGCTCTAACCGTCTGGTTATTTGCTATGGCAAAAAATAATTAATTTACTACTTAAGGATAAGTCGTCGATAAGACGAGCGTTGAATTGACGCTCTTATAAAGTCTTGCTTAAATAATTTTAGGCATCTGGTGCAGTTTTAGCCGTTCATCACGGGCTCTATTAATCCGCTTAAATAAATATATTAGCATAAAGTTTAGTAAATTTTATTTTAATTGCATTTTACTTGCAATGCTGCGTTTAATGTTCGCATTGGATACCAAGCGCCCGTTCACCCAAAAGGATAAACCATGTCAATGATCTCCTCGCATAGCCATCTAGCGACTCCAGATGATTTCTCTGATAACTGTGGTTTTGGTTTGATTGCTCACATTGAGGGACAAGCCAGTCACGACTTAGTCAAGACCGCTATTCATAGTCTCAGCTGTATGACCCATCGCGGCGGTGTAGCAGCAGANGGCAAGACTGGCGATGGCTGCGGCTTATTGCTAGCGACGCCAAAAGCGTTTTTTCAAACTATCGCTTCTGAGCAGGAGCTGTCTATCACTGACAACTTTGCTGTCGGCATGGTGTTTACTCATTTAGATAGTGAAAAGGCNGCTCATAGCCAGCAGGTGTTAAACGAAGAGATTACTGCACAAGGGTTAGAAGTAGCTGGCTGGCGCGAAGTACCGTTAGATCTGAGTATCGTCGGTGATATTGGCCGTGAGACGCTGCCTGATTTTAAGCAAGTATTCGTCAATGCTGATGATGATCTAGCTGCAGATGACTTTAACCGTAAGCTGTTTGTCGCGCGCAAAAAAGCCGAGCAGCGTCTGATCGATGATGAATTGTTTTACGTGTGCTCGTTGAGCTGCCAGACGATTATTTATAAAGGTCTGGTCATGCCTTCAGATTTACCAGCCTTTTTCTTAGATTTACAAGATGAGCGCTTGGCGTCACATATCGTGGTTTTCCATCAGCGTTTTTCGACCAATACGTTACCGCGCTGGCCGCTTGCGCAGCCATTCCGCTATCTGGCTCATAATGGTGAGTTAAATACCATTACAGGTAACCGCAATTGGTCTAAAGCTCGCACACCAAAGCTCAAATCAGACAAACTGCCGAACCTAAATAAATTGACGCCGCTTGTAAATACCACAGGCTCTGACTCATCAAGCTTAGATAATATGCTTGAAGTACTGATGTCTGGTGGTATGAACTTATTTCATGCGATGTCAATTTTGGTGCCACCAGCATGGCAGAACGTCGATAGCATGGACATGGATTTGCGAGCGTTTTATGAGTTTTANTCGCAGCANATGGAAGCGTGGGATGGTCCTGCAGGGCTTGTGATCCAAGATGGACGCTATGCCGTCTGTATGCTCGATAGAAACGGTCTGCGTCCGTCACGTTGGGTGACCACCAAGAACGGTTATATCACTGTGGCATCGGAAGTAGGGGTTTGGGACTACTCACCACAAGATGTNTTGGCAAAAGGTCGNGTNGGCCCAGGTCAAATGCTGGTTATTGATACGTTGACAGGTCAAGTGATGGATACGACTGCTGTTGCAACGTTGCTGAAAAATGCGCATCCGTATCGCAAGTGGCTACGTGAAGAGGCCACCCGTATTCGTGATGACGAGCGCTTAGAAGAAACATTGGCAATGCAAGCGTGCCGTGGTGATAAGCTAAAAGCATTACAAAAAATGTATCACATCACCAATGAAGAGCGTACCGAAATCATTCGACCCAATGCAGAGAATGGCCAAGAGCCCGTCGGCTCGATGGGTGACGATACGCCAATGGCAGTACTGTCACAGCAAATTCGCCATGTGGGTGATTTTTTCCGTCAACAGTTCGCGCAGGTGACCAACCCGCCAATCGATCCACTACGTGAATCCATTGTGATGTCACTACAAACTTGCCTAGGCGCTGAAACCAATGTGTTTGCGCCATCAGCAAGAGATGCTCATCGTATTATTTTGTCATCACCAGTCTTGTCAGCCAGCAAGATGCAGCAGCTTGAAACGTTGGATGATCCAGCATTCAAGATGGCTCGTATCGATCTGAACTATGACCGTACTTTAGAGTTATCCGATGCTATCGTCGCTATTTGCGAAGAAGTGGCAGATAACATCCGTTCGGGCAATACCTTGATCGTACTGTCTGATAAAGAGATCGATGCAGAAAAAGTACCTGCCAATGCCATCATGGTCACAGGAGCNGTGCACCATTACCTGATTGCAGAAGGCATCCGTACTGATGCCAACCTAGTCGTTGAGACAGGTCTTGCTCGTGACTCGCATCAAGTGGCTGTATTGATCGGGTTTGGTGCAACTTGTGTGTATCCATATCTGGCATATGATGTNATCGATGACTTGGTTGCGACTGGTGAGNTGCTTGGTGACCCAATTCAAGCCCGCGTCAATTTCCGTAAAGGCTTGGATAAAGGCTTATTAAAGATTTTGTCGAAAATGGGCATCTCGACCATTGTATCGTATCGCGGCGCGCAGTTGTTTGAAGCGGTCGGCCTGTCTGAAGAGGTNGTCAATCTGTGCTTTAAAGGCGTTCAGAGTCGTATAAGGGGGGCTACTTTTGCTGACTTAGCTGCCGATCAAGCCCAATTGGCAGCCAACGCATTTAAGCGCCGTGCACCGCTCGATCAAGGCGGTTTGCTCAAATTTGTCTTTGACAAAGAGTATCATGCCTTCAATCCTGACGTGATTAACAGCTTACATACGGCGGTACGTACGGGTGATTACGAAAATTACCAGAATTATGCCAACCTCGTAAATAGCCGCCCAGTTGCGACGTTGCGTGACTTGTTACAACTAAAAACTGACAACAGCATCGATGTTAATGAGGTCGAAGACATCTCTGAGATTTTGACGCGCTTTGACTCAGCTGGCATGTCACTAGGTGCGCTATCTCCTGAGGCGCACGAGTCCATAGCGATGGCAATGAACACGATTGGCGGGCGCTCAAACTCAGGTGAGGGCGGCGAAGATCCGGTGCGTTATGGCACCTTGCGTAACTCGAAGATTAAACAAGTTGCCTCAGGACGTTTTGGCGTAACTCCTGCGTATTTGCGCTCAGCTGAAGTCATGCAGATTAAAGTAGCTCAGGGTGCAAAGCCTGGTGAAGGTGGACAGCTACCCGGTGGTAAAGTCAACGCATTGATTGCGCGTCTGCGTTACTCCGTACCGGGGGTGACGCTAATTTCGCCGCCGCCGCATCATGATATTTATTCTATCGAAGATTTGGCGCAGCTGATTTTTGATTTGAAACAAGTCAATCCAGACGCATTGGTATCGGTCAAACTGGTCTCACGTCCAGGCGTTGGTACGATTGCGACGGGCGTTGCCAAAGCTTACGCTGATTTGATTACGATCTCAGGTTATGATGGTGGTACAGCAGCGTCTCCGCTGTCGTCTATCCATCATGCAGGCTCACCGTGGGAGCTTGGCTTGGCTGAGACGCATCAATCTCTACGCGTCAATGGCCTACGTGACAAAGTCCGCATCCAAACCGACGGCGGTCTCAAGACGGGTCTAGATGTGGTCAAAGCCGCTATCTTAGGCGCAGAGAGCTTTGGCTTTGGTACCACGCCGATGATTGCGGTTGGTTGTAAGTACCTACGTATCTGTCATTTAAACAACTGTCCAACAGGCGTTGCTACCCAAAAATCCAAGTTGCGTGATGAGCACTTCATCGGTGAGGCGGAGATGCTCATTAACTTCTTTAAGTTTGTGGCGACTGAAACGCGTGAATGGTTAGCTGTACTGGGTGTTCNCAGTATGGAAGAGCTAGTTGGGCGTACCGATCTGCTTGATATACTAGAAGGTCATACTGATAAGCAGCGTCATCTTGACTTATCACCGCTCTTATTTAGTCATCCTGCCAGTAGCGGTATGCCGCAGACTTGTCAGGTCGAGCGTAATGAGCCGTTTGATAAAGGCTTGCTCGCTGAGCAGATGATAAGTGATATGATGCTTACCATTCGTCAAGGCACAGGCGGTGACTATAGCTATTATGTCGGTAACTGCGATCGCTCTATCGGCGCGCGTATTTCGGGCGAGATTGCGCAAGTATGGGGCAATCTTGGCATGAGTGATATGCCAATCAAGCTTCGTTTGACGGGGACCGCAGGGCAGAGCTTGGGTGTGTGGAATGCTGGCGGCCTGCATATCGAGCTTGAAGGCGATGCCAATGACTATGTCGGTAAAGGCATGGCAGGTGGTGAAATTGTCATTTATCCGCCGAAAGAATCTAACTTTGCTGCAAAGGACACTGCCATCATCGGTAATACCTGTCTATACGGAGCAACGGGCGGTAAGTTATATGCTGCTGGGACCGCAGGTGAGCGTTTTGGTGTTCGTAACTCTGGCGCGCATGCGGTTATCGAAGGCACAGGCGACCATTGCTGTGAATATATGACGGGCGGTATCGTCACGATTCTTGGACGTACTGGTCTTAACTTTGGGGCTGGTATGACGGGTGGTTTTGCTTATGTACTCGACATGGAAGGCGACTTCTTTGATCGTTGCAACCATGAGCTGATCGATCTAAACCGCATCTCTAGCGAGCAGACCGAAGTACATCGTATCTATTTGCAGCAAGTGATTGAAAACCACGTGGCTAAGACCGGCAGCGCTTGGGGACAGACACTCTTGGCAGATTTCGATTATTACGTGCGCAAGTTTTATTTGGTTAAGCCAAAGGCGGCAAGTATTGCCAACTTACTCAATACTACGATGGCAGATCCGCAGTAGCATGAGTAACTTGAGTAGCATGTCAGTAGCGTATCAGAAACGCTGCGCTGTATAAACGCAGCGGCTTTCAGCAGGTCCGTGATGCTGCGATATTCTAAAGACTTGATTCTGTATTGAGAAACTGGTCTTTATCGCTCATCACTACCCACTATCAAAGAGATTATGATTATGGCAAAACGTTTAGAAAATAGTTTTCAGTTTTTGGATATTCCTAGACTTGAACCACTGAAAAAAGATATCGTCACTCGCGCCACAGAGTTTGTAGAGATTTACACGCCTCAAGATACCGAGCTGGTGGCCAATCAAGCGCATCGCTGTCTGGAATGCGGTAACCCTTACTGTGAGTGGAAGTGCCCAGTACATAACTACATTCCTAATTGGCTAAAGCTTGCGACTGAAGGGCAGATTTTTCAAGCGGCTGAATTATGTCATCGTACCAATACTTTACCTGAGGTCTGCGGCCGCGTCTGCCCACAAGATCGTCTATGTGAAGGCGCTTGTACCTTGAATGACGGTTTTGGCGCAGTCACTATCGGTAACGTCGAAAAATATATTAACGATACCGCTTTTGCCTTAGGCTGGCGTCCTGATATGTCCGATGTGGTCTGGACCGATAAAAAAGTTGCTATCATTGGCGCAGGACCAGCAGGTCTTGGTTGCGCAGATATCTTAGTTAGAAATGGCGTCAAGCCTATCGTCTTTGACAAACGTCCTGAAATTGGTGGCTTATTAACTTTTGGTATTCCTGAGTTCAAAATGGAAAAAGACGTCATGCGCAATCGCCGTACTATCTTTGAAGATATGGGCATTGAATTTCGTCTAAATACCGAAGTCGGCACTGATATCANCATCGATGAGCTAGTGAGTGATTATGATGCGGTATTTATGGGCATGGGTACCTATACNTATATGCGCGGTGGTTTCGCTGGCGAAGAGTTAGACGGCGTCTACGATGCGNTAGATTACNTNATTGCCAACGTCAANCGNTGTAACGACTGGGAAAAAGACCCATCTGAATACATTGATCTAAAAGGTAAAAAGGTAGTGGTACTTGGTGGCGGCGATACGGCGATGGACTGTAACCGTACNAGNATTCGNCAAGGTGCTGAAAAAGTCGTCTGTGCTTATCGTCGTGACGAAGAAAACATGCCAGGCTCGCGCCGTGAAGTGGTGAATGCGCGTGAGGAAGGCGTTGAATTCTTGTTTAATCGACAGCCCACAGAGATCATTGGATTGAACGGTAAGGTCAATGGCGTCAAAGTGGTAACCACGCAATTAGGTGCTCCGGATAATCGTGGNCGCCGCCGTCCTGAGCCAGTAGAAAACTCAGAAGAGATCATCGAGTGCGATGCAGTGATTATGGCCTTTGGCTTTCGTCCAAGCCCTGCCGATTGGTTTGAAGGTTATGAGGTTGAGATGGATCTGAACGGTCTGGTGTTGGCACTTGAAGATCAGCCTTATAAATTCCAAACCAGTAACCCCAAAATCTTTGCTGGCGGCGATATGGTACGCGGCTCGGACTTAGTTGTCACGGCTATTTGGGAAGGTCGCGAAGCGGCGGAAGGTATCTTAGACTTTTTAGAAGTATAATTACCTCGATTTAGATTCCACGATTTATTAGTGGTTTGTGATGTAAACGTCTTTTGTCTTTTATCAGACAAAAGACATTTTTTTTGAGTGATGCTTGGTAAATAAAGGCTCGACTGCTAGCATGTTTGTGCGTACCCTATATGCTTTATCGTTTACCTCATTTATCCACTAAAACTCGTTTATTCACTAAAAAGAGTAGCCTTGCGTGAAATCAACCTTTTACCAGCGTGTTACTGCTCCATTCATCGAGCCTTACATTCGTTATCAACGTGCAGATGTGTTACATGCTTGTCGTCTGGGAGTGGCTGTCATACTGGCGCTATTAGTCAATAAACTCACCAACCTGCCGCATGGTGAGTGGACCACCATTACGGTTTTTATTATTTTAGGATTGTTACAGTATCAAGGCGCTATCTATACCAAAGCCAAAGAGCGTGTGCTGGGCACGCTACTAGGTATTGGCACAGCATTAGGGGTGTTGTGGTTCAATCAAAATGCAGGGGCATGGCTATGGATCGATTATGCACTTATCGGTATATTAAGCGGCATTATTGGCTATCTGGCCGTTCGTAAGCTTGGCTACACAGGGCTGCTGACGGGTATTACGATGTTAATGATTGTCTCCGATCTAGGCAATAGTAGTATTGGTCAAGACGGCATTTACCGTGCGCTNAATATCTTGCTAGGGACAGGCGTGGCGGTCGCAGTCACACTCATTTTGCCGCTNAAATCAACGCTGATGTGGCGATTTCTATTGAGTAGCAATCTTGATGCTTGTAGCAGCTTATATGCAAGCGTTGGCCATCATATTGATACAGCGGACGGAGCGGCGGGCAATACGACCCATAAATCAAATCCAGTGGCTTTTTCAGCTGGAGAAGTACCTGTTGATAGAGCGTTGGTCACCACATTACAACAGATCAATAAGCGCCTACTGGCTGTGCGTCCACATATCGCTGCGACCGCCAGTGAGTCGGGGATCGAAAAAGAGACGCTGGAGACCATTCAACGTACCCATCGCAATATCATTGGCACCATTGATTTGTTATTAAGTGCTGCGCCGCGCTTGGCAAATATTGAAATCGATGAGGAAAACCATGTTTTATTGGTTCATTATCAGCATGAGTTGACGCAAGCGATGCAGCATATGGCTGCGGTGCTACGTAGTCCCAGTGATGAAGTGTTTCGCCCCATTACGCGTATTGCCGTCTCAGAGTATCCAAGCGTACAGCGTTTAGCGTTTGAGTGGCAGGGATACTTTTGGTTGACCCAAACCTTGCAAACCCAGTTGCAACAGTTGAGCGACTTGTTACAAACGACTAAACCGCAGTGGTTTGCGGCGTCTGGTCTTCGCTATCAGCGCCGTGAGCAAAAGCGTATTGAAGTACAAGGTCATGAGACGGACTTGCATTTATAGATACAGTTGTAAGCGCTGTTTGCTGCACACACATAGCCCATAAAAAAACGCTAACTCTCAAAGCTAGCGTTTTTTTTAGACCTATTTGTTTATTAACGACCGGTTTTTAGCATATCCCAATACTGCTGGTATACTTGCAGCGCCTCGTCACCGACATCCTCTTGGAATTCTGCTTTTGCCAGTACTTCTTTTGATGGGTAAATCGTTGGGTTGTTGCGAATGCTTTCATCCATCAGCTCACGCGCGGCTATGTTAGGTGACGCATAGCCAATCTCTTCGCTGACGATTTTGGCGTTTTCAGGCTGCAAGAGATAATCGATAAACTGATGCGCGGCATCGACGTTTTTGGCGTTCTTTGGAATCACAAAATTATCCATCCACAAGATTGCGCCCTCAGTGGGGTACTTATACACCAAACTGGTGAGACCCTCATCATTGGCCATCACCGCCTCACCATTCCATGTCATTCCTAAGTTAGTTTCGCCCTCGATATAAGGGATACGAGTGGCGTCTGAGTTAAAGGTTTTGACATTTGGCATGATAGTCGTGAGCTTGTCATAAGCGGCCTTAATCTCCTCAGGATTACTGCTATTGCCAGAGTAGCCAAGGGTCAATAGCGCCATACCGAAGACTTCGCGCATATCATTCATCAGCATCACCTGATTTTTGTACTCAGGACGCCATAAATCATCCCAGCTATTCACCGTCGCTGGATCAACCACGTCGCCGTTGATCGCAAGACCGGTGCTGCCCCACATATAAGGGATAGAGTATTTATTCTCAGGATCGACTTTAGTATTGGTAAAGGAGGTATCTAGATTGTCAAAGTTGCTCAATTTTGATTGATCAATCTCTTGTAGTAACCCCTCATTAGCCATTTTTTCGACATAATAAGTAGAAGGCACGGCAAGATCATACTGACTTGANTCATCAAGCAGCTTGAGCTTGGCGTACATAGCCTCATTCGAGTCAAACGTGGTGTAATTAACCGAAATACCAGTCTCATCCTCAAAGCCGTCCAAGATCTCTTGCGGCATATATTCTGACCAGTTATAGAGGTTCAACGTCACATCGCTATCGGCTGCATCTTCGACTGCTGCATTATCAGCGTTGCTACAGCTAGCAAGCACCAAAGCGATTGCCGCGCTCAGTAGTACTTTTGGTGCGGCTGTCATAAAAGTGCGCTTAACTGGATGAGTAGCAGGTTTGGCAAAAAGTCCATATAATGATTGGCTCAAAGTATATCTCCTAAAGTGAATATAAGTCAGTGATGTCTATTGCTATCTTTATAGTTATTATTTAGCCTGATTTAAAAGCCATTGTCAAAATCCGCTCGCTCTAATGAAGGATGATAACCCAAAAGTCGCTAATCTAATGCGCAGTGCAGAGAATGCTAGGTATGCTATCATCGCTAAAATTTATACCAACAGCAATAAAACGAGCAGTATTAATCATTATAATATAACAAAGGATAAAATCATGACTCAGACGACTATACCCAAACTTCTTACCGATAAAGTCGTGATCATTACGGGGAGTAGTCGCGGCCTAGGTGCCGAGATTGCTCAGCAAATGGCAGCGGCTGGCGCGAAAGTTTGTGTCAACTATCGACAAAGCAAAGACGCCGCTGAACAAGTCGTTGCCAAGATTAAGGACGCGGGCGGACAAGCCTTCGCGTATCAAGCCGATGTCACTGATTTGACCCAAGTGCAAGCAATGGCGCAAGCAGTAATTGAACGTTTTAGCCGTATTGATGTGCTCGTCAACAATGCTCTGCCGCAGTATCAGTTTGACCCTAGCGCTGACAATACTAGCATCGAGACCGTGCAGTGGGCGCATTTTTCTCAGCAAATCGACGGTATCGTCAAAGGCGCAGTCAATACCGTACAAGCGGTGTTGCCGCAGATGAAAGCGCAGCAAATGGGCAAAATTATCAACATCTCCACCAATCTGATCTATAACCCTGTAGTGACTTATTACGACTATACGACCGCCAAATCGGCGCTGGTAGGGCTCACGCGCAATCTAGCTAGCGAGCTTGGTCCGCACGGCATTCGCGTGAACCTATTAGCAGGCGGCCTGTTAAAGACCACCGATGCTAGTAGCCTCACGACTGAGGAAGTCTTTGACTATATCGCCACCACCACGCCGCTGCGTCAGGCCACCTCAGTTGCTAACTTTGCTAACTCTGTACTGCTGATGGCGTCTGATTTGAGCGCCGCTATCACCGGTCAGTCCATCGCCGTCGATGGCGGCTTGACCATGCCTTAGCGCTTGAGGTGGATAAATATAATAATAAAAGCATTAAGATAAGAGAGATAATATGAACAACCAAAAACGCGCAGGAATCATAACGGCTTTAATTGGCCTAGTCGCTTTAATAGTCTTACTTAACGCGAGTACTTCTGCGCCTATTNTTAATTGGCCAATGGAAGCTTACTTAGGGACGGTCTTTACGATTGGATGGATGACGGGTGTACCGGACTTTTTGGCTTACATTTTAGCAATTGTGGTTTTCGTGGTTGTCATTGGCGTTTGTTATAAATTGGGCAGTTGGCTTTATGATTTGGTTGTTGGACGAAGTTAAAGCTTCTGAGTAATTTAATATTACTATCATTAATGTAAAGTCACTATTCACTAGATAAAATTCTGTGATGCGCTTATTTTTAAAGGCCTATAGTTATATAGGCCTTTACTTTTGTACCTTAACTCTTTAGCTACTAGTCATTTCAATATTGTTTATTACTAATTGTTTCTATATCCCATGAAAATAGTTTGTTTTCATTTCAAAATTATGATTAAATTCAAAACTTTGTTCAGAACTTAGAGTCTTACTAAGTTCTGATACTGGTCAAACATAGGATAGAAATAGTGTTTTATGCAAGAAAATGGCTCACCAAATGGCAATCCGCCAGATAATAATTTTGAGGCAAGCGCGCACAGTTCGCGTATGCAGCGTTTTTTAAAAGGGGTCGAGTGGCTCGGTAATCTATTACCGCATCCTGTTATTTTATTCGTTTGGATGTCAGTGCTGTTATTGCTGCTCTCAGCCGTCATGTCGTACTTTGGCGTATCAGTCATTGACCCAAGACCAGAGGGCACCAGTGGCCGCAGCGCTGACGGCATGATCGAAGTCGTCAACTTATTAAACGGTGAGGGCTTGGCCCGTATCGTCGAAAATCTGGTGACTAATTTTACAGGCTTTGTGCCGCTAGGTACGGTTCTAGTCGCCTTACTCGGTGTCGGCATCGCTGAACACTCGGGCATGATATCGGCTGCACTGCGAGGTCTGGTCATGAATGCCCCAAAAAAGATGGTGACCTTTACCGTNGTATTCGCCGGTATTATGTCGAACACGGCAGCTGAGCTGGGTTATGTAGTACTGATACCACTAGCAGCAGTGATTTTCCACTCNTTAGGCAGGCANCCATTAGCNGGTCTAGCNGCAGCATTTGCTGGGGTGTCAGGNGGTTATAGTGCTAACCTATTATTAGGAACAGTGGATCCTTTATTATCAGGGATTACCCAAGAAGCGGCGCGTATCATTGACCCAGCTTATATCGTTGGGGCAGAAGCCAACTGGTACTTTATGATCGCCAGTACCTTTTTGATCAGTGGTTTAGGTTATTTTGTCACCGAAAAAATCGTTGAGCCAAGCTTAGGAGAATACAACCCTAAAGATGCTGATGATGCCTCAGTACTCGACACGCAAATCGAAAAAGTCTCCGCACTTGAGAAAAAGGGTCTACTATGGGCCGGTATCAGCATGCTCATATTCTGCTTATTGCTAGCATGGACCATCATCCCTGCAGACGGTATCTTACGTAACCCAGAGACGGGTCTNGTATCAGGNTCNCCATTTCTAAAAGGCATTGTGGTCTTTATCTTCGTATTCTTTGCGATACCNGGTTATATCTACGGTAAGATCACNGGNAGNATCAANANNAACCAAGACGTCGTCGACGCCATGAGTAACNCNATGAGCTCACTGAGCATCTATATCGTTTTGGTGTTCTTTGCTGCNCAGTTTACCGCNTTCTTTAAATGGTCAAACTTNGGCTCGGTNATGGCGGTATCTGGCGCNACTTTCTTAAGTGATGTTGGCCTAACTGGNCCGCTGCTATTGGTTGGTTTTATNCTGATNTGTGGTCTNGTNAACCTTATGCTCGGCTCAGCGTCAGCACAGTGGGCAGTGACAGCACCTATCTTTGTACCTATGCTGATGCTCACCGGTTACGCGCCAGAGATGATACAGGCGGCGTATCGTATCGGCGACTCAACCACTAATATTATCACGCCGATGATGAGCTACTTTGGTCTTATTTTGGCAGTGGCTATTCGCTATAAAAAGGACACTGGGGTCGGAACCTTAATGGCAATGATGCTACCATACTCGATGGCATTTTTGATTGGTTGGACCATTTTGTTCTCGATTTGGGTATTTGTACTGGGTCTACCTGTTGGGCCTGGTGCAGAGACATTCTATCCTGCTAGATAAGCTGGTTTTATCGTTACGGTAGCAGGATTGGCAATAGCTATCTGTGTAACACTAAAAACCCTTGTCAGGTTATGGCAAGGGTTTTTTTTAGTACTCACTATCTATGGTACTTATGAAGTAACCTTTAGCGCCAAGCGCTCAAGCACCGACTGAATTCCGCGCTCCTCAATAGTGCCCGTGACAAAATCGGCGCGCTCAATTAAGGCAGGTTGTGCATCTCCCATAGCGACGGCAAAGCCCACCAGATCGAACATCTCTAAATCATTAAAACCATCACCAAACGCCATGCAGTCTTGAGCGTCCACACCATAATACGCGCAAACATCGAGGATACCGCGCGCTTTTGACGCATCTATCGGCAAGATATCCGCGCCCGTATTGTGCCAATGCACCAGCTTGAGATCATCCTTAGCAAAGTCCACCTCTTGCATTTTTTCCTGTTGGTTATTAAAGAACACTGAGCATTGATAGACTTCATTGGTTTGATAATAATTAGGGTCGACGATAGAGTTCGGCGTGCGCGCATTAAATTCGCGCAGGCGCTCGTTTTCATCCGACCATGAAATATGCGTCGCCGAATCAAACTTGTGGATGAGATTGCTCGCTTGGCACAGATGAACGATTTTTGCGGTTTGCTGATCGGTCAGCGGATAGTGACTGATTCTGCCACTTTTATCGAAGCTGTATTGACCATTCATACAGATAATCGCGTCTAGTACATCCGCTTCTAGCAGCGCTAAAATGTCAGGCGGCAATATGGCTTTGGAGCGGCCTGTCGAGATGACAAGTTTGATATCGGTATCCGCTAGCGCCTCTAGTGTCGCTTGGTTGGTTTTATCGATAATGCCTGCGCGGCTCAAAGTATCATCAATATCGAAGAAGATGATTTTTGGCGTTGGGATTTTACTGGTTGCCTGTGCGCCGCTGGCCTTAAATTCGGTAAACATAGTTATCCTTGTCCTGCTTAAATTTGCGTTCTTTTAAACTTCTTTATCTAATAGCGCTAAAAACTCATTGGCATTTTTTAAGTGCTGTTTTTGCTGGTCGTTATCCATCTTATCCCACATCGATAGTAGCATGCCGATACGCGGATTTTTCTCAAAAAAGTCGCGATGCACATACATAAAGCGCCAAAACAGACCGTCCCATATCGCCGCCCACTCAATCAGCTCGCCTTTGGACTTGGTCTGATAATTGCTCATTTTATTAATATAGTTACTACCGCTAATATAAGGTTTCGTCGCCATCAGGCCACCATCAGCAAACTGACTCATGCCATAGATGTTGGGCACCATCACCCAATCATAGCTATCGATAAATAGCTCCATAAACCACTGATAGACCTCATCAGGGTCAAACTCACAGAGCAGCATAAAATTGCCAAACACCATCAAGCGCTCAATATGATGCGCGTATCCCGTCTTCAGCACTTTTTTAATCGTGGTATCAATCGGTACAATTCCGGTATCGCCCGTATAAAAACTCGGCGGTATCTTACGGGTAAAACCCCAAAAGTTACTCGTGCGCTGCTTGCGACCGATAGACTCATAGAGTCCATACATAAACTCGCGCCAACCAATAATCTGACGGATAAAACCCTCTAAAGAGTTCAGCGGAATCTCGTATTCTTCGCTGACCTCCAGCGTGCGCGTTACCACTTGCTCAGGGGTGAGCAGTCCGGTGTTGAGCATCGGCGTCAAGATACTATGATGCAAAATGTGCTCGTCAGCAACGATAGCGTCCTCGTATTTGCCAAAGTCTTTAAAGCGTATCGCTAAAAAGTCCTCAAGCCATTCTTCTGCCTCATCATGCGTGGTCGGATAACGAAAATCGACATTGACCTCGCCATAATGCTCGCTAAAGTTATCTTTGACATACCCTAGCGCTTCCTCGTAACGCTCAGTTAACTTAGGAAACTTGATTGCAGGCGGCGTCTGTTTACGCGGGTATTTTTTGCGATTATCCTCATCGAATGACCACTGTCCACCAATCGGCTCTTCTTCGTCATCAATCAGAATCTTTTCACGTTTGCGCTGCTCCATATAGAAGTCGTGATGAAACAGACGATTATCGCGAAAAAACTCACAATACACAGGCAAAGGGTTTAAGAACATCGGCGTCGGCGACACATCAAACTCGATATCAGCGTCCAATATCGCCTGTTGCACGTGCATGCGTAGCCAGTCATCGACTAAGTCAATACAGTAAATTTTTTTGATGGATTGATCATTATCTGGTTCATCCTTGTGACTTATAAAGCTCGCAATCAGCTTGCGGCAATCGCTATGCTCATGTACTGAATCTACATAGTGCACTGTCTTACCCGCATTTTTTAATGTCTGCTCGTAGGCCTTCATACTCGCGCGGTGCAGCACTAGCTTTTGCTTATGAAACGGATACTGAGTAAAGTATAAATCCTCCTCAATGAGGTAGCACACGTCCTGCCAAAGCGAGGTATCAGCAAACAGTTGATGCGGAAAGATAAGGCTAATACATTTACTCATAAGTTAAGCCTACTTTGATAAATTCCGTTTATTATAAAGGAGCGATTGCAGCTTTGTCAGGGTGGATTATGTTATTTACCAGGCGTCTATACAGCGCTTATCGCTTTATTGTTATCGATATTAGAAAGGTGTTTTGCTCAGCTAACCCTATCAATCAAAGAGTAAAATCACCATATAACTCAGTATCGACCCCATAATAAATTAGGATAACTCAATGACCTTATCTGCCAATAATAAGACAAGTCAGCAGGCTTTAGACGATGATCTATTTAGTCTGGCTCCAAGGCATCCCGATAGCCGCTTGGAGACGGACTGGTTGTTTTTATATAATAAGCTGCCGCCCGATCAGTGGTTTGGCGCGGACTACGCTTATAAGACCTCAGGTTGGCTTAAGGTGCATACCAATATACGCAAACGCCAACGTATTCTTGTGCAAATCAGCGAAGCTTATATCAGCGGCGAGTTTGACTGGAGCGAATACCGCTCACAAATATTGAAACGCATCAATATGCATGTGCTCAAACTGCATCAGCACCACGAGGTAGAGGACGACGGGTTTTTCCCAGAGTTTGTCAGCATGTACCCCAAGCTCGCACCTGCCTTTGAGATATTAGGCCATGATCATGAGTATCTTAATGAGCTGCTCGATAAGTTACAAATTCAAAATGATCAGCTGGCGAGAAGTGAGATAGAGGATAAGGCACTTGCCGAAGAGCTACATAAAACGCTAGTAGCCGTGACCGATTTACTGCAGCAACATCTCACTGATGAAGAGGATTTGGTGATTCCGATTTTGGGGTTACGGCAGGGGTAGAGGTTGATTTTCGGCGGTGAAAATTATCCTTAGTAGCTTCTCCCGCCTTACGCTTGTATCTGCTCACCCGCGCGAGGCGAGGGCTACGGTTTGGGGTGTCTCCTGCTCTGCGAGCCACCCCAAAACCTAGCCCTCACAACTCGCCCAGCTCAGCAGGATACCGCTACAGTCGGGGCTAGCGGCAAATCTATGTTCTTTTAACTATTGGTCGTGGTTGGGTTTTGATACATTGGTTTAGAATGAAATTCTTTGTAGGCTGGGCTTTTAGCCCAGCATTTAAATGCTTTAAACACACTATAGGCGCAATCCATGCGAACTTATATCAGAGATAAGACAAAAGGGGGCACCTACTTTCTGACCGTAAATCTAGCAAATCGTAAAAGTAAGCTGCTGACAAAGCATATCAATGAGTTTCGTCATGCTTATCAACTGACTAAACAAAACCACGATTTTGAACTTCATGCCATGATATTGCTACCTGATCATATACATATGCTCATTACTTTAGCAGAGACTAGCGATAATTANGCTGTGATCATCGCCAGTATTAAAACGCATTTTTCTCGTCGAATTAAGAAATCTGCAAGTGAAACCATAAGTCAGTCTCGGATAAGAAGCAGAGAGCGCGGTATTTGGCAACGGCGNTNTTGGGAGCATAGAATTAGAGATGAGTTAGATTATNNNCGNCACATGGATTATATCCATTACAACGCAGTAAAACATGGTTATGTAAATAGTCCTGTTGATTGGCCGTATTCGACGTTTCAAAGTTGCGTAGAAAAAGGACTTTATTCGTTAGATTGGGGCGGGGTAGGTGTTGATGTGATTGAAATTGATTATGATTGATAATTTGGGGTTTAGTTTTTTTGATATAGTTTTGCTGGGCTAAAAGCCCAGCCTACGATAGTCTCAAAAATGAGAAAGCTACTCAATATCAATTCAACCTAACTTTTTCTGAAAGCTTCCAGTCGCCATATTCAGAATTTTTAAAGTTATAGCGGTATTTCAGACTAGGGCAACAGTTACCATCTTTAGGCGCAAATTCGAATGATACTAATTCTAGTGTATTAGTTCTACTGTTATAGCTGATGTCTTGGATAAACCTTGTGTTTATTTCACTGATTTCGTACAAATCCATTAATAAATCTGAATTAGACATAGTAAAAGGTCTACTATCAGATATTCTTTGAAATTCGGTTAATGAATAGCCATAAGTGCCGCTACCACCGGCACAACCTACATCGCCACCCCATAATACTAGAAAAGTACCTGCAACTTTGCTGTCATCGAACATTTTAGAGTAACTAACAGGATAAACATTATTAATCGAAGTAGCTTGCTCTTCTGTATCCTCGTCGAATGTTGTCATACAAGCTACTGACTGTGCGTATTGTTTCGCTTTATCCAAAACCTCATATTTGGCTTCGCTTAACTCATACTGGCTCACTTCATACTCTGTATTTTCATCAGATGCGAAGGCTAAATTACAAAGTAATATGCTTGATAATAATATTGTTTTTTTCAAAAGAACTCCTTGATTAGATTTTATTTTTTTGAACTGTGAACTAAAGTCTTTTCATTTTTTAGAGTAAACACCATAACTTTAATAGTCAAGATTGTTAGAAACGAAAACCAAGAATTTTAATACTTAGTAAGCGTAGGCTGGACTTTTAGCCTAGCTTTATAAAACTTAAATAAATAAACCCCAGACTACCCAACCTCAACCGAACTCACATTCTGAAAGCCNCTNGGCAACTGACCACCNCGATTACCACGCGTGCCNGTNTAATTNGCNAAATCCATTGGCTTTAAGGTCACATGACGCTTGCCAGCGGTAATGACTAAACTATCTTGCAAGCTTAGCGGCGTAATCGCTAATACCTCTTCATCGCCCTTAAGCGTGATCATTTTATTACCCTTGCCGCGCGCTTGTTCCGGCAAGTCATCGAGTGCAAAGATTAATAAATATCCTGCATTCGTCACCACCGCGACGTGATCAGGAGTGACTTTTTCTGCGTTATCTTCACTACTCGTTGTATTAGCGTCGATACGAGCTACTGGCAACAGCTGACTGTCNGCNGCNANNTTGATNATNTTNTTNCCCGCCTTTTGATTGCTATCAAGATTAGCTAACGTATTGATAAAGCCATAGCCGTTAGAGCTAGCAAGGATGATACGCTGATCGTCGCTACCCGTGAGTAGCTGCTCAAAGCTTGCGCCTGCGGGTGGTTTGAGTACGCTGGTCAGTGGATCACCTTGACCACGCGCCGAGGCGAGGTTGTGCGCGTCAATACTATAGCTACGTCCTGTGCTATCGAGCACGTAGATTTTCTCATTTGATTTACCGCGCACATACGCTTGATAGGCGTCACCTGAGCGATAGCTCATGCCTTGAGGGTCGACCTCGTGACCTTTAGCCGCGCGTATCCAGCCCGCTTTGGAGAGTATCGCGGTGATCGGCTCGCTTGGTATCAGATCCGACTCTTTAAGCGCTTGGGCTTCATCGCGCTCCATCAGTGGCGACATACGCTCGTTACCGTGCTCTTTCATATCCGCTGTCAGCTCATCAATCATTAGACGAGTTAAGCTCTCAGGATTATCGAGATACTCTTGTAGTTTGGCGCGTTCTGCTTTGAGTTCGTCTTGNTCACTACGTAGCTCAATCTCCTCTAATTTTGCCAACTGACGCAAGCGAATGTCCAAGATAGCATTGGCTTGGATCTCGCTGAGATTATAATCTTGCATCAAAGTTGCTTTAGGATCGTCCTCTTCACGGATAATGCGAATGACTTCATCAATGTGCAGATATGCGATGAGTAAGCCTGCCAAGATATGCAAGCGCTTATCGATTTTATCTAAGCGAAACTGCACGCGGCGGGTGACTACTGAGCGGCGACTCACTAACCATTCTTCTAGNATTTCTTTTAAGTTTTTGACCTGCGGCTTACCGTTTAGGCCAATCATATTCATATTGACGCGGTAATTACTCTCAAGATCGGTACTAGCGAATAGATGACTCATCACCCGCTCGACATCGACGCGGGTTGATTTGAGCTCAAGCACAATGCGGCAAGGGTTTTCGTGATCAGACTCATCGTGGATATCGACCACCCAAGGCAGTTTTTTATCCGTCATTAAGCGGGCGATTTGCTCTTGTATTTTATTGCCTGAGACTTGATAGGGCAGCGCATCGATAATGACGAGGTTTTTTTCTTTGGGATCGATATGGAAGGTCGCACGCATCTTATAGCTACCGCGTCCGCTTTCATACATCGCCTGCAAGTCTTTTTTACTGGTGATGATTTCAGCATTCGTCGGTAGATCAGGCGCGGGTATGGATTGCGTCAATTGCTTAACCGAGAGATCTGGATTTTTGAGCAAGCGAATAGCCGCGCGCACCACTTCGTTTAAGTTGTGCGGCGGAATATCGGTGGCCATACCGACGGCGATACCTGTCGTGCCATTTAACAAGATATTAGGCAGACGCGCAGGCAAGGTCACAGGCTCTTGCAAGGAGCCATCGAAGTTATCCTGCCAGTCAACCGTACCTTGGCCTAGCTCAGCAAGGAGCGTATTGGCATAAGCGGACATTTTGGCTTCGGTATAGCGCATGGCGGCAAAGGNTTTGGGGTCATCAGGGCTACCCCAGTTGCCTTGGCCGGTGATCAGCGGATAGCGATAACTAAATGGCTGCGCCATCAGCACCATCGCTTCATAACAAGCGCTATCACCGTGCGGATGGTATTTACCGAGCACGTCACCGACGGTACGCGCCGACTTTTTGGGTTTTGCGCTCGCTTTGAGTCCCAGCTCGCTCATCGCATAGACGATACGGCGCTGCACCGGTTTGAGACCGTCAGCGATATTGGGNAGGGCGCGATCCATGATGACGTACATGGCGTAGTTGAGATAGGCTTGTTCAGTGAATTCAGCGACAGAGCGGCTGTCCATCGGCTCACTCGCTAATAGGGTAGGATCATTATCTATAATATCAGGCATAAATTAAGGTTCGCTTGTTAACAATACTTTTAATAGGTTTAAAAATAATCGGTTCAAAAAGGGGTGGTATCAATCAATGTTAAAGCCAATACAGGCATAATATAGCTGTTGACTGCGTTTAAAGAATGTCTCAAACAAAGGGTTAGTGTGATAATACTGCTATCGTAAAGCAAATACTAAGAATTAAAAAGACTTATAGGCGATTAGACGACAGTTCATGACGCCTTGTTGTTTTATACCTTGTCATTTTATACATTATTGTTTTGCAGGTTGTTATTTTAAAGACAGCGCCGCTTTATATAGCTTTTAGNAAATGAGTTCAGTAGTATAAATAAAGGCTTATCCCTAATCACAAGGATGTTATTTATGTCACCTTTTTATCACCATCGCTTGCGCTCACACACCGTGACCACGAAGACTTTAGCAGTCAGTATTTTAGCAGCTTTAAGCCTAAGCGCTTGTAGCTCACAGCAAAGCGTCATGACGGCTAGCGACAATAGTAGCCGTGTCATAGAAAGCGAAGCTGGATTAATTGAAGCACCAGTTGTCGTATCAGCGCCAGTGGCCCAAAACAGTAAAAGGTCGCAAGTGCCAAGTCCATCTATAAGCCGCGCCAATACACTTTATGATATCTCCTCAGGGCCAGCGGTTATTAGGCCTGCGCCTATCGTCGTGGTAGAGCCAGCCGGTGATAACTATCAAAAAAACATCGCCAATCCCATCAACCGTACCTTAGACAATCCGGTAGCGACTTTATCCATCGATACTGACACCGGTAGCTATAGTAATGTGCGCCGCTATCTCAACGAAGGTCAGCTGCCGCCTGCCGACGCGGTCAGAGTCGAGGAGATGATTAATTATTTTCCTTATGATTTTTCTAACAGTCAGCGTTNAGGGCAAGCGCCGTTTGTAGTGGAGACTGAGATTGTCGACTCGCCTTGGGATAGGGTCGATCAGGCCAATCAAATTCTCAAAGTCGGTATCAAGGCCATCGATCCGGCCCAGTACACTCGTAGCGCCAGAGCGCAGCTACCAGCAGCCAACCTAGTGTTTTTGGTCGATGTCTCAGGCTCTATGAGATCCTCCGATAAATTAACGTTGGCCAAAGCCACGTTAAACTTACTTGCCAAGCAGCTGCGGGCGCAGGATACTATCAGTATTGTTACTTATTCAGGCAGCACCCGAGTGGCACTTGCGCCGACTAGCGGTAGCGAGACGGCGACGATTCAAGCAGCGGTGAATAGCCTAAAGGCGGCAGGCTCGACCAATGGTGAGGACGCGCTAAAACTGGCTTATGAGCAGGCGAGCAAAACTTTAAAAGAGGGTAGTATCAATCGTATTCTTATGCTGACTGATGGCGATTTTAATGTAGGCATCAGCGACGTCGATGAGATGATGGATTTGGTCAAAGCCAATCGCGATCGCGGTATCTCCTTATCGACTTTAGGCTTTGGTCGCGGCAATCTCAATGACTATATGATGGAACAAACCGCTGATAACGGTAATGGCAATTATAGCTATATCGATAGCTTAAGCGAGGCCAAAAAAGTACTTGATGATGAGCTAAATGCGACTTTTAATACGGTTGCAAGTGATGTCAAAATTCAGCTAGAGTTCAACCCAGCGCACGTCGATGAATGGCGCTTGATTGGCTACGAGAATCGGCTGCTAGCTGAGCAAGAATTCAATAACGATAAGGTTGATGCTGGCGAGTTAGGCGCGGGCAAGGCTGTAGTCGCGCTATTTGAAATCACACCTAGAGGTGAGAAGGGCGCAATTGCTCCGCGCCGTTATGCTGATAATACCCAAGCTTTAGCGAATAACAGTAATAATAAGGAGCTGGGCTTCCTCAAGATTCGCTACAAGGCCACCCCGCAAGCCTCCTCAAAGTTGCTTGAGCTGCCAATTACTACAGTCAATAAAAGAGTCTCCTTAATGAGCGCGCACCCTGATACTCAGTTTGCGGTAGCAGTAGCAAGCTTTGGACAGCGTTTGCAACAAAGCCCATATATCAATGATTGGCAATATAGTGATAGTACTCAGCTTGCCAACCAAAGTCTCAGCTATCAGACCGTTGACGATGCTAATGGTTTACGTCGCGGCTTTGTCGAATTAACACAGCTTGCTGAAGCGCTACAACCGGTAATTAATAAACAATAGTAGTTAAAATAGAGACAATAACTGCTAAAAAATAGCGTCATTGCTAGATGAGAGATTTTAAGAACAGTGATTTGAGAAACTTTAGTTGGCTAGATAGTGACGCTTAAACCATTAATGTATCAGACAGGCTTTCGTCGCTCATGAATACTTTTGCTTTAAAATAGTAACCGTCAAGTCATTTTGCACACGCAAGTAACATTCTTTTGTATTGAGTAGTCTATACAAAGTGTGTATGTTAAGGGTTACGCGGGTGCCCGATCAATTATTTTACCCTTTACTATATTATTAGGAGCAAGAAGATTATGGAAAATCAAGTAAACCCAACCCGTAATAACAACCCAGTTTGGCTAAAAACGTATGAAGAGCTTGGGCTCACTTATGATATCAATATGCCGCCCGAAAACAGCTCACTTATCGATATCTTTGAAAAGAGCTTCGCTGAATTTAGTAATAGAACCGCTTTTATTTGCATGGGCGCGTCGATTAGCTTCCAAGAAGTAGACGAATATAGCAAGCAAGTCGCTGTTTATCTGCAGTCGTTAGGACTAACAAAAGGCGATAAAGTAGCNGTTATGATGCCGAACATCTTACAGCTACCCGTGACGGTCATTGGCGTGCTGCGCGCAGGTCTCACCTTAGTCAACGTCAACCCTCTATATACCACCTCAGAGCTTGAGCATCAGCTGACAGATTCAGATGCCAAAGCACTGATTATGGTCGAAAACTTTGCCAAAACGTACCAAGATATCGGCCGTGATGTCGTCGACAATGTCGTCATTACTGGTATGGGCGATATGATGGGTACGCTCAAAGGCTTTATGGTCAATACCGTCGTACGTCACGTCAAAAAAATGGTCCCTGACTACAATATCGGCAACAGTATCAGCTTCAAAAACATGCTGAAAAAGAGTCCAGCCCGTAAGTATAAGCGTCCAGACGATATTACCCTTAACGATATTGCCGTTCTACAATATACCGGCGGTACCACTGGGGTCGCTAAAGGCGCTATGCTCACGCATAAAAACTTAGTCGCAAACTTAGTACAAAGTAATACCTTCTTAGGCAGTGCCTTTGATGAATTCGATAAGCGCGGCGAGCAGCCTGTCATTATGACTGCCCTGCCGCTGTATCATATTTTCTCCTTTACCGTCTGCGGTATGTTCGGGATTTATCGTGGTTGTATTGGTCTATTAGTACCAAACCCGCGCGACTTAGACAGCCTGATGAAAGCTTATGAAGCCAATCCGCCTTCGTTCTTCCCAGCGGTCAATACTTTATTTAACGCGCTTGCCATCAATGAGAAGTTCAAAGCGATGGATCATAGCAAGCTGCTTGTCTCTATGGGCGGCGGTATGGCAGTACTCAGCTCAACTGCTGAAAAATGGCGTCAAATGACCGGCAATATTATCTTGCAAGGTTATGGTCTGTCTGAGACCTCGCCGGTATCAACGGCCAATCCGATCAACAGTACCACTTTTACTGGAACTATCGGCGTGCCTATGCCAGGGACTGAGATTGCTATCATTGATGATGAGGGCAATGAGGTCGCGCTAGGCGAGCGCGGTGAGATTGGGGTACGTGGTCCGCAGGTGATGAAAGGCTACTGGCAGCGTAAAGAAGCTACCGCTGAGGTCATGACTGATGATGGTTATTTCTTAACGGGTGATATCGGTATCATGAGTGAGGATGGTTATGTGACTATCGTGGATCGTAAAAAGAACATGATCTTAGTCTCAGGCTTTAACGTTTATCCGACCGAAGTCGAAGAGGTGATGTCCGGTCATCCCAAAATCGTTGAGTGCGGCGTCATCGGTGTCGATAATGGCGAGAGCGGTGAGGTGCCGAAGATCTTTGTGGTGCGTCAAGATGAGAGCCTAACCAAAGAAGAAGTACTAAAATACAGTCAAGATAACCTGACGGGCTACAAGCGTCCACGTTATGTTGAGTTCATCGATGAGCTACCAAAATCAAACGTCGGTAAAATCTTGCATAAAGATCTGCGCGATATGGAAGCCAAAAACAACGCTTAAGCTAAAGGTAGCTGGCGAGTGATAAGCGGCTAATGATGGTAGCTTAAAAACCACAGATATTGAATATCTGATACCGAAAAACACAGATAAGGTAGCTATAAGCTGCCTTATCTTTTTTTGTGGTATTTTTCTTTGTGTCACAGGGTCTTGCTTAGCAATAGAGAATTTTTAGCAAAAATGCTATAGTCGCTAGCACTAGAATCCAGTAATTTTACTAAATAAAGAGTGCTTTTTGACAATGACATTCTAAATATCCCTTTAAATTGAATCACTTAGGACCACTTATGACTGAGAATAACAAGACTTCATCGCCTGCCATCCAAAATGAGTTTCCAACGATACCGGACATNCCAAGCGATAGACCTTGGCTCAATGCTTATGANCGTTATGGCATTGACGCTACTATCGATATGCCAAAAGACGATACGTCGCTGCTTGATGTTTTTGAGCGCAACTTTCGCCGCTATGGCAAAAAAACCGCTTATATCTGTATGGGTGCGTCGATCAGCTACAAGCAGCTTGATCTCTATAGTCGTCAGATTGCCAGTTATTTGCAGTCGCTTGGTCTCCAAAAAGGCGATAAAGTCGGCGTGATGATGCCTAATATTTTGCAGTATCCTATAGTGGCTCTTGGTATCATTCGCGCAGGCATGACCTTAGTCAACGTCAATCCTCTTTATACTAGCCGCGAGCTGTCGCATCAGTTGCATGACAGCGGCACTAAAGCGTTATTTATCGTTGAAAACTTCGCGAAAACTTATCAAGAAGCGGAGGATAAAGGTCAGGTTGAGCACGTTATCGTCTGTAAATTGGGTGATATGCTAGGCACGCTAAAGGGTACAGTAGTCAATCTAGTCGCCCGNCATATCAAAAAAATGATCCCTTCTTACAATCTGCCCAACAGCACCTCATTTAAGCAAGCGCTGAATTCGGTATCTGCCAGCAAATATCAGCGTCCTAAGCTCAATCTCAGCGATGTGGCGCTGCTGCAATATACCGGCGGCACAACAGGCGTGGCCAAAGGCGCAATGCTATCGCACGGCAACTTAGTCGCTAATATGCTACAGATCAGCGTCCTTATGAATAGCGCTTTTGAGGATGATGCCAATAGCGATGATGTGATTTTGACCGCGCTGCCGCTGTATCATGTGTTCTCCTTTATGGTCTGCGGCATGTACGGTATGTATCAAGGTTACACAGGCTTACTGATTCCTAATCCGCGTGATCTCGATGGCTTGATCAAAGAGATGGATAAATATAAGCCTTCGTTTATTCCTGCCGTCAACACTTTATTCAACGGTCTTGTGCATCACGATGATTTTGCAAAATTGGATTTCTCTAATCTAAAAGCGGCTATCGGCGGCGGCATGTCGGTACTACCAAGCGTCGCCAAAGAGTGGCACAAGGTCACAGGTTTACCTATTGTAGAAGGCTATGGTCTGTCCGAAACCTCGCCAGTAGTGGCTTTTAACCCCATGACTATTGCCAAATTCACTGGCAAAATCGGTATTCCGGCTTCAAACACTGATGTCGTGCTTATCGATGAGGATGATAATGAAGTGGCAATTGGTGAGCGCGGGGAGATCTGCGTAAAAGGCCCGCAAGTGATGATAGGCTACCAAAACCGTCCTGATGAAACTGCAGATACCTTTACTAAAAACGGTTATTTAAAAACTGGCGACATCGGTATTATGGATGAAAAAGGCTTTATCAAAATTGTCGATCGTAAAAAAGATATGATATTGGTTTCAGGATTTAACGTCTATCCGAACGAGATCGAAGAGGCGATGAGCGAGCATGCAGCGGTAAAAGAAGTCGGCGCTATCGGTGTGCCAAATGACGAGCGCGGCGAAGACCCAAAAATCTTTATAGTCAAAAAAGGCGATGTCACCGAACAAGAGCTTATCGATTTTGGTAAAAAACAACTGACCGGCTACAAGCGTCCTCGTCATGTACAGTTCGTCGATGAACTGCCGAAATCTAACGTCGGTAAAATCTTACGTAAAGAACTGCGTAAGATGGAAGGTTTAGAATAAACAATAGGGGTTAGTGCTGAGTATTTATAAAACCCAAAGTGCTTATACCAGCGTATGGCGCTGCGTCAATCTTGCTATTGGCGCGCTGCCACGTTAGGATATCTTCTATATTTTACAAGGGCTTTTATAACCTTGTTCCAACTCTACCTTAGGATACTATATGCGTAATGACAACCGCGAGCTTGATCAACTTCGTCCAATCAGCTTTGAGCGTCACTATACCAAACATGCTGAAGGCTCGGTGTTGGTTAGCTTTGGCGATACCAAAGTGCTTTGTACTGCCAGTGTCGAATCCGGCGTACCGCGCTGGCTAAAAGGTAAAGGCAAAGGCTGGGTCACTGCCGAATATGGCATGCTGCCACGCGCGACCAATACCCGGAACCAGCGCGAAGCGGCTCGCGGCAAACAGTCTGGTCGCACTCAAGAGATTCAGCGTCTAATTGGCCGTAGCCTGCGCGCGATGATCGATCTGAGTAAATTAGGTGAGAATACCATCTATCTTGATTGTGATGTGCTGCAGGCAGATGGCGGCACGCGTACTGCTAGTGTCACAGGCGCTGCAGTTGCGCTGATTGATGCGTTAGAGAGCTTGCAGAAAACCAAAAAGCTCAAAGCCGATCCGCTGATTGGTTTGGTCGCTGCAGTGTCAGTCGGTATGAAAGACGGTCAAGCTTATCTAGATCTTAATTACGAAGAGGACTCTAATTGCGATACCGANTTGAACGTGGTGATGACGCAAAAAGGTGAGTTTATTGAGCTACAAGGCACTGCTGAGGATAAGCCATTTACCCGCGCGCAGGCTGATGATATGTTGGCGCTGGCCGAAAAAGGCATCAGCGAGCTAGTCGACTTACAAAAAACAGCGTTAGGCTGGTAAGGTATTTAATTAGCTAGAGGGTTATGCTAGGGCGTGTCCCTAAT
>FUFK010044782.1_pt1 | contig 53010 bp, 55 predicted proteins | sample 1021851 | NCBI WGS metagenome assembly FUFK01 (sample SAMEA51879418, study PRJEB19060) | metagenome | reverse complement strand
AGGGCTTGACTTCCGAGTTCGGAATGGGATCGGGTATTACACCTTCGCAATAATCACCAGGCATGAAACTTATATTTAAAAAAAACTTAAAATCAACAATAAATTATTGATTATTTTTAATAAAATCTTCTACATAATCCTTTAATTTTTTCTTACCAAAGTATTTATAGACACGATTTGAAAGATTCATGTTTGTTAATGCAGATGCATACCTTTCACCAGATCTTCTTGGTAAAAATTTTATTTTTTTTTTAAAAAGCTTTGCTACTTGCAAGATGGAATAGCTTTCTCTGTGTGAGATACTATAATGTCTACATAAATTATTTTTCCAAGCAAGATAGCAAACCTTTATTGTATCATCTATGTGAGTAAATCTTCTAGTTTGAGTACCAGGTTTTACAACTGGTAAAAATTTTTTTTTTTTGAAACAATTTTCAAATATTCCTATAACGGTAGCCATACTACCCAGGCTTATCTGTTTTGGGCCATATACATTATAAAAATAAATTATTTCGTACTTAAACTTAAACCACTTTTTTAAATTCTCAAGCAACTCTAAATTTTGAGATTTTGAAAAAGCATAAGGGGAAAGATTTTTATCTTTACCACGATTCCCCAGTGTTGCTGAGGTTGCACTATAGATAAGTTTTATTTTATTAATTAAGCAAAAATTAAATACTGCATTTGTGCCTATAGTATTTGAGTCTAAACATTGATCCATTTTTAAAAAACTTTGATAAATTCTTGCAAACTCACCAAAATGAAAAATTGCATTTATATTTTTTGGTTTCTTCAATATCTGAGAAATATTTTTTGTATGTGATGAAAAATATTTAACTCTTGGATTTTTAATATGATTTTTTTTTGACCCAGAGCTATAATTATCTATTGAGATAATTTTATGATTTGTCTTTTTTATTAAATAACTAATTAAATTTGATCCAACAAATCCTGCACCACCTGTTACAACAAGAATGTTTTTCATTGCTTTTTTTTATAGTTTTTTTCAAAATCTTTATATGTAATATCGAAACCTTTTTCTAAAGATGTTTTAGATTTCCATCCATATTTTCTTGCAAGATTTACATCAAGAACTTTTCTAAAAACTCCATCAGGCTTTTTATTGTCATATTTAATATTAACTTTAAGTTTTAATTTTTTTATTAAAAAATTAGCATAATCTTTAATCCTCATATCCTTACCAGTCCCTATGTTGATTATTGTATCTTTTATATTTTTATTCATAAAAAATATACATGCATCAGCAATATCATCAACGAAAATTAATTCTCTCAATGGCTTCCCACTACCCCAAACTTTAAATATTTTTTGCTTTTTAATTTTACATTCGTGAGCTTTTTTAATTAATGCGGGGAAAAAATGAGAGTTATTTGTATCGTAATTATCATTGGGACCATAAGTATTCGTTGGCATTAGACTCAAATATTTAGTTTTATATTGTTTATTATAAGCCTCACACATTTTTACTCCGGCTATTTTTGCTATAGCGTAAGGTTCGTTCGTTTCCTCTAATTTTCCTGTTAAAAGGTATTTTTCCTTAATAGGTTGCTTAGACTTTTTTGGATAAATGCAACTTGATCCAAGAAAAATAACTTTTTTTACTTTATTTTTAAAACTTCCATGAATTAAATTGTTTTGTATTTGCAAATTCTCATAAATGAAATCAGCACCATGAGTATTGTTATGATAGACCCCACCAACTTTTGCAGCTGCAATTATAACAACTTTTGGTTTTTTTTTTTTTAAAAAACTGTGGACTGCTTTTTGGTCTAGTAAATTAAGATTTTTTCTACATATTGTGATTACTTTTTTATATTTTTTCTTTCTCAGTTTCCTTAAAATTGCTGAACCTACCAGACCTTTGTGTCCAGCTAAAAAAATACTCATTTATAGTCAAACCTATTTATTTCTAAATTTACCATCTCAGAAATTAAATCATCAAGTTCAGTTTTTGGCTTCCAATTAAGTAATTTTCTAGCTTTTCTTGAATCTCCTAGAAGGTTGTTTACCTCTAAAGGCCTATAATAATTTTTATCACAAGCAACTATAGTTTTTCCATTTTGATCAATTGCTTTTTCAGATATTCCTTTACCCTTCCAACTTAATTTCATATTTAGTTTTCTTGAAACCTTGTTGACAAAATTTTTAACAGTAGATTGCTTGCCTGTTGATATTACTAAATCAATAGGTTTTTTTTGTTGTAACATAAGCCACATTGCCTCAACATAGTCTCTTGCATGCCCCCAATCTCTTTTGGCATATAAATTACCAAGAAATAATGTTCTTTGCTTTTTTTTTTTAATTCTACATAAAGCTTGAACAATTTTTTGAGTGACGAAAGTTTCTCCTCTCCTTGGGCTTTCATGATTAAACAAAATTCCGTTACAAGCAAATATATTATAGGCTTCTTTATAGTTGATTGTAATCCAATGCGCATAAAGTTTTGCAACACCATATGGACTTGCAGGATGAAAGTTTGTTCTTTCATTTTGAGGAGTTTTTTCATTTCTGCCATATAGTTCTGATGTACCTGCTTGATAGTATTTTGTTTTTTTTTCTAATTTATTGAATCTAATTGCCTCAAGTATTCTAAGTGCTCCTAAAGCATCTGCATTTGCTGTATATTCAGGTGACTCAAAGGATACTTGTACATGAGATTGAGCAGCTAAATTATAAATTTCATTAGGTTTAATTTCTTTAATCAATCTGGTTACTAATAATGAGTCTGTGATATCTCCATAATGTAAAATAAATGTTCTTTTTTTAATCTGTGGATCTTGATAAATATGATCAATTCTTCCAGTATTAATTGATGATGATCTTCTTTTTACNCCATGAACTATATATTTTTTTTTTAATAGAAATTCAGCTAAATATGATCCATCTTGACCAGTAATACCAAAAATTAGTGCAACTTTTTTCATTTAAAATATTTATTTCTTTAATTTCAAAAAATATTTAACAATTTCAGATAGGATAAGCAATCCATCTTTTAATGCATTAACTTTCTTTTTTCCACCTATTCTCTCTCTTTCAAAGCTCGGTACACAAATATAATTCATTTTTCCAAATTTAGCCTTAATTGGAATTTCAACACAAATTCTAAAGTCAAAATTATTCAAATTTAATTTTTTGAAAGAGGAAGTTTTTCCTAGAATATAAGTAAATAAAATGTCTGTTATTTTTAAATTAAATAAAATATTACCTGCTAAAGTAAATACGAAATTACCAATTGATGTAACTACATCATCGTCTTCACTTCCTCCCCCTGGTTTTTGGTATCTTGAACCAAAAACAAAATCCAAATTTGTACATTGTTTTTTCATATCCTCTAGGTATTTTGGGTTCATAGATCCATCTGCATTAATTATACAACAATAATCTGTTTTAACAGAATTTATACCTTCAATTAGCGCACTTCCATATCCATTTTTATTTTGTTCATAAATTTCTATATTTTTAATATTTTCTATTGCCTTTTTTGTTTCTAAGTCTTCTTTCTGAAGCACTATTAGTTTTTTGCATTCGTATTTTTCTATTTCTTTCAAAAAAATTGGGAGAGACTCAGCCTCTTTTTTTGCCGGAATTACCAAAGTTAAATCATTCATTATCTTATTTAATATATTTATGTTGTATAATAGTATTTCATTATTAACTTATTAAAAAATGCCATTTGTAAGTATCATACTACCTTACTATAGAAAAATAAATTATGTCAAAAAGACTATTAATTCTATTTTAAACCAATCATTCAAAGACTTTGAAATTATTTTGATCTATGATGATGAGGATTTAAATGATTTATTTGTGATAGAAAATGATTTTAAAAAAAATCCTAAAATTAAAATTATTAAAAATTCAAAAAACTTAGGTGCCGGTATTTCAAGAAATATAGGCATCAAGCACGCTAAAGGTAAAATTATAGCTTTTGTGGACTCTGATGATTTTTGGCTACCTGAGAAGCTGGAAAGACAAACTAAGTTTATGCAAGAAAATAATTATGATTTTACATTTTGCAATTATGAAAAGGTAGTTTCTAGGGAGAAAACAATCAATGTTAAAAGTCCTAAATCTGTTTTAAATTACAATGATTTGCTAGGTTCAAATGAAATTGGATTATCAACAGTTCAATTAAATAAAAAAATAATTATGGAGGAACTATTTCCACCTCTTAAAACTAAAGAGGACTATGTTGCATGGCTTAAAATTACAAAAAGTAATATAAATGCTTATAATTTTCCACAAAGCTTAGTTATATGGAATAAGACAAAAAACTCGTTATCATCAAACTTTTATCAAAAATTATCCGATGGTTTTGCGGTATTTATGGAATATGAAAAATTTAATTTTATTAAATCTTTATATTATCTTTTATTACTAGGTATTAATTCGATAAAAAGAAAAATTTAATTAATTTTTAGACTTATAGTAAAAATTATAATTTAAAATTTTTTTACACCTAATTTTCCCTAAAGAGTTATTTTCCTCACATTTACTTAGATCTTTAAAAAGGTTTTTCTTTGTATTTTGCATAGTATAAAAATTTCTATCAATCGAATAATTTGGATTTTTAAGAAAATTATAATTGTAAATATTATATTCATTAATTAGTCTATTTACGTTTCGAAAAGAAAATACAATAAAAATAATCAACAGCACTAACTTAATTTGTAAAAGTTTTTTTTTAAAACTAAATTTTTGATTTTTAAATAAAATTGCAAATGGAAAAGCTATAATCAGAAAGACCAAAACAAATCCTCCATATCTTAACGCTGGGTGATTCCAGAACCATTCTATTAATAATAATATTAGTATGAAATAAATAATAAAATATTTTTTAAAGTTTTTTAAATTTTTATTTTTTGGAAAAAAACATAAGTATAAAATAAAGATTGAAAANANTANTCCCNAAAAAAAAATCAGAAAACTTATTAAAAAAATATTTATCTATCCAGTTAGAAACCCAATTAAAATTTGTAAGATATTCTTCAAAATTATCAACTCTATAATTTGGAGTTGCACCTGCTTTTGACCATATTTCATACCATTGCATTGCCCCTACTACTTGATCTTTTCCATATCCCCAAAAAAAACTTTCAAAACATGTAAAGGAGATTGGATACAATAGACATCCTGATGCAGCTACATTACTTATAATCATTAAAGATATTATTAGTAAACTGAAATACGTGACGGGAAAAACTGAAAAAATTATAAAAGTTTCTGTTATTTTAAAAAACCTTAAATAAATGATAAAAAATAAAACTGAGTATAATATATAAAAAGATTTGATTGATATTATTAAGCTAAAAATAATTATTAACAATTCGAAATTTTTTTTTTCAATTTTATTTTCATTAATCAAATTAATTACTAAGATAAAAGCCAAAAAAAATAATATTTGAGCTGATCTGTCAGTTCCGTGTTCAGATAATCTATAAAAGAAAATATTAATTAGAATTAATAAAAATATGCTTAAAAAGAAGCTTATATCAAGTGATTTAGAAGAATTCTTTTTGAATATATTTTCAAGCAAGATTGTATTTACGAATATGACAATACTCAATTGCCCAATTTGATAATAATAATCACCTGTAAATAAAGTTTTAAATAAAGAATGAAAATAAAATAATGAGGATACATGATTAAAAGCTATATCAAAATGCGATAGACCAAATTCAATCTTATTTTCTGTAATATTATTTATTAAACTGAGATGATAGTATGAAAAATCATCATGACTTTTAAAATAGAAAATTGCAAAAAAAGATATTAAGTATGAAAAAATAAAGTACTTGGAAATAAATTGCTTTTTAACTTTATTTTGTAGAAGAAAAAAAAAAAATATTCCAACGAAAATGAAAAAAAGATTATGTAAGTTATTATGTGGAAAGAATAAATTTGTTAAATAGGATATAATTATCGAGAGAAAAATTCCAAAAAGACCCACATACCCTATAGAAATATTTTCATATTGAAAATTATTAAAACTTGTGAATTTTTTTGAAAAAATTAATCCATATCCAATTATTGATACAGTCAGAAGTGTATAAATAATTATAAATTTTAAAAACTCCATGTACAAATTTATTGATTATCCATTTGATATTTTTTTTTTAGAAAAACATATAACAAAACATATATAAATATATTTGTCATAATCATTAAAATTAATACTTTTGAATTATAAATAAAATACGTAGCAATTATAAAGATAAATAAGCTATAAGAATTTATTAATAAAGAAGTTATAAAGTGAATTATTGAGTTCTTATTACTGAATTTTTTTTTTTTTATAAAATAATATACGAGTTGATGTAAATGGCTCGTGTCAGGCATATATGTTTCTGATTTATCTATAAATCTTCTAATCATTGAAAATAGTAGCTCAAAACATGGGTACCATAATAGAACAATAATTAAAAAAGGAGATATGTATTCGTTATTATATGAGAAATTAATGAGATAGATACCTGTGAACAAAGATAATAAATATGCCCCCGAGTCACCCATGTATATAAATCCACATAAATTTAATAATAAGATTAAAGATAAAACTATTATCAAATTTAATAAAAAGTCTGTATTTGTATTTATATTATAGTCAAAATTAAAAAATATAACTAAATAGATTAATAAATAATATTTAATTAAAAGTCCATTCAAACCATCTATAAAATTTCCACCATTTATTAATACCATCAAGCAGAAAGAAACAAAAATAATATTTGCAAGATTGTTAGACAAAATTAAATCTAAAAATTCAATTCTCGTACTTTTAATTTCTAAACCAATAATTTTTGCAAAAAATATGACTAAGGCTATTTGTAAAATAAATCTTAAACTTACACTATTCAATCTTTTTACATCTGACATTAAACCAATAAAAAAAATACAGAAAAGAAATAATAATAATGAAAAATTTTGATCTATAAATAAGTATTCATATATAAAAAAACTAATTAAAAGAATTCCACCTATAGAATTTATTTTTAATTTTGAGGAAAACCTTTTGTGTTTTTCAAGTTTAAAATCGACCAGTAGATTATTTTTTTTGCAAAAGTAAACCAAAAATAATGAGAAAACTATAAATAAAGTTAAAAAATCTGTATACATATTTTTTTAATTTAATTTTAATAATAAAACTAATCTTTTATAGTGATTAAATATTGTGTAATTTCTACTTTTTTGTTTACAAGAAAGAATTTGTAAAAATTTCTTATTTTCATCATCTTTTAAGAAAGAATTTATTTTACTAACGAGTGACACAACATCGTTATTTCTAAATAAGTAATTTCCACTATCAGAGGATAAAAATTCCTCCGGGCCATTAGGACAATTTGACGAAATGACGTTTTTATTACAGTAAGATGCCTCAATCATTACTGCACCTGGATCTTCCCACAAAGAGCTTGATATAATTGCAATTGATTTTTTTATTAAAGGATAGACATTTTCAGTATAGCCTACCAAAAAAACTTTGGTGCCCAAGTTTTTTGAATTTATGTAACTTTCAAGTTTACTTCTTTCTTCTCCCTCTCCGACTATTACTAAATTTAAGTCTTTATTTGAATTTGATATTTTCGAAAAAGCTTTTAATAATAACAATTGATTTTTTTGCTTCGTTAATCTTCCTATATTCAAAAAATATTTTTTATCTGAGAAATTATATTTGTTTGTTTTCATCAAATTTTTATTAATTTTATCAACATCAATAATAGGGTCATAAAGTATTTTTAAAATTTTTTCAGGAAAAATTCCTGTTTTTAATAAATCTAGCTTAGTTTTATATGAAGGGCACGTTACCATATAAATTTTTTTTGATATTATTTTCCAAAATAATTTTCTTAAAATTGTGAGTTTCGGTAAACCAGATATTCTAAGGATAAACCTAGTTTCAAAATTTGAAAAAATCATTAAAGTAAAAGGTAAAAAAGATAGTAAGTGTATTATAAAATATTCTGGTTTTTCATTTTTAATAATTTTTCTTAATGAAAAAAATTTAAAAAAGAATATTAAAAAAAAAACTGTTCTTGATTTTAAAAAACCTTCAATTGGAAGAAATTTATCTAACTTAAAACCTGGCATTTTTATTAGGTTTATTTTTAATGCCTGAATTTCTTTTTCATACTTTGACCATTCTCCAACAACGTCTATTATTGAAATATTAAGAGACTTTTTATTGTATTTTTTCATTGACATTGCTGAGTTTAGGACATTTTTAATTGTTGCAACATTTGAGAGATAGGGAGACCAATAAAATATTTTTTTCATATTTCAGACTTATTATGTATATATTGAAATCTCATAGTAATGCAAAATTTAAAAAATAATTTAATTACAATAATTACAGTTGTAAAAAATTCCGAACAAACAATTGAAAAATGCATTCAGAGTGTATTAAACCAAAAATATGACAATATTGAGTACATTATTATAGATGGTGGATCTACAGATAAAACAGCAGAAATAATTAAAAAATATCAAAAAAAGATTAATAAAATTATAATTGAACCTGATAAAGGTATTTGGGATGCGATGAATAAAGGTTTGAATTTGGCAACAGGAAGCATAATTGGATTTCTGAATGCAGATGATCACTACTTTTCAAATAGTTTGGAAATAGTAAACAGATATTTTCAAGGAAATTCTATTGATTTTTTATTTGGAAGTGTCATGAAATACAAACTGATACATGGTTTTAGACCATCAATTATTAAATGGAGTTTTGGTTTCTACACATCCCATTCTGTAGGTTTTTTTATTAAGACTGATCAGCATCGAAAAGTTGGTAATTATAATGCAAAATATTTAAGTGCTGATTTAGATTTTTTTTATAAAATGATTGTAAATTACAAAATGAAAGGTATGGCTACAAAATCAAACGAAATATTGGGGGAATTTGCAAAGGGAGGTTTTTCCTCTAAGATTAACTATGTAGATCACTTAATTGACCTCAATAAAATTAGAATTGATAACAATCAAAATAAGTTTTTTGTTTACTTAATTTTTTTCATAAAAATAATAAAAAAACCTATAAAATTTATGCTTGCTTTAAAAAAAAAATAATTTCTGAAAATTTTATTTATAGTGTTTTTATATTTTTTTTGAATTCTTCAAAGTTCATTAATAGTTTATCCCTTTTGGATAAAATTGGCTTTTTTGTATGCCAATTTTTTTTAATTTTATCATCATCAAATCTTATACCTAACTCGTTTTTTTTATCTCTATATTTTTCTAAATGATATAAAACTGTACATTTTTTTGATAAACATTCATAGCCATGACCGTAAAAATTTGGAACAAAAAGTATATCTCCCTCCTTTAATATAAACTTATAAACTTTTCCAAAATTCTTTGATTTTTTTCTCAAATTCACAACAACATCTAATATAGTTCCATCAACGACATAAATTAACTTCGTTTGTCTATTTTTTAGTTGAAAGTGCAATCCTCTGATTACATTTTTTTTTGATTTTGCAATTGCAGTAAATTTTAATTTTAAACCAAATTTTTTTTCTAAATATATTTCCTGAAAAAAACCTCTTTTATCAAAATATTTTTTTTGGTTTATTTTAATTGGATGATCAAAATGTGATAAATTTAATTTGTTCATTTTAAGGATTATAAAATTTTTTAATTTTTTTTATCACATATACAATCTCTGATAGATTATGTTCCTCAGAAATTGGTAAACTTAATATTTTTCGTCCTAAATATAAACCATTTTTCAATTTAGGTTTGCTTTGAAAAAAATCTAATTCGTTCAACATATAAGGGTAATGTATCATTGTTTGTATTTTAAATTTTTCTAAATATCTCTTTAATTTATCCCTTTCATTAGTCCTAATCACAAATTGATGAAAACTATAAAAATTATTTTTACTTAAAATAAAAGTCTTTATATTTTTTATATTTTTTAATCCATTAAAATAAATTTGAGCAATTTTATTTCTTTTCTTTAAAATTTTTTTATAATTTTTAAGTTTAATATTTAATATAGCACTTTGAATAGTATCTAATCTTGAATTTCTTCCAGAAAATTTATGATCATATTTTATCAATGCACCATGAGCTTTAGCTCTTAAACAATATTCGGCAATTGTTTTTGAATTCGTTACAATTCCTCCTCCGTCTCCAAATGCTCCCAGATTTTTGCCAGGAAAAAAACTGAATGTTGCAACATCTCCAAAATTTCCTACATGTTTATTATTTATCCTGGACCCATGTGCTTGGGCACAATCTTCAATTAATTTAATGTCTTTATTTCTAATTATTTTTTTAATTTCTCGCATATTTGCGGGGTTTCCAAATAAATGAACTGCTATAATTGCTTTTGTTTTTGAGTTAATTTTTTTTTTAAGGTCTTTAGTACAGATGGTGTAATCATCTAAATTAACATCACAAAAACTAACTTTATATCTATTTGTTAAAACAGCTTCTGCAGTTGAAATCCATGTGTTTACTGGAACAATGATTTCTGAACCTTTCTTAAGATTAAGTGATTTGATTGCAATTTCGAGCGCATCTGTTCCATTGCCAACACTTATAAAATATTTACATCCAACAAATTTTTTGAAATTTTTCTCAAATTCTTTAAGCTCTTTACCTCCAATAAAACTTGAATTTTTAATTATTTTTTTTAATTTATAAAATATAAGTTTTTTATCTGGTATTAACTTATATAAATCAGTAAATTTTACTTTCATTTTTATGTTTAAATTTGTAATTATTTTTGACTATGATTTATATATCTAGAAATCACAATACTGATATTAGAAAAAATGAAAAATTCAACTAAAAAAATATTTTATTTATCTATAATAATAAAAAAAAACATATATAAAAATAATATTAAGAGTTAATATATTGACAAAAAAAACTTTAGTTACAGGTAAATCAAGTAGATTTTGTAAATATTTAAAAAATCATCTTAATTCTAAGAGTACTATTTTTGTTTCTAAAAAAGAATTCAATATTTTAAATTTTAAATCTATGGAAAATTTTATAAGAAATAAGAAAATTAAGTTAAAATATCTAATTCACGTAGCAGGTTTATCAAGACCAATGTCAATTCATGAAAAGAATATTTGTGAAAGTATAGATCTCAACATAATTGGAACTGCAAATATTGTTAAAATCTGCAAAAAATTTAATATTAAATTAATTTTTATTTCAACCTCATATGTGTACCCAGGATCAAGTGGCAATTACTCGGAAAATTCTCCATTAAAACCATTTAACAACTATTCATGGTCAAAACTTGGGGGTGAGTCTTCTGTGCATATGTATAAAAATTCATTAATTCTAAGAATATGTATGACTGATTATCCCTTCATACATAAAAAGGCTATAAAAGGAGCATTTACAAGTTTTACATTTAATAAAAATGTAGCAGAACTTATTCCTCATATACTTAATCAAAAAGGAATACTTAATGTTGGAGGAAAAAAAAGAGAAATATACAAATTTGCAAAAAAATTTTCTAATAATAAAATTACAAGTATAAATTATAAAAAAATTTTAAACTTTCCAAAAGATAGCTCATTAAATTTAAATAAACTTAAAGATATAATCAAAAGAAAAAAACTTAAAAAATTAAATGTTATAATTTAAATATTTTTAAATTTTACTTGCCAAGATTTTTTCTTAAGTAAATTGAATAAAGTATTATTAATGAGTGAACAGGTAAAAATAAGCGATCAGAGCTACTTAAAGCCATAAAGTACTTTACTTCAAAAACATTATTTGGGGAGCCTTCAGAAAGAATAAAGATCAATAAAAGAAGTGAACTATATAATAAAATAGTCAAAAAAATAAAGTTTAATTCCTTATTACGTAGTTTTTTATTTATAATTATTTTATTAAGACTTTTATCTACATGAATATATTTGCTTAAAATAATCAATAATATGGCAAGGGATATAAACATCTGTTTATTAAGTAATACACTTTTAATTAGAATTAATAAAAATTTAAAATTTATCAAGTTTTCTAATAATCTTTCCCCATTTGAAATCATTAAATTACTCGAAGGAACTATACCCTTATCATAAATAAATAGTTTCCATAAAATAATTGGAATAACACTTAGTACGAAAACTAAAATTATTTTATTATTTAACTTTTTATTTTTTTTAAAATAAACAATCATATAACTCAAAAATATACATGTTAAAATTCCCAAGCCTTCAATTTTAATCATAGTCAACGTCATGATGAATAAAAATAATTTTATTAAATTTTCAAAATTAAGATTTTTTAATTTTGAAAAACTCATTATTAATATTGTACTAGAAATTGTATATAGTCCTAGTAGAGCATCCATATCTCCATTTATAAGTCTTTTTTCATAAATAAAAAAAATAAGAATTATAAAAATTAATTTGTCAATTTTGTTCTTTAAAATTTTTGAAACTATTATGATTGCTGGAAGTATCATTATGACACTAGAGTATTTTGGAAAAATTTCATTCCAGTTTCCAATTAATGATGCGAGTGAAGCTGATAAAGTTTGAATTAATATTGGATAATCTAAATGTGAAAATTCTGATCCAAAATAATTAGTAAATTGACTTAAATTTTCATTAAAAAAAATTCTTTTTGAATTAAATAACCATATCGATCTCGAATCCCAATCGGAAACAGGGCTTCCTAAACTAATAATTGATAAAATAAATATTATATAAAAAATTTCTGGGTTCAACTTAAAGTTTTTATAAATCAAATAAATGAATACGGATAAAATTAATATTGCAAAGTATGGAAAAAATATTTTCGTTTCAAAAATGAAATATAATAAATAATTAAAAAAAATAAGAAAAAGTAAAGAATTTAGATTTATAATATTTAAGTTCTTATTCACAAATTAACAAATATATATTGCTGACTCTATCTTTTATTATACAATTTTTATCTACTGTTTTAGTTATAATATTCATACTTTTCTTTTCGTATCTTACAGGATAGGAGCTTTCAAAAACTCTTTGTTTTATTTTTCTTGATTTCATCATCTCATCTGAGAGTTTAAATGATTTTAAATTGTTTTTTTTTATAATATTTAAAATACTTAAAATCTCTGCATTCTTTATTCCCTCAACTAAACCAATATCTTTTTTATAAAACTGAAATACAAGTTTTGGTGAAAATGAATTTCTATGTGCAAGAAGTGCTATTTGTAAAAAAAAAATTATAACAATAATAATGTAAATTAAACTTTTATTTATCTTCAAATTATTCATTAATTTTATAATATTAAACTAAACAACTTTTATATCGTTTGTTAAAACAATAAATTTCCCACCATTTTGGATAAATTTTTTTTCTTTAGCAATAATTATATCACTATAATTCGGGGCTAATATTATAAAATAATCAGGTAACTTTTTTTGAGCTTTCTTTCTGGAAATTATTGGCACGTGATCCACAGGAGAATAAAAACCTTGTTTGGCAGGAGAGTCGTCAACAAAATATCTCAACTTGTTACCTATATTTGAACACTTTAATATAGTCATTCCTTTGGCTGCAGCTCCATAACCAGCAATTTTTTTTCCTTCTTTAAGAAGTCTTAGTACTAAATTTCTTAATCTTCTACTAACATCCTCAACACTTTTTCTATATTTAAGTGAGGTAGAATATGAGTTTAAGTCTATTTTTTTTTCTTGATTTAACAAGGTCATAAATCTTTCAGTTTTTTTAATTTTTTTCTTTGATAAAAACAATCTTAAAGAACCACCTTGTGCTGGGGTAACTATAGCATCAAATGCATTCATTCCATATTTTTTTGCAAAATTAATCCATGGCTTTACAGAAAAATAGGAAAAATGATCGTGATAAATTAAAGAATAATTTGTGTTTTTGACCATACCGCCCCAATAATTACACTCAATTACAAATACGCCATCATCGGAAAGTAAATTTTGAACACCCAACATTAAATCTTTTAAATTATCTAAATGTGCAATACAGTTATTCCCATAAATTAATTTTGCCTTTCCCCATTCTTTAGAAATTTTTTTAGCTATAGAATTGTTAAAAAATAATGGGATGGCTGGTACATTTTTTTTAATAGACCTTAAAACTACATTTGTTGCAGGGTCAACGCCCAATATTCTGTAATCTTTTCTAAAGAAATTTAACATAATTCCATCATTCGATCCTATCTCAACAACGAAATCATTTTTTTTTAGAAATCTTTTTTTTAGGTCTTCTGCATAAGGTTTAAAGTATTTATCAAGTTTAGGCATATCAGAAGAAAAATAAAGATAATCTACTTTTTTATAAATTTCTTCTGCATCTATAACATCTTTAATTTGAACTAATTTACAGGATCTACATTGAAAAACTTTTATTGGGAAAGTTGGATCTTTTTTTTTTAAATCTTTCTTTGAAATTAAACTATTAACCAGAGGGTGTTGACCTAAATTTATTACTAAATCAAATTTATTACTATTACACATTCGACATATTTTATTTTTAATTACTTTCATATATTTTTTACAAAATTAGATAGCCATTCCAAAACTTTTACTTTAGGTCTCCAGTCTAAAAGTTTGTAGCAATTTTTCATATCTGCCTGATGTGCTTCAACCTCAAAATTTCTTCTTGGTATAAATTTTACTTCACCACCAATAGTTTTTGCAATTTCCTCCATAGTTGTTGTTATTCCTGTACCAATATTTATTACTTCTCCAGATCCTGTTTTATCAGATAACATAGTGGCAATAAACGCTTTAGCAACATCTTTTACATATATAAAATCTCTTCTACCAGTTCTAAATGATGATTGAGCAGTTGTCTCAGTAAGTGTAATTGGTTTACCTAACTTTTTTGAATTTATAAATGCTGCTAAGGCAGTATCCTTACGCTGGTTTTCTCCATAAATTTGATAAAGTCTTAAGACAGAAGTTTTAAGATCGTATCTAGTTGACCACATCTTACATAACTTTTCACAAGAATACTTTTGCCAACTGTAAGGTTCAATAGGTTCAATACTCATACTTTCAACCCAAGGAATTTGATTATGGCCATACAAAGATGCAGTTGATGGAAAAACAAATTTTTCAATCTTTGCTTTTGTACATAGGTCAAGCAGTTTTGCGGTCATGTCGATGTTGTCATATGTGGTGCTTAATGGATTTTGAATTGAAAAAGGAATATTTGTAACAAAGGCCATATGTGCAACATAATTTACATCTTTTATGTCCCCCAAAGTCAAATCTCTTAAATCTGATTTAATGTACTTGATTTTTTTATCTTTAACCTGATTTTCTACCTCTTGTGTATCAACACCAATTACTTCCCAGCCTAAATTTAATGCCTCCTCAGCAATATGTGGGGCTATAAAACCTGCAGATCCAGTAATTAAAATTTTTTTCATTAAATATTATCTATAAGAGTTAAACCAATTTTTCTTTAGCATATTGAAATAATAATCTCTACTCCAATCTGAGATTTGAAACCACTTATTAAATGTGATTGTTAATCCTTTTTTTTCCATTCTTAAAGGTTGAAATAGTTTTTTTTTTGTTAAAAGTCTTCTAATTAATATTTTCTGTTCTAGATTTTTTATTTTTAAATCGTGTGGCAAGCTAAATGCAAAATCTATTATATCTCTATCTAAAAATGGGCATCTATTCTCGATTCCATGTGCTCCAGCCATTCTATCCCCCATCTGTAATAAACTTGGCATAACAATTTTAAAATCGGAAAAACACATAGCATTTATTGGATCATCAAACTTTTCAAAATGAGGTTTTATAATGCTTTTTACTAAATCGATTTCTTCATTTCTTGAAGTGATCTTAGCAAAGCTATCTAAGTACCTATCATAGAATTTATTAAATAAGTATTTGTATGAAGTAAACTTGTTTTTTAACTCCCATTCTTGGGATACTGGTAAATACCTTATATAACCACCAAACAACTCATCTGCTCCTTCTCCTGATACAACAACTTTTACTTTTTTTCTAGCTGTTTCGGCTAATTTCCATAGAGGGTATGAGGATAAAGAACCAACAGGAAAGTCTAAATGATATGCAATCTTTTTAAAATTCTTTTTAAAATCATTTTTCCAATTTTTTTGATCATTAAAATAAAACTTGTGTTTAAAATTAATTAGAGATGATAGAAGTGTAGAGTCCATACCTTTTGAATAGTACAAGCCAAAATTTACATCTGATCTTAATCTCAATTTTAAAGATTTTATTAAAAGTTCTTCAAGTTGTTCCTCTGGATTTTTAATATCAATTTTTATATTTTTAAATTTCCAATACTCTTCAATTTTAAATTTTTGATTTTTTAAATTTATAGTTAAGTGATGTCCAGGTTGTAATTGGTAAACATCTTTCCAAAGAGTATCTGAAATACAATGTTGAAAAGCATTTATTATTCTATTTTTTATAACTTTATTATTGCAAACTTTTTTTATCGCTTTGGCTTCTGAAGCAAAATAAAATTTATTCCCAGTTTTAGAATAGTACAGTGGTTTTTCTCCAGCAATATCTCTGGCTAACATTATTATATTTTTCTTTTTATCGTAGATACAAATCGCAAACATTCCATTTAGCTTTTCAAACATATTATATCCCCAATGTTTCCAGCTATTCGCTAAAACTTCAATATCAGAAGTTGTTTTAAATTTATATTTATGTTTTTTTAGTTCTTTTCTAATTTCTATGTAATTATAAATTTCACCATTATAAGATAAAACCAAGTCCTTATCTTCATAAGGGCAAAGATTAATTGATTTAAGATCAATAATTTTTAATCTACCCATGCCAATAAAAATATTTTTATTTTGAAAAAATCCATTTTCATCTGGTGCTCTATGAGATTGAATATAAATCATTTCTTTTAATGATTTTAAGCTACCATTTATAATTCCGGCTATGCTGCACATGATAATTTATTTAAATATACCTGTTTTAATTTTCATTTTTGCTAATCTAAACTGAATTACAGTCTTTATTGTATGAAATATAAATGGAAAACCTTTCCACATACTCATAGAAGTATGTTCTGTTTTGTAATCGCAATCTGCTGGAATATCTCTAATCTTAAGTTTATTGAATACTGATAGAGCGATAATTTCAAAACTAAACCAATAAAATTTTGACAATTTTTCAAAATTTAAAGTATCATAAAAATTTCTACTATAAACTCTAAAACCTGGAAATAAATCTCTAGATCTAATTCCCAGCCCGATGCTTGCTATAAAAGTTACACCAATATTTCCAAAGAATTTAATTAAGCCCATTTTATTTTCCAGCGGTTTTTTATACTCATAAAAACGATTACCTAAAATAAGATCAATATTTTTGTCATCTTTTAGCATTTTTTGTACTTCAACTATTCTGGTTAAATCATATTGTCCATCCCCATGAATTTCTATTACGTGAGTTGCTCCTTTTTCAAACGCTTTTTTTAATCCAAAAAAAAGGTTTCCACCATATCCTGTATGTTCATGAGTAAAAAAAGGGATATTATTTTTTTCTAATATACTTTTTGTGTTATCTGAGGATGCATCATCGGCACAAATCACATCATATAAAATATTTTTTGGAATTTTATCAATAGCTTTTTGAACAAGTTTTTCGCAGTTGTAGGTTAGTATAATTCCTATTAATTTCATAAAATTTCTTTCTAAAAACTTAATTAATTTTACTGATTTTTTTTCAATTTTTATCTTTTTTTAAATACATGAATATATAGATATTTTTAAGTAAATTGCTATATTATTTAAAATCTTAAATGATAGAAAATTTTATTAATCGAGAGTATTTGGATAAAAGTACCATCAATGATTTAAGTATAAAATATGCAAATGCAAAACCTTTTCCTCATATTGAAATTGAGAATTTTTTTAAAAATGATTTAGTTGAAGATATTAAATCTGATTTTCCAAATCTAGAAAAAATAAACTCTTATGAAAGAAATACAAAAAATGAGAGAAAATTTGGTTTAGAGGATCAAAATAAAATGTCAGAAAAAATAAATAATTTCATAATGTTTTTAAATTCTCAACTTTTTTTGGAATTACTTAGAAAAATCACATCTATTGATGATTTTTTAATTGGGGATCCTTACTTGGTAGGTGGAGGTCTTCACGAAACAAAAAATGGTGGATTTTTGAAAATTCATTCTGATTTTTATTTTCATCAAAAGTTGAAAATTGATAGAAGATTAAATCTGTTATTATATTTAAATGACGATTGGAAGCATGAGTTTGGTGGTCATTTGGAACTTTGGGACAAAACAATGAAAAAATGTGAGAAAAAAATAGAGTTGAAATTTAATAAATTATGCATTTTTTCAACAGATAATTATAGTTTTCACGGATATCCAGATCCAATAAAGTGTCCATCAAATATATCCAGAAAGTCCCTTGCATTATATTATTACTCAAGTGGAAGACCCGACCGAGATCAAATCAAAGAAATGCCAAACACTACGAATTGGAAAAATAGATTTAACGTAAAGGATGAAGTTAATAATAGCTATTCATTGAAAGACTATTTAAGAAAATTCCCTATTTTAAGAAAAATAAAAAAATTTATTTCAAAATAATTTAAATGGTATCTATTCTTTTAGTAATCTATAAATCTAAAAGAAAATTATTAAATAGTTTTATCAGAAGAATTAATGGAAAATTTAATTTAATAATAATTGATAATTCTGGAAATTACGATTTTTCTAAAATTGCATTGCCAAAAAAAACAAAAATTATTAGATCAAGTAATAAAGGTTATGGCGCTGCACTTAATTTGGGTCTAAAATATTGTAAAACAAAATATGCAATTATATCAAATATTGATGTAATTTTTAAAAAAAACTTTGTTTTAGATTTTTTATTAATTGCTAAAAGAGTTAAAAAATTTGCAATTTTGATACCTAATCATAAGAATAAAAATTATAGAAGTGAATTGATTGAAAATTACGAAGGGGAAGGTGCTACAATGTTGGTTAATGTAAAAAAAATTAATAAATTAAAATTCGATGAAAATTTTTTTCTTTATTATGAAGAGACAGACTTATTTCTTAAATGTAAAGAAAATAATTATAAGGTATTTATAATTAATAATTTGAAAATTAAACACAAAAGATCTTCATCAATTTCTTATAAAGATAATAATTTGCAATTTTTTATGAAATGGCACTTTATGTGGTCAATGTTTTACTTTTATAGAAAAAATTATAATTTTTTTTATGCATTAAAAAAAACATACTTATTAATTTGTAAGGACTTAATTAAATTAATATTTTACATTATTACTTTTGATAAAATAGGTTTTAAAGTAAGATTTTACAGACTACATGGAATTGCCTGCGCTATAATTGGATTAAAAGCTTATAAAAGACCTTAAATGACAAAAATTTCAATTATTTCTTCAAATGTTAATTTTAAAGGTGGCGCTAGTATAGCAACAAAAAGGTTAATAGATATTTTTTGATTTTAAAATATAAAATATTTTTTATTTTTAATTATTTTTTTTTCAATTAAAAAAAAGTTTATATTACTTAAAATTTTCATAATTATATTTTTACTACTTTTTAATTGATTTATTTTAATATTTAATTCATCTAAATTCTTTTTTAAATTTTGTAAATAAGGAATATAAATTTCATTAATTATTTTTTCTGATAAAACTTTTTCAGTGTGCATCAGTATCATCTTGTTATTGATAACTCTTAATCCATGAAAATGCCAAGCAATTAATTTGTCTTTCTCGAGTTTTTTGGCACTCCAAGTACTTCTAAATGCGTTGTTGTTTTTTAATACGTGAACTTGGTTGTTAAACCTTATATGCCAATCATTTAAATAACCTTGATCTCCAATTAAGCTTGAACTAGTTTTTTCGGCAGAACAACTTTCTATACATTTTTTTTCCCACCAGTTTATAACATTTTCTGAATTATCTTTATTAAATATCAAAAACTGAACTATATATTTTCCTGATTTTTTTTCTTTATGATAATGATCTTGGTCAAAATCATGTTCTGTTATCATAATAGACTTTTTTGAATCCTCAAATTCTTTAAAAACTATATCACTCGAATTAAAAAAAAACATGTCCGCATCAACATACGTTACCCTTTGTAAATTTACGCTTTTTTTAAAAACAATTTTTGGGGCCAATGGCGTTAAAGTCCAACAATATTCTGAAATTGTCCTATTTTGTTTTATGTTGCTCAAAACATCATTTTCATAATCATTAACAGAAATAATTTTTAGATTTGTTTTGTTTAAGTTTTTTAAAATTACTTCTGTTTCTTTATCAACGCATAAGACCCAAAGTAAGAAATCTTTAGAATTTTTTTTTAAAGAATCATATAAATTTAAACCTTGCGGTAAAAAATCTCTATTAAATATTGTTACAAAATTTTCTGTCAAATTAAATTTAGATTTATTTATTACAACATAAAAAGTATAGTTTTAACAAATGGATTAATGCAACTATTTCTTAAACCTAACTTTTTAATCTGTTTTAAACTTAGCCACATATAATTTTCACCTCTAACTCTTGGATCATTTGGATTTTTTAATTTTACAATTACATTCCAATTGCTTTTTTTCCAAAATCTAGCACCTTCTTCATTATGAATTGTATAGTAAACTAATTCAGCACCTTTTCTTTTCATAACAATATCATAAAATTTGGGTAATTTTCCGCCATGGGCTCTATTCATATTTGATTGGGTTGCTTGAAAAGATGGAGAAATTCTTAAAGTAGAGTCATCACCAGGTTCTAATTTTGCTTCGACCAAAAATTCAGTTCCAAATTTTTTTGTTTGTCTAGATATAAATGCTAAAACTCCCCCGTGTTTTTGCGTTAATATTGGTTGTGTCCATGAGCTAACCTCTCTATTTTTTGCCCCCAAGGTTTTAACTCCCATTACCTTAAAAAATTGTCCACTCTTGTGAGATAAATTCGATTTTTTATCCAAAAACCAACCATCACAATCTTTGACATTTATAATCTTTGAAATTGTTTTTACTTTTTTTTGAAGCTTACTGAGCCAGCTTATTGCAGAGCTTATTTCATTTTTTTCTAAATGGCTATATTTATCCATCTCTTTTTTAAATTTATCTAGGTTATTTATTTTTCTTTTAAAATTCATTTTAATATTTATTTAATACTTTAATAACTTGCTCTACCTTTGCATCAGATAGCTCAGGATACATCGGTAATGAAAATATTTCTTTAGATAGTCTATTTGTATTTTGCAAATCATTTCCATTAATTTTTAAATATTTATAGCCTTTCATGGAATGAATTGGAAAAGGGTAAGAAATATTACAGAAAATATTATTTTTTCTCAAATAATTCATTAATTTATTTCTTTTTTTATGCCTTACAACATAAACATAATATGAATGAAAGTTAAATTTATTTTCACTGGGTAAAACTAGATCGTTCAGTTTGATATTTTCTTTGTACAGTTTTGCTATTCTTCTTCTTTTATTAATATCAGATTTTAATTTTAATAATTTGTAATTAAGAATGCTAGCATGAATTTCATCAAGTCTAGAATTTATTCCGTGTTGATCTGAATAATATAATTTTGACATTCCATATTTTCTTAACTTTAAACAAGTAGAAAAGAGTTTTTTATTACTTGTTACAATCATTCCTCCATCCCCATAAGTTCCAAGATTTTTTGTTGGATAAAAAGAGAAAGCAGAGAGATCACCTAATGATCCACTTGGTTTCCCATGGTATAGTGCACCGGTTGATTGAGCACAATCTTCAATAATTTTTAAGTTATATTTTTTAGCTATTCTTCTAATTTTTATATAGTCAGCAGATTGTCCATAAAGATTTACTGGGATTATGGCTCTTGTTTTTTTTGATATTTTTTCTTCAATTAAATTAGGATTCATTAAATAATCATTTTCATTAATATCCACAAAGACTGGTTTTGCGTCACTAGAAATAATTGCGCTTACTGTTGGTACTGCGGTATTTGAGACTGTAATCACTTCGTCGCCATTTTTTATATTCAAAGACATCAATGCTATTTGAATTGCATCTGTTCCACTATTAACACCAATTCCATGTTTACAATTTATAAATCTTGAGAAATTTTTTTCAAAATTTTTAACTTCATTTGATAAAATCAAATTTCCAGATTTAAATACTCGATCAACTAATTTTAGAATTTTATTTCTGTGACTTTTATATTCATCTAGATAAGTCCACACAAAAATCTTAGGAGATTTGTTTCTTAATTTTTGCAATTTTTTCAATTTCATTATAAAAATAATTATATTTTTTATTTTTTATCAATTTAATGACCTGTAAAAAATAGTCATCAAAAGTATTTTGTTTATTAAATTTCAACTTATATTCTTTTTTTTTAAAATCATCAAATATTCTAACCTCGGTTGATTTATCAATTGGTGGCGAAAAAGCATAATTTATAATAAATAATTTTGAATCATTTTTAATTCGAATTTCGTTTTTATAGTTTGAATTAAACTTAAATGAACAATTAATTAAAATTTTTTTGGATTTAGCCAATAAAGAAAATTGATCAAATTTATTATTATTTACTTTTTCATATTTCAATTTTTTTTCCCCAAAAAATAATAAAATTAGATATGCACCATATACGGACATATCTTGGAAACATCCTCCACCTAAATCTCTTCTGTTTCTAAAATTATTTCTTGGAAGTTTAGGTATATGAAAATTACTCTCTAAATGGATTTTTTTTTTCATATTTAATAAAGAAAAAACTTTTTTAAATTGCCGGTGTTTTTGAAAAACAATAGCTTCTGACAAAAATAACTTTTTCTTTCTTGCAAGATTTATTAATTTTTTTGTTTGTTTAAAATTTATTGTGAATGGTTTATCGATTAAAACATTTTTATTTTTTATAAGACAATAATAGGCCCACTTAAAATGTTCAGAATTGATTAGGCTAATATATACTATTTTGCATTTAGTTTGATCGATAGCTTTTTTATAAGAATTATAATAAATAATATTATCTTTAAATTTAAATTTTCTCTTAGACGCAACTTCAATTTTAATATTTTTTTTTTTTTTTAAAGAATGGTAAATTTTTCTTTGAAAAAGGTTCGAGTTACCTAAAATAAGGATATTCATTATAATTATGTTTATTTTATGTGCGTTGTTTGCTAATCATAATTAATTAACAAAATTATACAATGTCAAATATAAAACACTATAATAAAGAATACTTTTCTTGGCAAAAAAAAATAGGATTGTTTGGAGCCGAAGCAAATAAATTTAAATTTGAAAAATATGTTTTTGATGGACAAAACGTTTTAGACTTTGGATGTGGTGGTGGATATCTTTTATCAAGATTTAGCAATATTCAAAAATTTGGAGTCGAGGTTAACGAAACAGCAGCAAATGAAGCAAGAAATAACGGCCTTAAAGTTTTTAAATCATCAAAAGATTTACCAGACAACTTTTTTGATTTAATAATATCAAATAATGCTCTTGAACATTGTGACAATCCCTATTTAGAATTAAAAGAATTATACAGATCTATGAAAAAAGGATCCAAAATATGCATTGCGGTCCCTTGTGATAACATAAAAAACAAATTTTCAGAAAATGATCCCCACAAACATCTATACTCATGGTCTCCAAATAATTTGGGGAATATATTATCAGCTTGTGGATTTAAAGTAATAGAGAGTAAACCATTTCTTTATAAATGGTTTCCTCACAGATATTTTCTAAAAAAATTTATGACCTGGCAGATGTTTCATTTTTTTTGTAAAATTTGGTCCTACATTGAAAATGATTGGTATCAAATAAGAGCTGTAGCTGAAAAATAAAAATGATTAATCCTGCTAGAAGAATATATATTTTTTTTTTAAGGTGTTTAAAATTATTTTTCTTTCTTTTAATAAATCCAAAATTTTCAATTACAATTCTGAATATAATATATAAATACTTTCTATCTGAATTATTTATTAACAGAAGCATTATAAGAAAATTTGCAAAAGAGAAAAATAACTTTGTCGAATTCTGTAATAAACAACTTCGGTTTAATCACAGAGATTTATTCAGTAACAATATACCTTTTTGGATGTATATATTTGAAAAATATTCATTAAAAAATAAAAAAATGGATGTTTTGGAAATAGGATCATTTGAAGGTAGATCATCTGTTTTTTTACTAAAAAAATTAGACGGAATAAATCTTACATGTGTAGATACGTTTAAACCGTTTCATGAATTACAAAATAATAATAGTGAAATATTTGATAATATTTTCAATAATTTTAAAAAAAATACAAATACATACTCAGAAAGGTTAAATATTATAAAAAACACTTCATCAAATTTCTTTAGTGTTAACAAAAAAAAATTTGATTTTATTTATGTTGATGGTTCGCATGAATATATTGATGTAAAAAAAGATGCAGATGAAGCTTTTAAATTTATTAAAAAAGATGGAATAATAATTTTTGATGATTTTTTATGGCAACATAAACAGAATTTAAAGAAATCTATTACTTATGCTATTATAGAATTTTTATACGAAAAAAGAAAAAATTTAAAAATTTTGTATTCAAATTATCAAGTTATTGTCCAAAAAATCTAAAAATTTTATTTATTGGACGTTTTAGAAATCTAAGAAAATTTTTTCTTCTATAGAAATTTTCAAAAAATTTTACTGCTTCTAAATTTTCCTTTATGTCAATTTTTTTGACGTTGATAAAATAATCGTAAATTAATTTATCATTATAAAAATTATCTGGTTTTTTATTATGAGTACCAGATCCATCAAAACCAATATTTTCGACTAAAGATTTTGAGGTTCGCAAAGATAACATATTTTTTAATAAAGTTGACGCTTTCCATATTATAGTCCAAGATTCATTTAATTTATTATGTCTTTTTTCAAGCATTTTATAATAATCAAATGCATTATTTAAATTAAATTTTTTTATCAATTTTTTTCTTTTTATTTCGTTTAATAAAAATTCTGTATCAGGATTAAAATTGTCCCAAGCTCTTTTCCAAGTGCCCCAGCCCCAGGTATCTGCAGAACCAACAAAGAAGGTTTCATTTAAATTATTTTTACCTGAAAAAAACCATCCATTAATTGTACAAATAGATTTTTCATTTTCATACATATTTAGACCATCATTTATAAAATTTAAAAAAAATTTTGATGTTTTATTATCATCCTCTACTACAATAACTTTTCCATATTGATCACAAACTTCGGTGATACCCTCTACAAAATTTTTATAGAGTCCATAATTTTTTTCCCTATGAAAAATTGTTTTTTTTTTAAACCCAGTTAAATTTTGTATTATATTTCTAACTTCATCAACTTTATGTTTATCTTCATCGTCAAATTTTGGTCCATCTGAATAAATTATAATTTCTGATTGAGGTGCAAGCTCGTTTTTTTTTAAAGCATCTAAAGAGATTTTGGTATGTTTCGGTCGATTATATGTGAAATAAGCTATAGGTGCTATGTTTTGCATATTCTAATCTATTTTATCTATAAAACTTTTTATACCAATCGCAAAAATTTTTGATTCCATCTTTTAGAGATGTTTTAGGTTTATAATTAATCATACTTTTTAATTTTTTTGGATTTGAAAATGTATTCTTTACATCACCAAACTGTAAAGGTTTATAATTTATTTTTGCCTTAATATTTAAATTTTTTTCAATTAAATTTAACATTTTCTTAATATTTATTTTTTTTCCACCAGCTATATTAACAATTGTATTAATCTTTTTTTTATTAACTAAACTGATTAATTTCACAATGCACTCGATGCAATCATCTATATAAGTAAAATCCCTAGCATGATTTCCAAAATTATGGAGATATATTTTTTGTTGTTCTTGGATAGATTTTGTAAATTTAAAATAAGCCATGTCTGGTCTTCCATAAGGTCCATAAACTGTAAAAAATCTCATTCCTATATTTGAAAAATTGTATACACTCCCATAAAAATTCATAAACACTTCATTAATTTTTTTTGAAGTTGCATATAATGATATTTGTTTATCTGTAATAAGACTTTCACTAAAGATTTTAGACTTGATTTTACCATAAACTGATGAAGAGGATGCAAAAAGTAATTTTTTTACATTATATTTTTTCATTACTTCTAGTAGTGTATAAAAACCCAATACATTTGAATTTATGTATTGATCAGGATTATGAAGAGAATATCTCACACCTGCTTGAGCAGCCAAATTTATAACAATATTTATTTTAAAACTTCGAAATATTTTATCAATTTTTTTTCTTTCAATTAAATCTATTTTAGAAAAATAAAAGTTTTTATATTTTTTTAGCTGTTTTAATCTTGCATATTTTAATTTTACGTCATAATAACTATTAAGGTTATCTATACCAATTACCTTATAACCTTTTTTGCTCAACAATTTTTTTGCTAAATGAAAACCAATAAATCCTGAACATCCTGTAATTAATATTTTCATTTCTTATCTATATATTTTGAGGTTAGTTCTTCAAAGTTTTTTAACTCATTAACTTTACCACCATCTAAAAAATAAAATTTATCACACATTTTCAAAGTTTCAAACCTATGGGAAACTATAATGATTGTTTTAATATTTTTATAGTTTTGTAAATTTTCTAAAATTTTTTTCTCAGTAATTGTATCTAATGCACTTGTAGCCTCATCTAGGATTAATAATTCTGAATTCTTATATATTGCTCTAGCAATACCAATCCTTTGTTTTTGGCCACCAGATATTCTTTTTCCACTCTCTCCAACATTTAAATCTTCATTGCCAATAAATTCTTTTAGTTCTGCTAATTCTAAAGATTTATTTAATTTATCTGTCTCAATTAAGCTTTCATTTAAAGCAAAGGCAATATTTGATTTTACTGTTCCTTCATAAATATAAAAGTTTTGTGGAACATATGATAAGTTTTTTTGCCATAATTTAATATTATTATTATTTATATTTACATTATCAATTCTTATCTCTCCAGATTCAGGATTTATAAAACCTAATATTAAATCAAGTAAAGTTGATTTTCCTGAACCAGTTTTTCCAACTATTCCTATTTTTGAACCAGATGGAATGCTCATATTAACATTAAAAACTCCAGCCTTGGTATTTGAGGGATACCTAAAAGTGACATTTTTAATTTCAATTTCATTTTGAAATTTTATTTTTTTTTCAGTTTCGATTTGATTATTTTCTTTAAATATTTTTTTTGCATTAATTAAGTCTTCTTCAATATTAAAAAAAGCACTAATGTTAGAGTTTATTGATGCAAATGAGTTAAAAATTTTTTGAAAGGAGGGTATTAATTTTATTGCACAAATTCCATAAAATGCAATTATTGCTCCTATCTCCGCAAATTCGTAATTATATATTTCCATCAACAGAAATATAAAAATAATTAATAATGTAAAAAAAATAATTTCTACTAAACTTCTGGGAATTTGAATGAGATAAGATTGAATAATATTTACATTTTTAATTTTACTTGCATTTGAATAAAAAAAATCTTTATAAAAATTTTTCTTATCAAATAAAATTACATCTTTAATTGACGTGAGCCCCTCAAACATACTTTTAAAGTAATTAGGATAAGTCTTAGTCATTGTATCACCAGCTACTCTTAATTTTTTTTTAAAGAAGAAATAAAAAAATGTATAAAATAACAAAAAAGTTATACTGGATAATAATGCGACTTTAAAATCTACTAAAAAAATTGCTAAAACGATTGCTGAGGAAATAAATAAATTTGAAATTAAATTTATAAATGGAAGTATTACTGTGCTAGTAAGCCTTATTGTATCTGTATGAATTTTACTTACTATATCTTTTGAAGACACTTCAGAATGAAATAACCAATTTTTATTAATAAAAAAATTATATAAATTTTTTTGAAAAGAAAGGTTAATTTCTTGTATCCAATTTAAATTTAGATAGCTTAGTAAAAGAGTTAGCAATATAGAAAAAATATAAATAATAACAAAAATAATTGAAACGAAAAGAAGAAGATTTGTAGTTTCAAAAGATTTTATAAAGTTAAAAATATTTTGAAAAAAAGAGTTGTTAATATTTAAATCTTTTCCAGATATAAGCATTATAAACGGCGCTATCAAAACTGCAGATACAACATTTAAAAAAGCAAGTATAACAGTAACTATTTGAAGTTTAATAAGTTTATTAATACTATTTCTGTTTAAACATTTTATAACTCTAGATATTAATTTAATCATGCTAATTTTTCTTTCTGATTATTGATATAGACAAAAAATCATTTTTTTTTGGTTTATTAACTTTAAACATCTCATAATAATTAAATACTTCATGATAAATACATTTATATCTAGGGCTTTTTAAAAAAATTTTACGAAAATCTTGTTTAATAGATAAAATTCTTTTGTCGTGATGATAAACTATTTTTTTTATTTTTTTTGAGAAGAAATCAAAAATAATTATATATCCTTTTTTTTTCAAAACCTTGTTAGCATTTAAATAAATCTTTCTATAGTCTTCTCTATCACATAAATAAAGGCAAAAACCATAATATATTATATCCATACTTTTTTTTTTAAAACCAAGATCATCAGCTGTAGCTACTTGACATTTAACATTTTTTTTTTTTAATTCAGCAATAGCTTTTTGTGATGGATCAACGCCAAAAATTCTGCAATTTTTAACTTTTTTTTTTAATTTTAAAAGCAATGATCCATTTGAGCAACCTACTTCTAAAAAATTTAGTTTACCAACATAATTATTAGAAATTAAATTTTTAATTATTACGAGTAATTTATTTTTTTCCGAAAAATCATTTTTTAAATTTTTTTTATTCCTTAAAAACCAATTATCACCTTCTCCTTCAAGAAATAATTTTTTTTGGCTCTTTATTTTTTTTTTCATATTTTAATTTTTTTCTTTTATGAAATTTAATATATTTTTAGTCACCTCTTCACTGTTTACTTTTGGATTAAATTTTTCAAGTCCATAGATTTCTAAATAATCAAGGTTTGCTACACCTTGGTGAGTCTGACTTAAGATATTATCTAAATCTGATTTAAAATTATCTTGTTTAAATTCTTGATTAATGAAATCATTAATCTCGTTATTAGTTGTATTTGAATTTACTTTAAAACATCCGTGAATATTAGAGTACCAACTATCTCCAAAAATTAATGTTTTCTTCTTATTTTTGATCGCCTCCCATCCAGCGCTTCCTGAGGCAGTAACTGTAACATCAGTTTTTTTTATTAAATTTATTGAGTCATAATCAGAGTCTACAAAATATATATTTTTTAGATATTTAATTCTTTTAAAAAAAAATTTTCCTCTTTGATAAAATGTTTGCCTAGGATTATCTTTAATAATTATTAACCAATCATTTCCAACAAAATTACAAAGTCTTTCTAATATTAAAATTTGGTCATCAAATTCATTTCCTAATAAAGTTGTAGAAAGTTCTGGTTGAAAATGTAAAGGAAAATATATTTTTTTTTTTTTTGAATTTAAAATTTTTTCTAACTCCTCTTTACCAATTTTTATACTTTCAAGATTATCTTTATATTCTTTTTGAGGATTTTTTCTTTTCATTATTCCAATTAAATTTAATATTTTTATTATAATAAATTTAAATTTTCTCTTACTACTAAAAAAAGTTGATATACTAGAATTTAAATTTACATCTTTTTTTAAATTTAATTTTACGACTGTTTTTAGATAACTGCTATCTAAGTCAATTATGTTTTTGCTAACATTTTTAAAGCTCTGATTGGTTTTAATTTTTCCAATATCACTTAAATCTTTAAATATAAAAAATCTATTAGAAAAAATAGATTGATATAAAAGTACAGTTTTAATATTTAATATTTTTGCTAGTTTATATAAAATAAAATCAACACCATCATGAGGTAAATTAAAAAATAATACTAGTTGAATATCCCTACTTTTTAAAATTTCCAATATTGAATAAAAATAAAGTGAAAATTCATCTCTTAAATCATGAAAATCTGATAAAAATAAACCTCTTCTAACTATCATTGTACAAAATCTTGTAAAATTCTCTTCAAAAAATTTTTGATAAATTTTTTGTCCTTCAGAATCAAATGAAGGGGTTTTCTTAAAATTATCTCTAACAAGGTCATAGTTTGAAAAGTCCTTATCTAGACCATCAATTGAATGAATTGTGCACCTTACATCTAAATTTTCCTTCAAATTTTTTATTACTAAAGGGTCATTACCCCCATATAAAAGTGTTTTCATTTTTTAAAATAACCTTCATTAAATTTTTTTAAGATTGTTGTATCATCTATGCCAGCAGCTGGTAAAAACTGTTTTAAATTTACTTCTCTTGAATAATTTTTAATGTAATCATCATCATGTAAAAAAAACATATAATAGCTTTCAGCTACTTTGTTCATTAAATTTTTTTTGAATTTCAGTTTTTTCTTAATAGCTTGATTGATTAATGAAAAAAAGTTTTTTTTATTTTTTGGAGTAAAAACAAAATCATATGACATATAAGGGTTTCTACCTGCAGCTATTGGTATAATTTTATGATAAGCCATTTCATGTAAAACCGTGCCATAAGGCGATATTCCAAAAAGTGGTTTTTTTTTAAATATAGCTTTATTAGATATATCTTTATTAATCCATATAAAATCTTTGTATTTTATTTTTAAATTTTCTACAAACTTATTACTGCTATATACCCAAGCATTAGGATGCTCTTTAATTGCAACTGATAAATTTTTAGATTTCAAAAAGTTTAGTGTTTCATAAATCCATTCTGAGAAATCATTAAATACTAGATCACCATAGTTATGAGGTGCGTCTGAAAAATTAGGCAAAAAAATAATTACATCAAATCTTTTTTTTAAATTATAAAATTTATTTTTATTATATGAAGATTTTCTAACATAATTAAGTTCAGTCGTTATTTTACCACTAAACTTTTTCTTTAATTGTTCTTTAGATAATCTAATTTTTTTTTTCTTATTATCTAATTTTTCAAATTTTCTTTTTATATCTTCACACTTAGTTGTGTGAAAATAGTCATTTTTTGTAAATTTTTTCACATACTTATTACTATTATTTCCACCAATCGTTTTTATGTTTTTATTTACAAAAAATCTTACGATAAGTCCCTGAATATAAACAGCATTTTGAGGAATATAATACTTAATATTAATTTTATTTTTTAAATAATAATTATTTATATATTTATAGGTATTTTCAAAATAGGTTAATAACCTTTTAAATGTAAAAACATCTTTAACATCAAATGTTGATTTTCCATAAAATCTTAAATATTGATCATATATTAGATCTCCTACTCTTATACCTTTCAGATTTATATCTAAAACCTCTTTCTTATTTTTAATTTTTAAATTTTTCGATACAAAACTTGATTTTTTAATAAAAAAATTATCTCTAAAGTTTCTGTTTACATCTATTGACTGATTTACACCTAGAATTCTATAAATTTTATTCCATTTTAACTTAGTGAAATAATCCATTATATAATCTAATAAAAACGCAAAAAATCCTCGTAAACCTTTATTTCTTTTAACAGGATGGATCCATATGCCAACTATTTTACTATTTTTAAATTCTTTTTTTTTTAATAAAAAATATAAATGAATTAAACCATAATAATTTTCCTTTAATTCTACCAAAACAATATTGTCGCTTTTTTTATTGTTATCAAAATTATTAAATTTGATAAATTTTTTTTCTTCTTTATTAAAAAAAACTCTTCTAATTTGATTTAATTTCCTAGAAATTTTGAACATTAATTTTATAGTTGTACTATATTATTATTTTTTTTTTTATTTACGCTGCTAAATCTATTTCTACAGTCAAATACGATTTTTGAGGAGTTAGAAATAAGAGAATAATTAATATTATCATGATCAGTAACTATAACTATAGCATCAAATTTATTTATATTTTTTTTATTAAGATCAATAGATTTTAAATTTTTTAAGCTTTTAAATTTCCTTGTTTCAGAAATTTTATAGATATATGGATCATGATATGTAACTTTCAAACATTTTTTTTTTAAAGAATTTATTATTTCGTATGCTGGGCTTTCTCTATCGTCGTCAATATTTTTTTTATACGCCACACCTATTATTAAAATTTTTATTTTTTTAATTTGTAAATTTTTTTTTTTTAAAACATTTTCGATGTTTGAAACAATCCATTTCGGTATAATTGCATTGATCTTTCCTGCCTCTTTAATAAATTTCGGATCATATCCCAACTGTTTAGACTTCCATGACATATAAAATGGATCTATAGGTATGCAATGACCGCCCATTCCTGGACCAGGTTGGAATGCCTTATATCCAAATGGTTTAGTGCTAGCTGCTTTAATAGCTTCATGAATATTTATGTTCATAAGTTTTGAAATTATTTTCATTTCATTTACTAAACCAATATTTACTGAACGATAAATATTTTCCAAAAGTTTTGTAAACTCAGCAGTTCTAATGGTGCTTACCGGAATTAGGGTCTTAAAAATTTTTTTATAAAAAGTTTTTCCTACTTTTAAACAATTGGACGTATATCCACTAATAACTTTTGGTACATTTGTACTTTTGAATATTTTATTTCCTGGGTCTTCTCTCTCAGGGGAATAACAAACAAAAATATCTTTACCAATATTTTTTTTATCTTTAATTTTATTTGCTATTTCTTCTTCAGTAGTACCTGGATAAGAAGTGCTCTCTAAAATAATTAGTTGTCCTTTTTGGATAAATTTCAAAATATTAGTTATAGAATTTTTAATATAACTTAAATCAGGAATATTGTTTTTTTTAAGTGGAGTTGGTACACATATAATTACAACATCACAATATATTATTTCAGAAAATTTATTAGTTGCCTTAATTTTTTTATTTAATTTTTTAACATTAATATTTTTAATATAACTAATTCCTTTATTTATTTTTTTTACTTTTGATACATCTGTATCAAAGCCAATAACTTTATAACCCTTACTACAAAAATTTGAAGCCAGAGGTAATCCAACATAACCTAAACCTATTACACCAATTATAGCTTTTCTATTTTCTATTTTTTTTTTTAATTCTTTCATTCCTTCATTTCTTTTTTAAGATTATCGTATTCCTCCATTTTCTTTTTCATAAATCTCACGGTAAGTTTAATTCTGTAATCAATTCCTTTTGGAGTTAAAATATATAAATATTTAATTTTGTTTTTACTCTTCTTAAAGTTATTAATTTTAATCAAACCTTTTTGCTTTAGTTCTTTTACACAATAGTTTAGTTTTCCAAGACTAAATCCTAGATCGCTAGCTAATTGTCTTTGCGATGAATTTGGATTTTTTTGAATTTGTCTTAAGACTTGAAATTTATCTTCATCATTATCAAATTTGTTCATTAATTGAACATATATTGTTCATTTTATGAACGGTCAATAAAAAAATTAATTAAAATATTTACTTAATAAAATTAAGGATATATACAGTTTTAGAATTAATATGCGTAGTCAAAATTTCATAAAATTCGGAAAACCTTATATTGATGCAAATGAAATTAGATCGGTAAACAAAGTCATAAAAACTAGATGGATAGGAACAGGTCCAGTGGTAGAGAAATTTGAAAAAGAATTCTCAAATTACAAAAAAATAAAATATGCACTTTCTTTAAACTCTTGTACGGCAGCACTTCATTTATCAATTTTAACTTTAGGTTTAAAAAAGAATGATGAAATAATAACTACACCATTAACTTTTTGTTCTACAATTAATTCAATTTTAATGTCAGGCTGTAAGCCCGTTTTGGTTGATATTAGAAAGGATAATTTTAATATAAATGAAGAACTAATTGAAAAAAAAATAACAAAAAAGACAAAAGCTATTCTAATTGTACACTTTGCAGGAATGCCTTGTGAAATGAATAAAATAAAAAAGTTGGCGAAAAAATATAATTTAAAAATTATTGAAGATTGTGCACATGCAATTGAAACTGAGTATAAAAATAAAAAAGCAGGCACCTTTGGAGAAACTGGAAGCTTTAGCTTTTATGCAAACAAAAATATTACTACAGGCGAAGGAGGCATGCTTATTTGTAATAAAAAAAAAACATCAGATATGGTAAAAATATTAAGACTTCATGGAATGTCTAAGGATGCGTGGAAGAGATACTTACCTGATAATGTGAACCCCAAAAAAGGAAGTTTTCATTATGATGTTAAGTTAACAGGTTTTAAATATAATATGACAGATATTCAAGCTGCACTTGGAAGCTCGCAATTACAAAAAATAAATATTATGTGGAAAAAAAGAAAAGAATTATATGAAAATTACAAAAAAAAACTAAATAACCTTCCAATATTTTTTCAACAGTCACCATTTAAAAATTTCAAAAATGGTTATCATTTATTTGTTTTAATTTTTGATAAAAAAAAAACAAAAAAAAAGAGAGATGATTTGATGAAATATTTAAATAAAAAGGGAATTGGAACAGCTGTTCATTATAGATCCGTCACAGAAATGTCTTATTATAAAAAAAAATTGAAATGGAAAAGTAAAGATTATCCAATCAGTTATTATATTGGATCAAACACTATTAGCCTGCCTCTCTATCCAGGTTTAAAAAAAAATGAACAGAATTATATTATTTCAGAGATAAAAAATTTTTTTAATGCATAAAAAAGTAATAATAAGATGTGATGCAGCGGAAATGCCAATCATAGGAACTGGCCACCTATATAGATGTATTGTAATTTATAATTTTCTAAAAAAAAAATTAAATTTAAGTAATAAAGAAATTATATTAATAATTAAAAATAAAGATAAGTTTAGTATTTCAAATCAAATTTTAAAATCTAAGAAAATAAATTTTATTGCAATCAATTCAAAAATTAAAAATTATTCTTTGAATGAGATTAATGAAATAAATAGATTTAGTTCTAATCTTTTAATAGTTGATAAGTGGGGTTCAATTAATAAAAATTGTATTTACAGAATAAGGAAAAATCACAAAAAAATTGTTCTTTTAGACGATGGATCTAAAAACAGAAATCTAGTAGATTTATCTTTAAATTCGCTAAAACTAACTAAAAATAAAATAAAAAATAATTTTTCGGGCTATAATTATAGTATTCTACCTTCATACTTTGAAAAAAATAAATATCAAAAAGTAGTCAAAAAAAGTATTTTTATTTTTTTTGGTGGGTACGATAATAAAAATTTAAATCAAAAATTATTAAAAAATTTATCTCTTTCTAAAAGTAAGTTTAGATTAATAATGCACGAAAAATACCAAAAAATGTTTAAAAATAGAGATATAAATATAAAATTTTATAAAAGCAAAGATCATTATAAGAATTTGAAAAAATCTGAAATAGTTATCTGCTCAGGTGGTTTAGGAATGTTTGATAGTATTTTTTTTAATAAATTTACAATATGTATCCCACAATATAGACATCAATCAATAAATATAAATATTCTAAATAAAAAAAAAATTATTAAAAAATTAAATGTTAAAAAAATTAAAAATGTACATAAAATTATTAAATCCTATTATAGAAATAAGGCAAATTTTTCAAAATTGCAAAAGAGACAAAAAAAAATTATTAATATAAGATCGATACAAAACACCTTAAACTTAATTTATAAATGTTATGAAAAAAATACTAGAAAAGCTTTTATTTAATTTAAAAGATAAAGTTATAATTTTGACTGGAAGTGAGGGAAAAATTGGTAAATACCTAAAAAAAAATTTAGAAAATTTAGGAGCTAAGGTTTATTGTGTTGATATTAAAAAAATTAAAAAAAAAAGGTATTTCATTTCAAATATAGCCAATGAAAATCGAGTAAAAAAAATACTTAATAAAGTAATTAATATTGAAAAAAAAATTGATGTTATAATAAATAATGCAGGTGTATCCGTTTATACTCCAATGGAAAAAAGAACCAGTAAAGAAATCAATTACACTATAGATGTTAATATTAAAGGAACTATAAATTTAATTAAAAATTATTTTATTCTTCATAAAAAAAAAAAATTAACTAAATGTAAAATATTAAACATATCATCTATTTATGGATTAGTTTCTCCAGATTTAAGAATTTATTCTAATAGAGATAATATAAACTCTGAAATTTATGGTGCTTCTAAAGCTGGAATTATACAACTGACCAAATATTTTGCTGCCATGTTTGGCAAATATAATATTTTGGTAAATTGTATTTCTCCAGGTGGAATAGTTGATAAAAACCATAAAAAAAAATTTGTAAAAAAATATAATCAAAAAGTTCCCATGAATAGATTGGGCCTTGAAAAAGATTTAATTGGAGCAGTTATTTATTTTTCTAGCGACGCATGCTCATATACAACTGGTCAAAACCTGGTTATAGATGGAGGTTTTACCTCATGGTAAAATTAAAATTTGATGATTTTTTTTTAATTGCGGAAGCTGGTATCAATCATAATGGAAATTTAAAAAAAGCATTCAAGCTTGTAGATAGCGCCAAAATTTCTGGTGCATCTGCAATAAAATTTCAAACTTATAAAACTGAAAAGAGAGTTAGAAAAGACAATCCTGTTTTTAATATTTTAAAAAAATGTGAGTTATCCTTTGATGACTTTGTTAAATTAAAAAAATATTGCGATAAAAAAAAGATAACTTTTTTTTCTACGCCATTTGACATTGACTCGGTAAATTTTTTAAATGATATTAAAGTAAAACTTTTTAAAGTTTCTTCATTTGATATTTCTAATTTTGAATTAATTAATTCAATTGCATCGAAAAAAAAACCAGTAATCGTTTCAACTGGTATGGCTTCTTTAAAGGAAATTAAAAAAGTTGATAATTATTTAAGCATTAAAAAAATTGAACATCACCTATTACATTGCATTTCATCATATCCAAATAAGGAAGAAGATAGTTTGCTTGAAAATATTAAATATTTAATGAAAAATTTTAATTGTGGAATTGGTTTGTCAGATCACACAAATGATATAAAAACTTGCTTATATGCAAGGATACTAGGTGCAAAAGTTTTTGAAAAACACTTTAAGTTGTCTGAAAATGACAAATGCGTTGATGCGAAAGTTTCAATATCACCCAAAAAGATGAAAATTTTGAGTCAAGAATTAAAAAAAATTACTCAAATTTTCGGCAAAGTAAAATTTGGTATAAGAAAAAATGAAAAAACAGCTCAAATATTTAAACGAAACAAAATTTTATGACAAAAGGAATTAAACTCTGGAAATCGGCAAAAAAAGTAATACCAGGGGGTAATGGACTTCTATCAAAACGTCCTGAAAGATATCTTCCTAAAGAATGGCCAACATATTACTCAAAGTCTAAAGATATAAATATTTGGGATTTAGAAAATAACAAATATTTGGATATGGCTCAAATGGGTATGGGTGCGAGTATTCTTGGCTACGCCAATCCTTATGTAGATCGTAAAGTTAAATCAGCAATAGATAATGGTATAAATTCTACACTAAACTGTCGAGAAGAATACGATTTAGCAAAAAAAATTTTAAAATTTGATAAATTTGCAGATCAAGTGAAATTTGCTAAGGGTGGAGGTGAAGCGATGTCCTTAGCTGTAAGGATAGCAAGAGCAAAAACTGGAAAAGACAATATAGCTTTCTCTGGTTATCACGGATGGCATGATTGGTACTTGGCAACTAATCTTAAAAATAAAAATAATTTAAAGGATCATTTACTTCCAGGCCTAGAACCTATAGGCGTTCCTAAATTATTAAAGGGAACAACAATAGGCTTTGAATATAATAACTTAGAACAACTAAAAAAAATTAAAAAAACAAATTTAGCTGCAATTGTAATAGAAGGATGTAGATATTATTACCCAACAAAAAAATTTATAAATCAAATTCAAAATATTTGTAGAAAATATAAAATATGTTTAATCATAGATGAAATTACTTCTGGTTGGAGATCATCAAAAGGGGGGGTTTATAAAAAATTAAATATAAAACCTGATCTAGTAGTTTATGGAAAAGGTTTGGGAAATGGATATCCAATATCTTGTATAGTTGGTAAAAAAAAATATATGGAGATAGCAAATAAAAGTTTTATAAGCAGTACAGCATGGACAGAGAGAACTGGTTTTGTGGCTGCCAATGCTACTATAGATTATTTTGTAAAAAAAAAAGTAAATTTACATATTAATAAAATAGGTATGTTTATTAAAAGTAATTGGTTGAAATTGGCAAAAAAATATAAACTTAATCTTAGGGTTTCTGAAGTCACTCCATTATGTAGTTTTTTTTTAGATTATAAAAATAGTGATGAACTTTATACTTTTTTTACTAAAGAAATGTTAAAAAAAAAAATTATTGCTAGCAATAGTATTTATATTTCTTACAGTCACAAAAAAAAAGATGTAATTAAATATTTAAAAAATTGTGATGAAATTTTTTTTAAAATTGCTGATTTTATAAAAAAAAAAAAGAAACTCAAAAAATCAGAAATTAAATTTTCTGGATTTTCAAGACTTACAAAAAGTTGATGAAATTTGGAATTATCATTCAAGCAAGAAGCGGTTCAAAAAGATTACCCAAAAAAGTATTAAAAAAATTTGCTGGAAAAAGATCTATGTTAGATTTTCAACTTTTGAGGTTGTTAAAAAAATTTGAAAAAAAAAATATAATAGTTGCTACAACAAAACTAAATCAAGATAATAAAATTTGTCTAATTGCTAAACGAAATAAAGTTAAATTTTTTAGAGGATCTGAAAATAACCTATTAAAAAGATATTTAGATTGCGCTAATAAATTTAATATTAAGAATATTGTAAGAATAACATCTGATTGCCCTTTAATTGATCCAATGTTAATTAAAAAAATGCTTAAACTTTTTTTTAAAAAAAAAATTGATTATTTTGCAAATACTTTACCTATTTCAAAATCTACTTTTCCAGATGGGTCTGATATAGAAATTTTTAAATTAAATTCACTTCTAAAAGTTTATAAAATTGCTGAAAATAAAAGTGATAAAGAACATGTAACTAACCTATTTTGGAAAAATAAGAAATTTTTTAAAAGCGATATAATTAAAAATAAAAAAAACTTATCTAGATATAGATTTAGTGTTGATTATAAAGATGATTTTATTTTAGCTGAAAAATTAGCAAGAAAAATTGAAATAAACAAATTGCATGGAGATGTTAATGAGATAATAACATTTCTAAAAAATGACCAATTACTTATGGAAATAAACAAAAAAAATAAAATTAAATTTAAAAAATACAGAAAAGACTTATTCTAAATTATGATAATTCAAATTCTTACATCAAAAGATTCATGGTTATATAAAAAGAGGAAAAAGAATATATTAAAATTTTTAAAAAAATTTTCTAGAAACGTTTCGATTATAAACGATCATAAGAATATTAAAAAAAATACTTTTATTTGTTTTATAGTTAGCTACTACAAAATTATTCCATTAAAATTTTTAAAATTTTGCAAATTTAATTTAGTAGTTCACGAATCTGATCTTCCTAAAGGCAAAGGTTTTTCACCTTTATTTCATCAAATACTTGAAGGTAAAAAACAAATTACTTTTACACTATTTGAGGCCTCAAAAAAAATGGACTCAGGAAATTTTTACTTTAAAAAAAATTTTTATTTTAATAAAAATCTACTCTATGAAGAGATAAAAGATCTCCAATTTAGAAGTGCTTTAAAAATGTTAGAAAAATTTATAAAAAAATATAATAAATACAAAAAAGTGCAAACTTTTAAACAAAGCGATAAATCTACATTTTATCTCAAAAGAAGTTCTAAAGATTCAGAACTAAATATAAATAAATCTATTATAAAACAGTTTAATCTACTGAGAATATGCGATAATGAAAACTTTCCTGCTTTTTTTATATATAAAAAAAATAAATATCTGTTAAAAATTACAAAATGTAAGAAGTAATACTAAAGTTTATTTATTTCTTAAACTATAAACAAAATCATCTTTATTTAAATTAAAATATTTTTTTTAAATCATTTTTTTTTAAAACTATCATGGAAAAAGAACTCTTTATTAAACCACTGATAAAAGCTAAGAATAAAATCATAATTAATTTTTTTATATGCAGGTTTATACTTGTGTAGCAACATTTCTTCTTTCATAAAAAATTCAACAATTTGTGCTTCATTAGGATTTATTCTATTTCTCCATTTATTTACTTTTGCATTAGATATTTTTTTTGAAAAATTTTCACCTTCATAACTGTTTCCAATAGTCTTATATCCAAGTATACTTGGATATAAAAGATTGTTATTAAATTTAACATTTAAGTATTTACAAATTTTTTTTAACTCTTCTTTAGGTTTGTTTACCAGGTTTTCATATTTTATGGTTTTATATTTTTTTTTACCAATTAATTTTTGATTTATTATCGAAAACTTTAAATCTAGTTTTGCCCTATTGATTAAGCTTGCTAAAAGTTTTTTTTCACTTTCTCCAAATTTAGAATAATGTTTTTTGTGTTTTGCTTTTAAGCTAGAATAATTATCACGTGGATCCCTGACTATTTGAATAAATTTTATTTTTTTAAACCAATTTTTAATTTTAAAAGCAAAGATATCTGCGCTTGTTTCTTTAATTACCAAATACCGAAAATTGTTTTTAGGTTTTAATGTTTTAATATAACTTTCTAAAAGTAATTTTGTTATTTTTGAAATATTATCGATATTTTTAACATTTATTTTTTTTTCCATTTCTTTTAAAAATATTTTTAAATTAAATCTTTTTAACAAATCGCCCTCGGACAATACATTCGACAAATCATTTTTCAGTACACTAATAATTCTTTCTTTTTTAAGTTTATAAGAATAACCTTTGCCAATAAAATTTGGATAATAGGCATATAAAATACATAAATCTGATGGGTAAACACAAAAACTTTTATGGTCATCAAATAAATTTGCGAACATAGTAGTGCCTGATCTTCTATGACCAGTAATAAATAATATTTCTTTATTCATAGCAGATGCATTTTTAAATTAATAACTTAAGTAAGATATATATCATCATTTAAACAAGTAAATATTTTTTTAAATAATGTAGTTGACTGTTCAAAAAATGAACAGTATATACATCATAAAATTAATGCCTATTACTATTTTTCTTCAAGCTAGAATGTCATCAAAAAGATTGCCAGGCAAAGTTCTTTTGGAAATTAAAGGAAAAACAATAATAAATCTTATAATTGATAGACTAAAAAAAGTAAATTTTAAAAAAAAAATTATTATTCTTACATCTAATAATAAGTCTGATGCTCCTATTGTTAAATATTGTATTAAAAATAAATTAATTTTCTTTAGAGGAAATTTAAATAATGTTTACAAAAGATATTATGATGCAGTTAAAAAATATAAAGTAAATGAATTTATAAGAATTAGTGCTGACAGCCCTTTGATCAATCCTGAAATTATAGATAGAGCAATTAAATTATATAAAAAAAAAAAATATGAGATAGTTACGAATTGTATGGAAAGAACTTTTCCAAAAGGTCAAAGTGTCGAAATAATTAACTCAAATGTATTTTTAAATTCCTATAAATTTATAAAAACTAAAAAAAATAAAGAACATATTTTTACTTATTTCTATAAAAATAGAAAAAAATTTAAGATTTATAATTTTAAGTCTAAAATAATAAAAAATAAAGTAAATCATTCTATTGACACATTTAAAGATTACTTAATTTTAAAAGATAAAATTGAAAAAAAATTATGAATGTAGGAATCATTGGACTGGGTGTGGGAGCGAAACATTTAGAGTCTTTAAAAAAAAATAAATACATTAATAAAATTAAAGTTTATGATTATGATAAAAAAAAGCTTAAATATTATTCAAAAAAATTTCAAGTTTTGTCTTGTAACAATGAAGATGAAATATTTAAAGATAGATCAATTAATTTAGTTTGTATTGCTAGTTATGATAACTTTCATTACGGTCAAATTAAAAAATCCATAATAAATAAAAAACATATCTTTGTTGAAAAACCTGCCGTTGATAGCTTTTCTTCTGCAAAAAAAATACTTAATCTTTTAAAAAAAAATAAAAAAATATTTTTTTGTACTAATTATATATTAAGAAAATCTCCCAGGTTCATTCAGATAAAAAAACTAATTAAAAAAAATTATTTAGGTAAAATTTATTATATTGAAAGTGACTATAATTATGGAAGAGTTCATAAATTAACAAATGGTTGGAGAGGAAAAATTCCTTTCTATTCAATCACTAATGGGGGTGGAGTTCATATTATTGATTTAGTAAATTTTTTATTTGAAAGTAAAATTATTGAAATTAAAAGCTACGCTAACAAAATAGTTACAAAAAAAACAAGATTTAAGTATCCTGATTGTATTGTTACTATCGCAAAATTTCAAAACGGAGCAATAGGAAAGTTTGTTAGTAACTTTGGTTGTGTATACCCTCATTTTCATAAACTAAATTTATATGGAACAAAAAAGACGTTTGAAAATTATTTAAATAAAGGGATATTTTTTAATAAAAGAGATAAGAATAAATTTATTTCAATTAAATCAGTTTATAAAACTAAAAAAAGTCTTCTTTTAAATGAATTTATAAATTCGATAAGAAAAGGTTTAAAAAGACAATATTATATTAATAACGCATTTAACGCTCTTAGCGTTTGCTTTTCAATTGATAAATCATTTAAACAAAATAAAAGTATAAAAATTAATTATTTAAAATGAAAATTCCATTCGCAAAACCTTTGATTACTGAAAAAGAAAGATTTTTTATATCTAAAGTTATAAAATCTCCAATTTTAACACACGGGGAGAATTTAAGTAATTTTGAGAATGATTTTAGAAAAAAATTTAATTTTAAATATGCTCATGGTGTATCTAGTTGTACAGCTGCTTTACATTTAAGTTTTATGGCAATTAATTTAAAAAAAGGTGATGAGGTAATTGTTCCTAATCAAACACATGTATCAACTGTACATACCTTTCAAATACTGGGTGCAAAACCTGTATTTATCGATTCAAATAACTCTGACGGTAATATTGATACAAATAAAATTGAGAAAAAAATTACAAGAAAGACAAAGGCTATAGTTGCAGTTCATTATTTAGGAAAACCTGCTGACATCATAAAAATTAAAAATATATGTAATAAAAAAAAATTATATTTAATCGAAGATTGTGCTTTAAGTATAGGTGCAAAAGTTAATAATAAATATGTAGGTGGTTTTGGCCATTTTGGTTGTTTTTCATTCTACCCAGCAAAACATATAACAACAGCAGATGGTGGGATGCTTGTATGCCAAAATAAAAAATTATATGAAAAAATTAAATTATTAAAAGGATTTGGTGTAAACAAAAATTTTAATGAAAGAAAAATTCCTGGTGAATATGATGTAAAATTATTAGGTTTAAATTATAGACTCGATGAAATCAGATCTAGACTAGGAATTACTCAACTAAAAAAATTGGATAATTTTATTTCTCTTAGAAAAAAAAATTACTTATTTTTAAAAAATGCTTTAAAAGAAATGAAACAATTTAAATTTTTAAATTTAGAAAGTGAAAATAATATAAAAAGTTCTTATTTTTGTGCTTCAATAATTTTATCAAATAAATTAAAAAAAAATCGATATAAAATAATCAAAAATTTAAAAGATATTGGTATTGGCACAAGCATTCATTACCCAAAAATTGTAAGTGATTATACTTACTACAAAAACAAATATAAAATCAGTGCAAAAAATTTTCCAAATGCGGCTATTCTGAGCTATCGCTCAATTAATTTGCCAGTAGGACCACACTTAACTAGAAAAGATTTACTTTATATAATATCTAAAATAAAAGAAATATTTAAAAAATTTACATGACAAAAAAAGTTTTAATTATAGGTGGATGTGGCTTTATTGGACACAATCTAGCTATATTTTTAAAAAAGAAAAAGTTTGATGTAACTATATTTGATAGTCTTTCAATAAATAATTATTTTAGTTTTAAAAAGGACAACTTACCAAACAAAAATTATTATCTAAAAATTTTAAAACAAAGACAAGATTTAATCAAAAAAAATAAAATAAAATTAATAATAGGTGATGCAAGAAATTATTCTATAATTTCAAAAAATGTTGATACTGTAAAACCAAATTACTTAATTCATTTAGCTGCTGTTGCTCATGCAAATATCTCTAATAAAGATCCATATTCAACATTTGACAATAGTATGAGAACTTTGGAAAATACATTAGATGCATGTAGATCTTTAAAGTATTTAAAAAGATTTATCTATTTATCTTCAAGTATGGTTTATGGTAATTTTAAAAAAAAAATAGTAACAGAAAAAGAAATATGCGATCCACTTGGAATTTATGCAAGTTTAAAGTTTGGCTGTGAAAAATTGGTTACTGGTTACAATCAAGTTTTTAAATTACCTTATACAATAATAAGACCTTCAGCACTTTATGGTGAAAGATGTGTAAGTGGAAGAGTTGTTCAAAAATTTGTTGAAGCCGCAATAAAAAAGCAACCATTACAAATGGTTGGTGATGGAGAAGAATTTTTAGACTTTACTTATATTGATGATTTGGTTGAAGGAATTTATTTATCAATGATTAAAAATAAATCTTTAAATAATACATTTAATATTACATTTGGAAAATCAAGATCATTAATTGATTTAATCAAAGTCATAAATAAAAATATAAATAACGTGAAAGTGAAAAAAATTAAAAGAGATAAATTGATACCTTTTCGTGGTACCCTTTCAGTAAATAAAGCAAAAAAGTTAATTAACTATAAACCTAAATATAATATTGAAAAAGGAATACCTAAGTTAATAAAATGGTATGAAAATACAAAATTTTGATACTTTAAAAAAAATTTTTTTAATTGCTGAAATTGGAAATAATCATGAAGGCAATTTTAAACTTGCTAAAAAATTAATTCTCTTAGCAAAAAAAAATGGAGCAGATGCAGTAAAATTTCAGTTTATAACACCTAAAAATTTAGTTAATCCAAATAATAATGAAAAAAGAATTAAGCAACTTAAAAAGCTCTGTTTATCATTAAAGGAAATTTTCGAATTAAGACTTTATGCAAAAAAAAATAAAATAATTTTTCTATGCTCATTTTTTGACCTAGAAAAAATATATAAAGTTAAAAACAAATTTCCAGCATTTAAAATTCCATCAGGTGATAATAATAATATAAGTATGATAAATGAATATATTAATACTAAAAAACCAATTTTATATTCATCTGGAATGCTAAGTTCAAAATTACTAGAAAAAATTATAAATAGACTAAAAAAAAATAAAAATTTTAATAAAAAAAAAATATGTTTGATGCATTGTGTTTCAAATTATCCTTTAGAAAACAGAGACTCTAACATGAATTCATTAATAGATATTAAAAAAATGGGTTTTGAAATTGGATACTCAGATCACGCAATTGGTATAGATAATTGTTTAGTTGCAGCTGCTTTAGGAGCAAGAGTAATAGAAAAACATTTTACTTTATCACACAACTTTAGCAAATTTAGAGATCATAAACATTCAGCAAATCCTAAAGAATTTAAAGCCCTATCTGAAAAAATAAAAAAAATTAATTTTATGCTTGGTTCATCAAAGAAAATTATTGGTAAGACTGAGGAAAAAAATATTAAATCTTTAAGAAGAGGTGTTTATGCGTCAAAAAATTTAAAAAAAAATGATAAACTAAGTTTAAAAGATTTTATATTATTAAGACCAGAAACCAGACTCAAAATTGAAGACGTCGATAAAATTATTGGAAAAAAACTTAAAAAAAACTGCAATAAATACAGCGAAATATATTTAAAGAACCTATATTAATGACCAAGGAATACGAAAAACTTTTCGATAAATTATTCCCAATTAACAGAAGCATAACTGGAAAAGGTTATGATATTTCATTAAAAATATTAAAAAAAAAAATTCCATTTAAAATACTTAAATTCAGATCTGGTAAAAAAGTTTTTGATTGGAAAATTCCGAAGATATGGAATGTGAAAGAAGCATATTTGATTAGTCCAAATGGAAAAAAAATTATAGATTTTAAAAATAATAATCTTCATTTAGTTGGTTATTCACAAAAAAAAATTAAAGGATTAAATTTAAAACAATTAAAAAAAAACCTCTTTACAAATAAAAATTTGCCTAATGCTATTCCTTACGTTACTTCGTATTACAAAAAAAACTGGGGATTTTGTATAAGTCACAAAAATTATAAAAAACTTAAAAAGGGTAATTATAAAGTAAATATTAATACAAATTTTAAAACTGGGTATTTAAAAGTTGGATCATACTTGATTAAGGGTAAATCAAAAAAAGAAATTATTATATCAAGCTATTTATGCCACCCATCAATGGCTAACAATGAGTTGAGTGGACCACTTACATTATGTGCGCTTTATGAAAAAATCAAAAATAAAAGATTTAATTATTCTATAAGATTATTAATCAATCCAGAAACAATAGGTATGATAGCTTTTATAAGTAAATTTAAGAAACATATTCTGTCAAATGTGATTGGTGGATGTGTTCTGACATGTTTGGGAAATGATGCCCCGCCCATTTATAAAAAGAGCAAAAATTTTTCTTTAATCGATTTGGCTTTTCAAAAAGTTTTAACGAAAAAAAAATCATATAAAATTTTAAATTTTTTTCCTTATGGTAGTGATGAGGTTAGATACAATTCTACAGGGATAAACATACCATATGGTGCATTTATGAGAGCCAACCCTGGAGATTATAAAGAATATCACAGCTCTTTGGATAATAAAAAAATTATGAAATTTCAAAATATAAAAAAAAACGCTGAAATATTATTTGAAGTATTAAAATATATTGATGGTGCTAAATTTTATAAAAATCTTTATCCTAATTGTGATGTTTTTTTAACAAAAAGAAAACTTATTGATAGCCTGTCTAATTATGCAGGTAATAAAAAAGTAGATAAAATATTAGAATCAATTTTTTGGATACTAAACTATTCAAATGGAAAAATATCTGACAAAGAAATTATAAATTACTCTGGTATTTCTAAAAAAAACTTTGATTTGGCTATTAAAAATCTTTTAAAGAAAAAAATTATAAAAAAAATAAAATAATTTTAAATAAAAATAAATGAAAAATAAACTAGCAATTTTTTTTAATAACCATAGAGGTCTTGAAGTTTATAAAAAAATATCAAAATTTTATAAAACAGATATATTTTTAACTAAAAAAAATCTAAATTTAAAGATAAAGAAAATCCTTAAAAAAAAAAAAATAAAATTTAAATTTTTAAACAAAATTAATAATAAGACTTACTTAAATTTAAAAAAAAAAAATTATTTTCTTTTAGTTACTGCAGGCTGGCCTTTAATTTTCAATAATAAAATAATTAGCGCAGGTTTTAAAGGGACAATAAATCTTCATGCTGGAAAGCTTCCTAATTATAGAGGTGGATCTCCAGTTAATTGGCAAATGATAAATGGTGAAAAGTATATTTATATTAATGTAATTAAAATGATTAAAAAATTAGATGCTGGACCAATTTATGAAAAAGCAAAAATTAAAATATCAAATGATGATAATATTAATAAAATTCAAAAAAAAATTAATAAAATTTTTCCACTGTTAACACTTAGAGCCTTAGAAAAAATTAAAAATAACATAGATCCCAAAAAACAAAAAAATATAAATATAAAATATTTTAAACAAAGAAAAGACTCTGATGGTTTGATACATTGGAGAAAAATGAGCTCAAAACAAGTTTTTAACTTTGTAAGAGCTATATCTAAACCTTATCCTGGAGCATTTTATTTTAATAAAAATGGAAAAAAAAATAGAGTCTTTAGCTGCAAGATATCAAAAATAAAATTACAAGGTAAACCAGGCTCATTTCATATTATTAAAAATAAAGTTTATGTGAAATGTAAAAAAGGAAGTGTACAAATAAGATAAATTTATGTGTGGAATTGCTGGATATATTGGTTCAAGAAAGTTTTCAATAACCGAGATCAATAAAATATTGTCAATAATGGCAAGACGGGGACCTGATTCTAATGGATATAAGCTTATAAAAAAAAGAGGGCAGGATATAAATTGTTTTTTTTCAAGACTATCAATTTTAGATAACAAAAAAAGATCAGATCAACCATATGTTTATAAAGATAAAGTGCTTATTTTTAATGGAGAGATATATAATTATTTAGAAATTCAAAACTTACTTAAAAAAAACGGTTATACCTTCAATACTTCATCGGATACCGAGGTATTAATAAAATCATTAGATTTTTGGGGTGAAAAAGCTATAAAAAAATTTGAGGGGATGTGGTCTTTCTTTTATTATGATCTTAAAAGAGATATTTCAATTCTTTCAAGAGACAGATTTGGTGAAAAACCGCTTTACTATCTTAATAGAGGAAATGAATTTTTATTTGGTTCAGAAATTAAATTTATTCAAAAAATTTATAATAAAAATTTAGAAATAAATTTTGAAAAATTAGAAAATTTTTTAAAGTATGGATATAAAATTTTATTTAAAAAAAATAATGAGTATTTTAAGAATATCTATTCAGTTCCGCCCGGGCACTATATAAAAATTCATAAGAATAAAGTTGAATTAAAAAAATATTGGAATATTTTCTTTGTAAAGAATTCAATGAACGAAAATCAAACTATTAATGATTTAAAGAATAAACTTTTTGATTCAATACAATTGAGACTTAGATCAGATTTTCCAATAGCATTTCTTTTAAGTGGCGGAATAGATAGTAATGCATTAGCCCACATATCAAAAAAAATTTTTGGCTATGATGTAAATACTTTTAGTATAATTAGTAAAGATAAAAAGTTTGATGAAAGCCATCTAATAGACTATTCTTTAAAATCTTTAGGATCAAAACATAAAAACTTAAAAATTAATTTTAAAAATTGCGATTTTTTGAATAAATTAAGGCAACAAACTAATTATCATGACTCACCTGTTACAACTATAAACTCTTTTCTACAATTTCTATTATTAGAAAAAGTAAAAAGTGATAAATTTAAAGTTTGTATAAGTGGAATAGGAAGTGATGAAATTTTTTCAGGATACTATGATCATCATTTACTCTATTTAAATGAAATAAAAAATAATAGAGAGATCTATAAAAATTCTTTACAAAATTGGAAGCAAAAAATTCATCCTTTGGTATTAAATAAATTTTTAAAAAATCCTAAATTATACCAAAAAAATCCAAATTTTAGAGACCATATTTTTCAGCATAGTTCTTTTAAAAAAGATATATTCAAAAAAAAAATAGAAAAAAAATTTTTTGAAAATAAGTATGTAAATAATCTGATGAAAAATAGAATGGTAAATGAACTTTGTCATGAAATAGTGCCTGTTGTTTTAAAAGAAGATGATCTCAATTCAATGTATCATTCAATTGAAAATAGATCTCCTTATTTGGATTCTAAGCTTTTTTCTGCATGTTTAAACATGAGCTCGAAATTTTATATAAAAAATGGATTAGCAAAGTGGCCATTAAGAAAAATTATTGAAAATATAGTACCAGATAAAATTAGATTAAATCCTAGAAAAGTAGGTTTTAATGCTTCACTCAAGGAAGTTTTTAATCTATCACTTAAGGATAATTATGACTTTATTAAAAAAGATAGCCCTATTTTTCAAATTATTGAAAAAAAAATGCTTTTAAAACTTATAAATAAAAAAAATTATAGTGGTATCGAAAACAATTTTTTGTTTAATTTTATTTCATCAAAAATCTTTATAGAAAATTTTGAAAAATGATTTATTGCAATAATTGTATTTTACCAAACACTAGACCAAATATATATATATTACCAAGCGGAGAATGTACCGCATGCAATTCACACTTTAAAAATAAAAAAATCAATTGGAAAAAGAAGAAAAAAGATTTTTTACAAATTGTTAAAAAAATAAAAAATAAAAAATTACTTTATGACTGCTTAATACCTGTTAGTGGAGGAAAGGACAGTACTTGGCAAGTTTTACAGGCTCTAAAGTATAATTTAAGTCCATTAACTTTTACTTATAAACCACCTTTAAGAAATAAAATAGGACAACAAAATCTTGATAATTTAAAAAAAATTGGTGTGCATCATATCGATTTTACAGTTAATGAAAAAACAGAAAAAAAATTTTTAAAGCAAGCATTTATAAAATATGGAGCTGTAGCTATACCGATGCATATGGCTATGTGGAATATGTCTTACAATTTAGCAAAAAAATTTAAAATTCCTTATATTTTATGGGGTGAAAACTCTGCAAATGAATATGGTGGAAGTAAAAAAGATCGAAAGTTGAAATTCTTAAATGCTAATTGGGTCAAAAAATATGGAGTTAACTTTAATACTACAGCAGAGAACTGGATAAGCGAATCTTTATCAATAAAAGATTTGGCTCCTTTTATCAAAGAAAAATCTTCGCATAATGAAAACGAACCAAAGTCTATTTTTTTGGGAGATTACTTTAAATGGGATCCAATAAAAACTTATCGTGAAGCAAAAAAATTTGGTTTTGTAGGTATGAAAAAAGCCCCAAAAATTGGCATATATAGACATACGGATATTGATGATAATTTAATTTCTATACATCACTTCTTAAAAATTTATAAATTTGGATTTTCTAGATCCTATGACAATTTAAGTTTAGAGATCAGAAATAAAAGAATTTCGAGAAGAAAAGCTGTAGAAATTATAAGAAAAGAGAAATTTAAAAAACCAATAAATGATATTAAGCTATTTTGTAGATTTATAAATATTACCATAAAGGAATTTTATACAATTTGTGAAAAATTTAGAAATAAAAATATATGGATCTCAAAAAAAAATAAATGGAAATTAAAATATCCATTAACTTAAATGAAAAGAATAAATCATAAAAAATACTGTTTTGATTTAATGTGTATGAAAAATATTCAAAATATTAAAACAATTCATACTTTTTTAAAACCACCTAATAATGAACCAAATTATAAAATAAAAAATTACAAAAGATCTATTTTACAATGTAAAAATTGTCACCATTTTTTTGCAAAACATAAAATTAATACGGATAATTTATATAAAAAAAACTATTCTACTATTTCACATGGTACCAATATTAAATTAAAATTTGATAAAATTAACAAACTAGGAAAAAAATCAGATAATTTTCATAGAGTCGAAAGATTTATTAAATTTTTTAATAAAAAAGATAAAAAAAAAATAGATATGATTGACATCGGTTCTGGAATGGGAATTTTTTTATATAACTTAAAAAAAAGAGTAAAATGGAGGCTTAATGGACTTGAGCCAGATTTAAACTTTGCTAATTTTTGTAAAAAAAATTTAAAGCTAAAAATAATTAATAAATACTTTAAAAAAAAATTATTTAAAAATAAAAAATATGATATTATATCTTTAAATAAAGTGGCAGAGCATGTAAAAAATCCCTTTNAGTTTATTAATGATATTAAAAGTTTATTAAAAACTAACGGCTATATTTATATTGAAGTTCCCGATGGAATTGCTGCACTAAGATCAAAACAGGGTGTTAATAGAGAAGAATTTTTTTTAGACCATTTACATATATTTAGTATTCAATCTTTTTCTAACTTATTAATAAAATGTGGTTTTAAAATTCTTAGGATTAGAAATATAAAAGAAAAGAGTGGTAAGTATACTTTATATGCTTTTGCAAAAAAAAATGTTTAATGATATTAAAAAATTCAAAGTAAATAATGAAAAAAAATATTTACCAAAAAAAAAATAAAAATTATTTAAAAAAAAAAATACAAAACAAAGAATATTTTAAAAAAATATCAAATTATTTAAAAAAATATAAAAAAAAGTTAGATATTATCGACGTTGGATGTGCATCTGGAGATTTTTTAAAAAACATTTCAAAAAGAAAAAACTTTAATTTAACTGGGATTGACTTTTCAAAAGAAGCGATATTGCTTGCGAGAAAAAAAGTGCCTAGTGCGAATTTTTTTCTAAAGGATATAAAAAAAATAAATCTTAAAAAAAAATATGATGTTTGTACTTGTTTAGGAACGTTATCAATATTTGATAATAAATTTAATATTATCAATAAACTAATAAATATTACGAAAGCTAAGGGTGAATTAATATTTTTTGACCCTGTTAATGAATATAACATTAATGTTTTAATGAGATATCAAAATAATTTAAAAAAAGACAAAAAATGGCTTTCAGCTTACAATATTTTTTCAAAAGAATACTGGGTTTCAACTATTAAAAAAAATAGAAAAGTGAAAACTATAAGTTTTAGTAAGTTTAAAATCCCTTTTCCAATAAAAAGAAATTTAAAAGATCCGATGAGATCTTGGACTTTTAAAATTAAAAACGAGAATCAGATTACTGCAGGAACTGGTCAGCTATTAAATTTTTACATAATTAAGATAAAGCTTAAATAGAATTAAAATCCAAATAATTTATACTATGAACTATTAAGATTTAGTTATAAACTTTTTAACACCATTGGTTAATTCAACTAAAATAATTTGATTATCATTTTTACAATATTTTTTAAAACTCTTCATTTTATTTTTGTGTACAAGAAAGATATAATTTTTGTTTTGGGAGTTTTTAATCAAAAATGTTCTAAAATTAAATTTTTTAAGTCTACCATTAATGGATGGGGTGGCATAGTAACCCCAATCTTTTTTTGCAACATCATATTCACTTTTTAAATGTTTAAAAGTTACTTGTTCATTATTTTTTAGTTTGATTTTACATGTATCTTTTAAACTAATCTTTTTTTCCCCCACTTTTACTTGAAATATTCTTGGTTTTTTTTTTAAATTAATTTTCATTTAAAATAAATCATTTTAACTTCTTATTTATATAAATTAATAAATTTAATTTAATGAAGCTGGTCGTGGAAAAATTAATATTTATTTATCTTTATCTTAAAATTTTTTTCAGTGCATAAATCAAGCCAATTGAGCTATTAGTACTGGT
>FUFK010044958.1_pt1 | contig 53018 bp, 53 predicted proteins | sample 1021851 | NCBI WGS metagenome assembly FUFK01 (sample SAMEA51879418, study PRJEB19060) | metagenome | reverse complement strand
TCCTTAAAACTATAATAATATAACCATGAAAAAAATATTATCATTATCAGTAATTTGTTCCTTCTTTTTACTAGTTGGTCAAATTAACTTTGCTTCAATTAATCAAGAACAAGAATCAGAGACTGTTGAAGTTACTGAATCAATGCAGGAAGTTGAACAGAGTGCTGCTGAAGAACCCCAATCAATTGGATTTACGCAAGAACTTAAAAATAGATTTATTGAAGGAGGCCCAGGATTTATGGGTATCGTTCTAGCATGTTTAATTCTTGGTCTAGCGATTGCCATTGAGAGAATAATTTATCTAAATTTTGCTACAACTAACACAGACAAGCTAATAGGTGATGTTGAAAGTGCTTTAAAGTCTGGTGGAGTTAATGCTGCCAAAGAAGTATGTAAAGACACGCCTGGTCCTGTTGCTTCTATATTTTACCAAGGATTGGACAGAGCTGGTGAAGGTGTTGAAAGTGCTGAAAAAGCAGTTGTTGCTTATGGTGGAGTTCAAATGGGACAGTTAGAAAAAAATGTTTCATGGATTTCATTATTCATTGCATTAGCACCNATGTTAGGATTCATGGGTACGGTAATAGGTATGATCCAAGCATTTGATAAAATTCAAGCTGCAGGTGATATGCAACCATCATTAGTTGCAGGTGGTATTAAAGTTGCTCTTTTGACTACAGTATTTGGACTTATTGTTGCAATTATTCTTCAAATATTTTACAATTACATTGTATCAAAGATTGATGGTATTGTAAATGATATGGAAGATGCATCCATAACTCTTATTGATATTTTAGTTTCACACAAGAAATAAAGCATTAATATGAATATTCAAAAAATTACAAACATCACTGTAGTTGTATTAGCTGTTGTTGCCTTAATAGTTTTAGGTGTTATTATAGGACAGGGTGACGAATATATTGAAATGTCTGCTATGCAAGGAAATTATGGCTTTGTATCTATCATGATAAATTTAGCCTTATTTGTCCTTTTAATCACAGTATTAATGACTCTGGTTTTCTCTGTAAAGAATTTAGTTTCTGAAAAATCTAAACTAAAGAAAGCTGGAATATCTATAGGTTCATTTGTTTTTGTTTTTCTGGTTGCGTTTTTTCTCTCATCTGGTGTTGAGACTCCAATGCAGGATGGAAAAATGCTTTCAGCTCTTGAATCACAGTTAGTTGAAGCCGGGATTAGAACATTTTATTTGTTAACTTTTATTGCAGGTGGAATTATGATTTATTTCTCTGTAAGTAAATTCTTTAAAAAGTAATATGGGAAGAAGATCTGCTCCTGAAGTCAATGCAGGATCAATGGCTGACATAGCTTTTCTACTTTTAATCTTTTTTTTGGTAACTACGACCATTGAAACAGACTCAGGTATCAATAGAAAGCTACCACCAATGGAAGAAATTATTGATCCTCCAATAATTAAAGAAAGAAATATTTTTACCGTAGTTGTAAATAAAAATAACCAAATTTTGGTTGAAGAAGAACTCATGAATATTCAAGATCTAAGGAGTGAGGCAGTTGCTTTTTTAGATAATGGAGGTGGTTTAGCAGAAGAGGCATGTGATTATTGCCAGGGATCTCGAGACAGAAGCTCGTCTGATAACCCTGATAAGGCTATTATTTCTTTGAAAAATGACAGAGAAACAGACTACAAAGTTTACATTTCTGTTCAAAATGAACTAGTGGCTGCATACAATCAATTAAGAAATAGAGAATTTTTGAGATTGTACCCATCTGAGAATATGGATTATGTTCAGGCCGACAAAAAATACACTGATCCAAGAACTGATAAAAAAGTTAAGGAAAAGCTGAAGGAAAAACTAAGTGTTATAAAACTTATGTATCCAATGAAGCTCTCAGAAGCTGAACCAAATAAAACAAGTTAATATGTCTAAGTTTAAGAAAAAGGGTAGCGGAGAGTTACCAAAAATATCAACAGCTTCATTACCTGATATCGTATTTATGTTATTGTTTTTCTTTATGGTTGCTACAGTACTAAGAGATAATACGCTTATGATTCAGAATACTCTGCCTGCTGCTGATCAAATTCAAAAATTAGACAAAAAAGATAGAGTCATTTACATTTATGCAGGAAAGCCTAGCGCTAGATATCAAGATAAATACGGAAATCAACCAAGAATTCAGTTGAATGATAAATTTGCGACTGTTTCAGATGTTGGAGCATATGTTTTAGCAGAAAGAGCTTCCAAAAGAGAGGAGCTTCAAAATGTTTTGACAACAGCNCTAAAAGTTGATGGTGAAACAAAAATGGGNTTAATATCCGANATTAAACAAGAGTTAAGAAAAGTTAATGCTCTTAAAATAAACTACACAACTAGAATAGGAGATTATACTCAAAATAACTAGAGCCATAATTTTATTTATCTTAGTCTAAACTACTTTTAATGCCTAGAATTATTTATTGCATATTTTTCTTGTTTGTATATTATGGATATACTCAAGAAAGTGTTCAAAAATACCGTGAGGATCAAATATATTTTAGCGTATATTATAATTCATTAGGGGATAATCTTGATAATTTTAAAGAGAATAAGTTTTCTAGTAGCCTTAATTTTGGATTTATTAGAGACATCCCATTATCAAAGTCTGGAAAACTTGCTTTAGGAATTGGTTTAGGATTAGGTGTAAATTCATTCAATAATAATCTTAAATTATCATCTGATAGTTTAAATTCTTATAATTTATTGAGTAGTAGGGAAATTCCTCAGAAAAACGTCTTTAATTTTTCTGAATTTCAAGTTCCCCTTGAAATAAGATGGAGGAATTCAACACCAAATAACTATAAATTTTGGAGGATTTATGCAGGCATTAAATATTCAAGGCTGTTATCATCTTCCTATAATTTTAAGAATCAACAGGAAAATTATAAAATTAATAACCCGTCAATTAATTTAGATCAGATAGGATTTACATTGAATATTGGATATAATACTTGGAATTTAGGACTATATAAATCTTTAGACTCATTTTTCAATAATAATGTTAAATCCCTTCCAAGAGAATTGGAACAGTTTAAACTTGGGCTTATTTTTTATATTTTGTAAAATAATCATCACATTTTTATCAAATTGTTCATAATAGGGGTAAAAAAATAATAGTTTTATAAAAATCCCTTATATTTACAGATTATATAAAACAACTAAAAAAACTAAATTTTTATATCATGAAAAGAATTTTGTCCCTGATGGCTGTATTAATAAGTACTTTCATCTTCGCACAAACTAATGTTTCAGGTACTGTTGTTGATGAAGACAACAATCCAATCCCTGGAGCAAATATTGTTTTTGACTCTACCACTGGAGCAGTCGCTAACTTCGATGGTGAATTTTCATTAACAGTAAATCAAAATCCACCCTTCTCGATAAAAGTTTCTAGTATTGGTTTTGAAACTGCTACAATTGAAGTTGGGTCAGATAATTTATCATTATACATCACTCTAGCTGAATCTGAAAATTTATTAGATGATGTTGTTATATCTGCCTCAAGGGTGCCACAAAGATTATTTGATTCGCCAGTAACAATTGAAAGATTTGATTATAAAGATCTTGCTCAATCAACTGGTGCAGATTTTTATTCAAGTTTGTCATCGTTAAAAGGAGTTCAAATTAATACTGGTGGATTATTACTTCAAACTATTTCGGTTAGAGGTTTTTCTACAATTGATAACACTGGTTTTGTTCAGTTAATTGATGGAATGGATAATGAAGCTCCTGGTTTGAGTTTTGCTGCAGGTAATTTGGTTGGTGTTAGTCAACTAGACCTATTGAGTGCTGAATTACTCCCTGGTGCTGCTTCAGCATTATACGGAGCAAATGCTTTTAAAGGTATTCTATTAATGAATTCAAAAAACCCATTTGATTTTCAAGGTACTAGCGCATACTTTACAAATGGTGTAACGTCTCAAGATTTCTCCGGTGACAATCACTACTATGATGTTGGTGTTCGATTTGCTAAAGCTTTCAGTGATAAATTAGCAGTAAAGGTAAATATTAGTTATACTGAGGGTCAAGATTGGGGAGCTAATGATATGAGAGATGTTAATTACTTGGACGGTAGATATGTTCCTGGTACAACTNAANTAGCTGATTCATCAACATTTCCAGATTATGATGGATTAAACATGTATGGTGAGCAAGNGTCTTTTTTAAATATGACAGACACATTTTTAGGGTCTGTTGTTCCTGGTCTAGTAAATGCTGGTCAACTTGGTTCTGGTCAAGCTGCTGCAATTACAAGAATTATGGGAATAATGGCTCCAAATTATTTTGGATCACAACTTTTATCTACACAAGGATATGCTGAAAGTGATTTGATTGATGGAATTGCTTCAAGTTTTAAAATTGATGTTGCTGCCCATTACAGATTCAATGGAAATTCAGAACTGATNTTAAATTCAAAAGTTGGAACTGGAAATACTATTTACCATGCAACAAACAGAAATATGTTGAAAAACTTTGGAATTCAACAACACAGAATTGAATATAAAACTCAAAATCTTAACCTTAGAGCCTACACGAGTATAGAAGATGCTGGAAACACTCACGATTTATCTGCTTTAGGTGGAAGAATTGCCAATGCTCAGCCNGGTGGAATTNNAGGTGGATGGGCANNTANTTATNTTCAAAACTACTTNTTAAATTTATTTGGTCANGTTAATCCAAATCCTGTAGCTGCATTAAATACTTTGTTAGGAGGTATCATGTTTTNTGGTGATACAAGCATGTTTGATTATTATGTTACACCAAAGATGAATTACCAAGCACATGCATTTGCAAGAGGAGAGGCAAATAAAAACATGCTAGTTCCTGGTACAGATGCATTTAAACAAGCGTACTATGCGGCAACTACAACTCCNATTTCAGGTGGTGGAGCTGCAATTAAAGACAANTCAAAAAGTAANAACTTTGAAGTAAATTATAANGCNTCTGATCTTGTTTCAGGATTTGATCTTCAANTAGGNGCTCAGGCAAGAGAGTATGTACTTAANTCAGGAGGATCTTTATTTACTGACTACGANGAACCNATNAAGTTTAATCAACTAGGAGTTTATACTCAGGTTCAAAAAGATTTATTTGATGGTAATGTTAAATTAACTGGATCCATGAGATATGATAAAAGTCAATACTTTGATGGTACATTTACCCCAAGGATAGGTGCAGTTATAAGTCTGACGCCAATTCAAAATATTAGATTTTCTTATCAAACTGGTTTCATGAATCCATCATCTCAGGATCAATACATAGCATTAGACGTTGGTTCTGCAGTTTTAATGGGTTCTTCTCCTGACAGTATTGATAGATTTAAAATGTCATTCACTGGATCAAATTTTAATAAATACACAGTAACTGGTGATATGGTAATGAATAACGGTATTATACTTCAAGATTTTCAGGCTGGTACATTAACACCTGGAAACTTAAAACCCGTTGAGCCTCAACATGTAATTTCAAGAGAATTTGGTTACAGACTTAATGGTAAAAAAGTTTCAATCGATCTTGCAGCTCACTGGAGTACTTTCAATAATTTCATAGCTTCTAAACAAGTTATAGTACCGTATTATGGTTCATTTTTTGATGGATCAGCTGTACCTGCTTTAGCACGGAATGATTACAGAATATTTAGTGTTGATAATAACACAAATGAAGTTGTAACTACAATGGGTGTTAATGTTGGAGTAGAAACTAAAATTGACAAACTAGATTTTGGAGCAACTTTCAGTTACAATGAAATGGACCAGTCTAAAGTAGATCCTAATTTTACAACGTATTTTAATACACCAAAAATTAGAACTAAGTTCACNCTAGGTTCAACTGAAATTAGTGATGATTTTTCATTCAATGTTTCTGCTAGATATCATAATTCTTACTACTGGGATTCAACATTTTTCTCTGGCCAGATTCCAGCAACATGGGTATTTGATGCTGCAATGAACTTTGAAGCTCCTCAATTAAACGGTAATTTTAAAATTGGTGCAACAAACTTTACAGGACAAGATTACATGATGATGCCTGGTTCTGGAATGGTTGGTAGTCAATATTATGTTACGTTTACTTTGAATCCNTAATTAAATACATATCAACAGATATTGTTAATAAAGGCGTCTTTTGGACGCCTTTTTTTATTTAATTTTCTTAAAAAAAATCTTAGTTTAAACTATATTTGCACATCTAACAATACGTAATAATTTAAACTCTCAGTTATGTCAGAAAAAGTTGGTAAAGTTTCTCAAATTATTGGACCTGTAGTTGATGTTTCATTTGACACATCAAGTACAGAATTACCTAAAATATATGATTCTCTTGAAATTAAAAAAGATGATGGGTCTGTTCTTGTTCTAGAAGTTCAATCTCATGTTGGAGAAGATATGGTTAGAACAATTTCAATGGATTCAACGGACGGATTACAAAGAGGAGCAGAAGTGTTATCTACAGGTAATCCAATACAAATGCCAATTGGCAAGGACATATATGGCCGTTTATTTAATGTTATTGGAGATGCAATTGATGGCATGGAAGATTTACCTAAAAGTGGGGGTGATGGGTTACCCATACACAGAGAAGCACCACCATTTGAGCAACTCTCAACATCAACAGAAGTATTGTTCACTGGGATCAAAGTTATCGATCTTATTGAGCCATATGCAAAGGGTGGAAAAATTGGATTGTTTGGTGGAGCTGGGGTTGGTAAAACAGTGCTTATTCAAGAATTAATCAACAATATAGCAAAAGGACATGGTGGACTATCAGTTTTTGCTGGTGTTGGTGAAAGAACTAGGGAAGGTAATGACTTACTTCGTGAAATGTTAGAATCAGGAATTATCGACTACGGAAAAGAATTTATGGAATCAATGGAAAATGGTGGATGGGATTTGAGTAAAGTGGATAAAAAAGCTCTTGAAAATTCCAAAGCAACATTTGTTTTTGGACAAATGAATGAACCACCAGGTGCAAGAGCAAGAGTAGCTTTATCTGGACTAACCGTAGCTGAATACTTCAGAGATGGTAGTGGTGATGGACAAGGAAAAGATGTTCTATTTTTTGTGGATAATATTTTCAGATTTACACAAGCTGGATCTGAGGTATCGGCCCTGTTAGGAAGAATGCCATCTGCTGTTGGATATCAACCCACATTGGCAACTGAGATGGGTGCTATGCAAGAAAGAATTACATCAACAAAAAAAGGTTCTATTACNTCNGTACAAGCTGTATATGTTCCTGCAGATGACTTAACAGATCCTGCACCTGCAACAACATTTTCACACCTTGATGCCACAACAGTTCTTTCAAGAAAAATTGCAGAATTAGGAATTTATCCAGCTGTTGATCCACTAGATTCAACATCAAGAATTTTAACACCAGAAATATTGGGTGATGATCATTACAATTGTGCACAAAGAGTTAAAGAAATGCTTCAAAAATATAAAGAACTTCAGGATATCATTGCCATTTTAGGAATGGAAGAATTATCAGAGGAGGATAAGCTTGTAGTTTCACGGGCAAGAAGAGTTCAAAGATTTTTATCACAACCNTTTCATGTTGCTGAGCAGTTTACAGGCATCCCTGGTGTGTTAGTTGACATTAAGGATACAATTAAAGGATTTAATATGATTATGGATGGAGAGTTAGATCATATTCCTGAAGCTGCTTTTAATTTAAAAGGAACAATCGAAGAGGCTATTGAAGCAGGTGAAAAAATGATCGCAGACGCTAAATAAATTCCTTTATGTTTGTTGAAATTGTAAGTCCAGAAAAAACATTNTTNACAGGTGATGTATCNTCTGTTCATTTACCTGGAAGTGAGGGATCTTTCCAAATTTTAAATAATCATGCTCCTATAGTTTCTACATTAAAAGAGGGGTTAATTAAATTAAAAGGAAAATTTGATAATAAATCAGAAAATTTAAATATCATAAACAGTAATGAAGCGTCACTTGAAATTCAATCTGGTGTAGTTGAAATGAAAAAGAATAAACTTATTATATTAGTTGACTAATTATTGTGCTTTTTGAAGTATAGCTGGTTCTTCATACTGTGTTTTTCTTTATCGATTTTTTCTCAAAAAAAACAATTTCTAGATTCTGTCATTGTAACTGAGACTAAAATCAATGTGCCATTTTCCAAAAATTATAGATCAATTGAAATTATTAATTCATCTCAAATTCGTGAAAGTGGAGTTTCAAATATTATTGATTTATTACAACAATCAACTGGGCTAGATATTAGAAGAAGAGGGGCTGGGGGTGTTCAGGCTGATCTCTATATTCGCGGTGGTGGGTTCGATCAAACATTATTACTAATAGATGGTATGAAAATGGATGATTCTCAAACCGGTCATCACACATTAAACATGCTGATTCCTGTTCATTTAATTGAAAGAGTTGAGATTATCAAAGGACCTGCAGCTAGAATTTTTGGTCAGAATGCATTTANTGGAGCAATCAANATAGTTACTAAATCAGCATGGAAGACAGGAAAAAAAGAAGCTGTGGTTTTCTTAAATAATTTATCTGGTGGATCTTATGGAAATTTTAAATACTCATTGTATTCAAATATTTCATCCANTCAATANAGTGGATTGATTAATTATACAAGGGAAAANTCAAAAGGNTATAGGTATAATACAGATTATAAATCTGATAATATTTTTATTAAATCAAGATTATCAAAGAAAAATGCAAACACTAATCTAATTGCTACTTTATCTAACAGAAAATTTGGTGCCAATGGATTTTATGCATCACCAGATGCAATTGATCAATATGAAGAAACCCAAACTAGTCTTGTTGGAGTAAGTTCTATATATAATTCTGGAAACCTTATTATAAAACCCAAAATATATTGGAGAAGAAATCAAGATGAATATATATACGTTAGAACTGATCCTTCAATTTATAGAAATCTTCACAAAACAAATAAAATTTCAGCTGAAGTAAATTTTAATTATTTATCCTCAATAGGAAATACTGGTTTTGGTTTAGAATTTTCAAATGTGTCCATAACAAGTAATAATCTTGGTGAACGTAAAAGATTTACATCGAGCTTTTATGTTGATCATACTTTTAGTTTGTTTAATGATAAGTTAACTATCTCCCCTGGTGTTTCATTAAGCTATTTTTCAGACTTATCATTTCATTCTTTTCCTGGTTTAGACATTGGTTATGACTTAAGTAATAAATTNCGATTATATGCAAATTTTGGGCAAACATTTAGAATACCAACTTATACAGATTTATATTATAGTGATNGGACTACNATCGGAAATGAAAACTTGGAGCCAGAAAGTGCTAAATCAACTGAGTTTGGATTTAAATTCAATACAAATAATTTAATTTTTAAATCTGCAATATTTTGGAGAGATTCTCAGAACATAATTGATTATGTTAAAAAAAATGAAGATGATTTATGGCAGGCGACAAATATTAGATCTTTAAAGACATCTGGATATGAGTCTAACATAGTTATTAATTTTAACAGTAAATCATTTCTAAAATTAGGTTATGCCTTATTAAATGATGATACTTATGTAAATNATATCAATTTTTCTAAGTACTCACTNAATTCATTAAAAAATAATTTTATTTCAAAATTNTCATTCAAGTATNTTAAAAATCTTACTCAAAATATTGTTTTTAGATATGCAGAAAGATCTGATGAGACAAACTATACTATACTTGATTCAAATATTGTTTATAATCCATTTAATGACGCAGGAGAAATATTTTTAAACCTAAATAATATTTTTAATGAAAGTTATTGGGAAACAAATTTAGTTCCTATGCCAGGTAGAAACTTTATAGTTGGCTATAGGGCATCTTTTTGAAAAACTAATTCTCCGTCAACAAATGTCTTTAAAACTTTTGTATTTGGAATTTTATCCGCTTCAATCTTCATAATATTTTGATCAATAATTATAAAATCTGCTGATTTTCCTTTTTCAATTGTCCCCTTTTCATCTTCTTCAAAATTAAAATAAGCTCCCCAAATTGTCATACCCTTTAATGTTTCTTCTCTGGTAAGCGCATTTTCTATTTGAAATCCGTTTTCTGGATAACCATTTAAATCTTTACGCTCAATCGAACTGTAGAATGTGTGAAATGGATTAACTTTTTCAACTGGAAAATCAGTTCCCAAAGCAATTCTTTTCGACTGAGATAATAAGTCTTTAAAAGCGTATGCACCATCAATCCTTTTGCCTAATCTATCATATGCCCAATACATGTCACTTGTAGCATGAGTTGGTTGAACAGATGGCAAAATTTTATCATTATATAGTTCAAATTCATTTAGATCAACGACTTGAGAATGTTCAATTCTCCATCTGGGATCTTCAATATCATTCAATACTTTTTGATATTCTTTGAGTAATACTGATACTGTTGAGTCTCCAATTGCATGTGTATTCATTTGAAATCCCATACCAGCAATTTCATTTGCATAATATTTTAAATCTTTGATATCGGTTCTCAAAAAACCATAATTATGAGGATCATCACAGTATGGTTTTTTTAATGCAGCACCTCTTGAGCCTAGGGCTCCATCCCCGTATACTTTAAAAGATCTAACATTTAATTTTGGAGTTTTTATAATTCCGGTTTCCTTTAGTCTTTGAATATTCTTTTTTGATACGCTAACCATTGCGTAAATTTTAATTTTTAATTCTTCAGATTTATGAAGACTATCAATAATATTAATTATTTCAGTATTAAGACCTGCATCACTAACTGTTGTTAAACCATAACTAAAGGAAATCTCTTGGGCCTGTTTTAATGCATTTACTTTTTCTCTTATTGATTTTTCTGGTAAAACTTTATCAACCATGGACATTGGCGCATCAATTAGTACTCCAGTTGGTCTATTATCTTTAAGCAAAACAAGACCTCCCCTGACTAGTGTATTTTGATCAATTCCTGCTAATTCCAAAGCATTATCATTCACAATATATGCGTGACCATCTATACGTTCAAGTACAACTAATTTATTTTCAAAAACTTTATTTAGTTCAGTATTTACTGGAAATTGTTTTTTGTCCCAATCATTTTGATCCCACCCTCTACCTAAGATTACATCAGATTGATTATTTAAATCACTAGCAATTAATCTCTCAATAATTTCTTCAAAGGAAGTTGTGCCTCTGAGGTCAACAACTTGTTGATCAAGACCTAGATTGTAAAAATGACAATGAGAATCAATAAAACCAGGAAGAATCGTTTTCCCATTGGCATCTAATATTTCCTTCGCTTCGTACTTGGAGACTAAGTTCTCACTGCTCACCTCAATAATTTTTCCATCTTTTACAGCAATTGACGTTGCAATTTGATTGTTTTCATTTGCAGTATATATTTCAGAATTAACAATGATTAAATCAACTTCATTATTACAACTGAAATTTAAAACAGATAATATAATTAGTATAAAGCTTTTATATTTTTTCAAGATAACTTATTTATTTTTTTAAAAATTAAATCTTTTTCCCATCCTCTGTAATTAAAATAATCAAAAATTTTCTTTTTAGTATACATATCATTTTTACTAGCATGCCTTTCTAATTGTTTATCAAACAATTCATTAAATCTTTCAATATAAATATCTTCATCTATTTCATCCAAACCCAACTCTATGTTTCTATTGGAAATTTTTCTTTTTTTTAGCTCAGAGATTATTCTATTTTTTCCCCAGTTTTTATGTTTAAACTTGCCAATACTGTATTCTTTACAAAATCTAGTTTCATTTAAATACCCATCATCAATTAGTTTAGTAATTATATTATTAGCATCTCCAATATTGGTTGTTAACGTCATAATTTTATTAAAAACCTCTGAGTGACATCTTTCCTGATAAGAGCAATAATACTCAAGTTTTTTTTGTATTTCATCTATTGAAAAATACTTTTTGTTCATTAAAATAAGTTAAAAAAAAAAGCGGCATAAAGCCGCTTTTTTAATAATTATTAATTTTTCCTTTAATATTAAAAAATCTATAGTGTAAATATGTATATGCATCTCTTGGAATTACCTTAATCCATTTTTTATATTTAATTAACCATTTTACACGTTTAGAAAATAATCCTTTAGTTAAATAAGCTGCAATAAAAGGATGTACATGAAGCTTTAAATTACGTTTAGTAACATATGAATTATTTATTATTTTTTCTAAGGAATTATTTATTTTATCAATAATGACAATAGGAGCCTCAACTTTTCCATTACCATTTGGATTGTCCTCACGGGTAACTATATTCATTTCTGGCCTAACCCTTTGTCTTGTCATTTGAATTAAACCTATTTTACTAGGTGGAAGAATCTTATGTTTAGCTCTATCAGACTCCATTTCAGTTTTGAAATGGTTAAAAAGTTTTCTTCTGTTTTCATGTTTTAGCATATCAATGAAATCAATTACTACGATTCCACCCATGTCTCGAAGTCTTAACTGCCTAGCTATTTCTGTAGCAGCTATTAAATTAACCTCAAGAGCAGTTTCTTCTTGATTTTCACTTTTGTTTGATCGATTTCCACTATTTACGTCTACAACATGAAGAGCTTCTGTATGTTCAATAATCAGATATGCACCTTTACTCATTGAAACAGTTCTTCCAAAAGCAGATTTTATCTGTCTTTCAATTTTGAAATGTTCAAAGATTGGTTTATCAGATTTATAATATTTAACTACAGACTTCTTCTTTGGAGCTATTTGTTGAATATAATCTTTGAGTTCGTAACAAAGATTTTTATCATTGCAATAAACACCTTTAAATTGGTCATCAAATAAATCTCTTAAAATTGAAGATGATCTATTCAATTCACTTAATATTCTTGAAGGTGGTTTTGCTCCATTAATTTTACTACAAAGCGTCAACCANTGGTTATACATACCTTGTAAGTCTTTTTCTAATTCAGCAATTTTTTTCCCTTGTGCTACTGTCCTTATGATTACTCCAAAACCTTTAGGCCTAAATTCCTCAATGAGTTTTTTTAATCTATCACGTTCCTTTTTACTTTTAATTTTTTGAGACACTGAGATACGATTTGAGAAAGGGATTAAAACTAAAAATCTTCCTGCGAAAGAAAGTTCTGAGCTAATTCTAGGTCCCTTTGTTGAAATAGGCTCTTTAATAATCTGGGTAAGAATGGTATTATTTGGAGATAAGACATCATCAATTTTACCATGTTTATCTATTTCTTTTTCAAAGTTTAGTTTTTCAAGAGAATAATTTGTGATTTTACCTTCACTTACAAGTTTTGTAAACTTCATAAGTGTTTTAACTTTTGGTCCTAAATCATGATAATGCAAGAAAGCATCTTTTTCATAACCAACATTAACAAATGCTGCATTAAGACCAGTAATTGTCTTTTTAACTTTAGCAATAAAAATATCACCTACATTAAATTTATTATTATCTTTTTCCTTATGTAATTCAATAAGCTTACCGTCATGTAAGACAGCAAAATCAACAGCTGAATTAATTGATCGAATAACAATTTCTTTATTCACAATTAATTTGTTTTAATTAAACTTGATTTGTTTCGTTTGAAGATTTTAAATCTTCTATTTCAATGAACGTAATTAAAAAATAATTTAAATTACTTTTTTTTATGTCTATTAGCTCTACTCCTTTTTTTTCTCTTGTGAGTAGAAACTTTATGTCTTTTTCTTTTTTTACCGCTTGGCATATATTTTTTTTTAGTTGTTGTTCTTTACATCCTCAACAAAGACTTTTGCAGGTTTAAATGCTGGAATGGAATGAGCAGGTATCTTAATAGTTGTATTTTTAAGAATATTTCTTCCAGTTTTCTCAGCTCTTTTTTTAACAATAAAACTTCCAAATCCTCTTAAATACACATTTTCACCTTCACTCAAAGAATTTTTTACTTCATCCATGAAATTTTCTAATGTTGCTAAAACTTCATTTTTTTCTAAACCGAGATTTGAAGAAATTTTATTTACTATTTCTGCTTTCGTCATTTTTAATAGTTTAATATTAGGTTGCGAATATATAAATTTATATGATAAAAAAACTATTGTAATATTCATTATTTTTAATTATGTAAACTTGTGATGTCAGTATCATTTTCAAACAAACTTATTAATTGGTATAATCATAATAAAAGAGATTTACCGTGGAGAAAAACCAAAGATCCTTATAAAATTTGGGTCTCTGAAATTATATTACAACAAACAAGAATTGAATTTGGAATTAAATATTACTACAAGTTTATAAAAAGGTACCCTGATGTTAAGAAACTTGCAAATAGTAAAGAGATGGATTTAATGAAGATTTGGGAAGGATTAGGTTATTATTCGAGAGCCATAAATATGTTAAAGACAGCAAAAATTGTATTGAATAATTTTAATGGAGTATTTCCATTAAGTTATGAAGAACTAATTCAGCTCCCTGGCATAGGAGACTATACAGCTTCGGCAATAAGTTCTATTTGTAATGATGAATTACAAGTAGTTGTTGATGGAAATGTTTTAAGATTTCTTTCCAGAATACATAAAATTGATTTACCAATTGAATCAATTAAAACAAAAAAATATTTTAAAAAATTAGGATTTAAATTAATTCAAGATGTAAAACCGGGAGACTTTAATCAAGCATTAATGGATTATGGATCTACAATTTGTAAACCAAAAAAATTTGATTGTAATAATTGTCTTTTTTCTTCCGATTGCAAAGCCTATAATTCAAATAGTGTAGAAAATTATCCAGTTAAAAAGAAAAAAATTAAAGTAAAGGACCGATTTTTAAATTATGTTGTTGTAGTTACTAATGATAATAAAACTCAAATAAAAAAAAGAGATTCTAGTGGCATCTGGAAAAATCTTTATGAATTCCCATTAATTGAGACTAAAATTGAAACATCAGCCAAACAAATCTCAAAAGAGCTTGACTTAAATCTTAAGGATTTATTATCTGTCAAAAAAATCAATCATAGGTTATCTCATCAACTATTGCATATTAATTTTTTTGTCTATAAAGTAGATTATAAACTTGATGATTTAGTTGATATTAATACCTTGGCGAGTTACCCATTCCCAAAGCCTATAAATAAATTTATTTCTGAGCTTATCTGACTTTTTTTTTAATTATATTTATCCTTATGAGTGGATCATTAAATAAAGTTATGCTGATTGGAAATTTAGGGGATGATATTAAAATGCATCATTTTGAAGATGGTGGATGCATTGGAAGATTTCCAATTGCTACTAACGAAAATTATACTAATAAGCAGACTGGCGAAAAAGTTATGAATACTGAATGGCACAATATTGTTGTTAGAAATAAGGCTGCTGAAATTTGTAACAAATATTTAAAAAAAGGTGATAAAGTATATGTTGAGGGAAAATTGAAAACCAGAAAGTGGCAGGGAGAGGATGGAATTCAAAGATATTCAACAGAGGTTCATGTAAATGAATTTAATTTTTTAAATAATAAATCTGATGGAGATAATCCAGTGAGTTCTGTCAGTCCTGAAAATTCTCAGTCTCAGACAAATAGCGAAGGCACTCAAAACCAGGTTGATGATTTGCCGTTTTAATTGATAATTTATTGGCTCTTAGACTACTATTTTTATTATTAATTATATCATCTTGCGATAGTAATATTCTTCCAAAGCAAAAAGGGTTTTTTGCACCAGANTTCACTTTTCCTAATTATAAAATTTTAGAATATTGCAATCATAGTTTTAAATTAAATAACGCATCAAAAATTATTGCCAAACCTGATTGTAATTATGAAATTGAGTATGATGAATTAAATGCAAAAATTTATGTCAGTAGTATAATTGCTGATAACAATTTTGATTTGATATCTAAAAAATTTGATGAAAAAGTTTTTAATAATTCTGAATTTGCTGATCAAATTTTAACAAGTGAGTATTCAAATCAATACAAGGATGTGTTTTCTAGAGTTTATTTTTTTGTGGGTGATGCACCATCAAATATTCAATTTTTTATAACTGATTCTATGCAGAATTTTTTATCTGCTAGTTTATTATTTGATTCAAAACCAAATTATGATTCATTATTGCCTTACATACATTATATTCGCAACGATATAAAAAAAATCATAGAAAGTTTTGATTGGTCAAATAAGTGAAAACAATAAGAGATGGTTGTATTTAGCTGTTTTATCGATAATTTGGGGTAGCTCTTTTATTCTTATAAAAAAGGGTTTAGTTGGTCTGACTGCATTTCAGTTGGCAAGTTTAAGGATGATTTTTGCAGCAACCGCAATTGGTATTTACTCATTTAATTCTTTAAAAAAAATACCTAAGAAAAGTTGGAAATGGATAATTATTACAGCTTATTTTGGAACTTTTTTCCCTGTATACTTAATTAGTTATGGTCAAACAGAAATTGAAAGTGGATTAGCATCAATAATTACAACAGTAACACCNATAAATACGTTGATTATTGGAATTATTTTTTTCAGTCTAACATTNACNACCAAGCAATTGTTAGGNTTATTTGTTGGACTGGTAGGATCAATATTATTGCTTTATGAGGCAAAAGAAACTAACTCAGATACAAACATTTTTTATTCATTTTTTGTCTTTATGACNACTGTTGGATATGCTGCATCAGTNAACTTAATAAAAAAATACCTTACGGAAATACCACCTGAGGCTGTAACAGCTGGAATATTTTTATCCATATCCCCTCCAGCACTTTTGGTATTAATTTTCTCTGACTTTGGTTCATTAGATTTTTATGATTCAAAAGTTACAACTTCAATTTTATTTGTTTTTATACTAGGTGTNTTCAGTAGTGCATTAGCTCAGACTTTATTTAACAAGTTCGTTAAAATAGCTTCACCACTATTCGCCTCAGCAGTAACATATACAATGCCGATTGTAGCAATTTTTTGGGCACTATTGGATGGAGAAGTATTAACGATAATGCAATATTTTGCAGCAGCAATNATATTAATTGGGGTTTATATGGTNAANAAAAAAAAGACTANTTAAAAAAGTCATCNNCAATTTCNTCATTNACAATTACNTGATCTGCTTCAATTACAATTGTNTGTGGNCCAGTTACTATTTCAGTCTTAAAGGCAAATTTGATTCCATCAACTTCTTTATAATCAGAAAATTTAGTCACTGTAATTATTTCATTTCCCATTGCAGACGTAGTCTCCTCTGTCATGACTAGTAGTCCTGTTTCTGCATCATAAAACCTAAATGAATCATCTTTAACTTTGATTTTGTAAACATCTTTCCCATCAATAGGTGACAGGCTAACAATTTCCATATTTGATGGATCCAAATAAGCTTCTTCAAACAATCCTAATTTTTCTTTTTCAGAATTTTTTTGATCATCTTCGTATGGGATTTTTTGACCCATTTGCTCTATGTATCCGTCTTCTCCATTGAATTTTTGAGACATCAAAGTTCCCATACCAGGGACAGACATTTCCATTGATGATTTATTTGGAAACTTTTCTTTAATTATGGCATTTGGCTTAAATGGTGCTCCAGGAATTGTTACAGCAGCAGTAATACTTATCGATTTAACTGTATTTAATTTTTCAGCTCCTCCAATCGACTCAATGTGCTTATCAAAAATATTTTTAACTGTTACACTTGCATCTATTTCTTTTGCAAATACTGGTTTTTCAATTAGCTCTCCAACTTTATTAAAATACTTAACAGGTATAAGACTACCATTGTAATCAATATTCTCAAGTTTATCTGCTACATCAAGTCCTTTTCCGACTACTATTATCCTTAAATTTTCAGGCTTAAGATATTTATTAGCTATTCTTTTAACATCCTCTTTTGATACTTGATTAATCTTTTCTATAAAAGTCTCATAAAAGTTATCTGGCAGGTTTAAAGTTTTAATATTGACGGCAAAATCAGCTAGTAGGGATTTATTTTCAGTTGACATAATGAAATTACCTAAGTATTTTGCTTTAGCTGTTGCAAGCATCTCATCAGTTACAAACTCATCTCTTATTTTATTTATTTCTTTAAGTATTTCAACTACAGCACTATCTGTTACAGCATTTCTTACTGAAGTTGTTGCTCTAAATGTGGCACTTGTCCATTTGTTTCTAGCAATTGAGCTTCTAGCACCATATGTCCAACCATTTTCCTCTCTCAGATTCATATTCAAATAACTATTGAATGCACCTCCTAATATGTAATTAGTGACTAAAGCAGCGTGATGATCTTCGCTGTTAGTTTGTAAATCTGTAATATTCAAAACAGATAATTCTGATTGAACAGCATCAGGCATATCTACAAAATTAATTTCTGTTGATGACACATCAACAGGACTTTTGATTGTTTGAATAACCTCCTTCTTAGAACTTTTCCATTTTTTAAAATAATTAGTAACTAAATCTTTTATTTCATCAACATTAACATCACCTGAAACAACCATGTATGCGTTGTTTGGATTAAACATTTCGTTGTAATTATTTTCAATATCCTTAATGGAAACATTATTTACACTCTCTTCTGAAATATATTCACCATATGGATGATCAGTAGAATATGCTAAAATACCCGTTACTCTTTGCGCGATTGCCGCAGGACTATTTTCTTCAGATTTTAGTCCAGTGATTAATTTGTCCTTCTCTTTATCGAGTTCTTCCTGAGTAAAATTTGGATTTAGCGCTGCATCAGAGAGTAATTCAAATATTCTTTCTTTGTGTTTCGACAGACCATTCGCATAAGCAAATCCCATTCCCATGGAAATAGATGCTCCTAAATAGTCAACTTCTTCATTGAAGACTTCTTTAGAAATATTTTTAGATCCTTCACCAAATAAAGCACTTGATAATTGACTTAAACCAGCTTTATTTCCCTCACTTGATGGGGGATTATCAATCGATAGTCTTAAGCTAAATGTTGGTAATTTTTTGTTTTCAACAACTATAACAGTCAGCCCATTTTTAAGAGTAAAAATTGTGGGTTTCTTTAAGTCAATTGTAGGTGTTTTACCTTGCTTTGGTTGAATACTTCTATCAATTGGTTTTACATAATCACTTTCTTGACTGCTTAAATCAATTGTGAAAAAAAACGTTAGGACAATAAATAAAGTTAATTTTTTCATAGGTTATTTCTTTTTAGGTAGGTAGTCTACTTCGACTCTTTGACTTTTATTAAGATATTTATTTGCAATTTCTTTAATTTCTTCTCTGGTTATACTTCTGTATATATCAATTTGATCATTTATGTTATCAATGTCCCCGTAAAGCATGTGAGCTCTAGCAAGACTATTAGCAATACCTTCAATTCTGGTATTACTCTGAATAAATTGAACTTCAAACTGGTTTTTAACTTTTTCATACTCTCTTTCCGAAATTAATTCTGATTTTATTTTTTCAATTTCTTCATCCATTGTTGCAGTCAATTTTTCAAGTGAAGTTTCTCCAACAGGAAGTGATAACATCAAATATTTTCCATAATCTTCTTGGGCTTGATTAAATGCAATGACTTGTAAAGCAAGTTTTTCATCATCAACCATTCTTTTCACCATTCTGGAACTCTTTCCTCCAGTTAAAACTGCAGATATATATTGTAACACATATGAATCTCTACTTTTCATACTTGGTGTCCTGTAAAGGAACGCCTTGGCTGGAATTTGAATATTACTATCGTATTCTGTAATCTTAATTGTTTCAGTAATTGGATCCTCAACAATTGTTTCTCTGACTGGAACAGGTCCATTATTCGGAATATCACCAAAGTATCCTTCGACCAGTTTTTTAGTTTTTTCAATTTCTATATCACCTGCCACAACCAAAACTGCATTATTTGGATTATTCCATTGATTATTAAAATCTATAAACTCTTGTAGTTTTGCTGCGTCTAGGTCTTCCATACTTCCAATGATGGATCTTCTGTAAGGATGTTTTTTATAAAGGTATGGATCAACTGCGGTACCATAAATCAAAGCACCGTAAGGAGCATTATCTATTCTTTGTCTTTTTTCTTCCTTAACAACTTCATTTTGAGTATCAACTCCAATCTGATTGATGATAGGATGCAACATTCTCTCACTTTCCATCCAAAGCCCTAATTCAAGGCTGTTTGATGGGAATGTTTCATAGTAATAAGTTCTGTCATGTGAGGTATTAGCATTATTTGAACCACCATTAGAGGAAACAATATCAAACCATTTACCCCTTTCAATATTCTTTGTTCCTTCAAAAAGTAGATGTTCAAAAAAATGTGCAAATCCAGTTCTACCATCAACTTCATCTTTAGCCCCGACATGATACATAACGGAGACAGTAACAACAGGAGAGCTATTTTCTTGATGTAAAATAACATCAAGACCATTATCCAAAGTGTATAATTCATAATCAATTAATTGAGCATTAATATTTAATGCTAAAAAAAACAGCGAAGTGTATAAGAAATTTTTCATAGGCTCGTGAAATTAGTAATTTATAATAACATTTAAAAAACAAAATATAACTACACTTTAAGTTAATTACTTTATATGGAAAAAATGTTATTTAATCATAACATTTGAAAATAATTATAAATCTGTATATTTGCCCCGCAATTATTGATACTTTATCAATTTTTAAGTATAAAATTTATGAATGCTATTGTAGAGATTTCTGGAAAACAGTTTAAGGTTGAAAAGGATACAAAGTTATTTGTCAATAGATTAGATGCTAAAGAGGGGGATAAGGTAACCTTTGATAACGTCTTATTATTAGACAATGGTTCTAAAGTAGTAGTTGGAAAGCCAACCGTAAAAGATGCAACAGTGGAAGCCAAAGTTTTAAAGCATTTAAAGGATGATAAAGTAATTGTATTTAAGAAAAAAAGAAGAAAAGGATATAAAGTTAAAAATGGACATCGTCAAGCATTAACTGAAATTATCGTTGAAAAAGTTTCAGAAAAGGTTGTTAAAGCGAAGCCAACAAAAAAATCAGCTGAGGACAAATCCTCAAAAACAAAAAAAGCTGCACCAAAAGCTAAATCTAAAAAGTAAAACAAAATGGCACATAAAAAAGGAGTAGGTAGTTCAAAAAACGGAAGAGAGTCAGAATCGAAACGATTAGGGGTTAAAATCTTTGGAGGTCAAAAAGCAATAGCTGGTAATATTATTGTTCGACAAAGAGGAACTAAGCATAAGCCTGGTGATAATGTTTATTTAGGAAAAGATCATACTTTACATGCAAAAGTTGATGGAATTGTAAAGTTTACAAAGAAAAAAGACGACAAATCTTTTGTGTCAATTATACCAGAAGCCTAATCTCATAATTTATATCTTTAGGACTTACAATGCCAGTTATAGTCCAAAAATCAATTTCCAATAACATCTCTTTATCAATCTGGAGTATTGAAGAGTCATTGGATTTTTTTTTATCAAACCTTCGTTTAACTAAAAACTGTGAGCAAAGGCTAGATAAGTTGAAATCTGATGAAATGAAAAAGCAATTTTTGGCAGTTAGAAAATTAATTCAATTAAATGGAATTAGTTTAGATAGCCTAAGTTATAGCTCTGAAGGAATACCTTTTCTTAACANTGAAAAAAATATTTCAATAAGCCATACTAAAGGCTTTAGCTCTATTGCCATTTCTCCAAAACCTGTAGGTATTGACATCCAAGACTTTAGAGATAAAATTTTAAGTATTTCTAAAAAGTTCATAAATTCTAACGAAAGAGATTTGATAGATCCTAGTTCAATCAAAGAATTGACTTTAGTTTGGTGTATAAAAGAGGCAACATACAAGGTTCATAGAAAACCTGGTTTGGACTTTAAAGATGAAATTAAAATTCAATCAATTTCNNATAACTTATCTCATTCAANANTCNAAGTNGAAAAATTANATAAAAAANATTTTTTTGAGTCATTTAATATTACAGAGTCAGATTACATTTGTTCAATAGTTCAATCCAATGAGTGATATAATTAATTACTTATTTCAACAATATTCTACCTATTCACAGCTTGATGTGGGTCTAGAAATTTTTGCAGTAATTTTTGGGTTTTTTTCTGTTTGGTTCTCAAAAAATAATAATGTATTGGTTTTTCCTACTGGTTTAGTGAACACCTCTATTTTTGTTTATTTGTTGTTCAAGTGGGAGCTTTTGGGAGATATGGTTATAAATGCATACTATTTTGTAGTAAGTATATATGGCTGGTATTATTGGACTCGAAAAAATAACAATGAATATACACCTATAACTAAGCTCAATATTTCTGATAAAAAAATTATGTTATTGATTGCANTTCTATCCTGTTTATTTGTTTCATTAATGTATACTTACTTTGATAAGTGGAGTGGAGTAGTCTCTTATGTTGATATTCTTACAACCTCAATATTTTTTGTTGGAATGTGGTTGATGGCCAAACGAAAAATTGAAAGCTGGATTTATTGGATAATTGGAGATATTATTTCAGTTCCTCTTTACCTTTATAAAGGACTAGCTTTCACAAGTTTTCAATACTTTATTTTTACCTTTATTGCTATTGCAGGATACTACAAATGGAAAAGTATTTACAACAGGAAAAATCAAATTGCTTAAAAGTTGTTTTATTTGGACCTGAGTCNACAGGAAAATCCTCATTAGCTAAAGAATTAGCACTTCACTACAATACTTATTATGTTGATGAATATGCAAGACATTATTTACAAGAAAAATGGGATAAGTATCAAAAGATTTGTGAATTAGATGATATTATGCCCATTGCAAAAGGACAGATAAATAATGAAAATATAATCTCAAAAAAAACTGATAAAATAGTATTCTGTGACACTGATTTATTGACCACTGCTACATATTCAAAATTGTATTTTAATAATTATTGTGATCCTTTGCTGGATAAATACTCTAAGCTTAATTATTATGATTTATATCTGTTAATGGATATTGATATTCCATGGGTAAAAGATGATTTAAGAGATAGACCAAATGAAAGAGATATCTTTTTTAATTCATTCAAAATGGCACTTGAAATGAATAANAAAAATTATTTTACAGTCTCAGGTTCATTTCAAAAAAGAAAGCAAAAGGCAATTGAATTAGTGAACAATTTGCTAAATTTGCAATGATTTTCAGATAGAATGTCAAAAAAACTAATCATTTCCCTTTTTATTTTTTCGGTATTTATTCCCTATATAGCTCATGTATCGCATATATTCGAGCATTCTCATGAACATGATCATACTCATCATGAGCATTTTCAAAATGGAATAAATGAAATGGAGGAGGATTGTGTTTTATGCTTGATCTTAAGTAATCCACTAAATCATTTTCTCATTTCATTTGCATTCATACTTATAATTGCATCTTATAACTCAAAAATTTTATTTGAAAATATAAATCTTAAATTTTCTAAACAATATTTAATTTATTTACGTGGGCCGCCCAGCATATGATTTTATCTAAACAAAAATTAAAATCAATTAACGTAAATAATTAAAAATGAAAAAAATATACAGTATAATTTTAGGATTATTATTTATCCTAAATATAAATCAAATACATTCACAAGAGGCTACAAATGATACAATTGTACCAGTATCACTAGAGGGGGTAGTTGTATCAACACCATTTAATGAATCTCTTGAAAATAATGTAATTAGTGTTGATAAAGTCAATTTAGGTGATTTAAGCTTTTTGAAAAGTCAGTCTATTCCTAAAGCACTTTATAATGTTCCAGGAGTGTCATTCATAACCACAGGTCCTGGGATCCAAAAACCAATTATTAGAGGTTTAAGTGGAAATCGAGTTGTAACTGTTTACCAAGGAATAAGGTTTGAAAATATGCAGTGGGGAGATGAACACGGCTTAGAAATCCATACCTCAGGTATTTCTAGTATCGAAGTTATAAAAGGTCCGATGTCTGTACTTTATGGAAGTGATGCTATTGGAGGTGTTTTATACATTGCACCTGAGAAATATCTTTCAGAAAATGGTTTAAAAGTTAACATTGAAAGTTTGTATAATGCTAATTATTCAGGAATCAATACATCTGTTGGCTTGAATACGAAGATTAATAAATTCAGTATTCTTGCTAGAGCAAGCATAATTGATAATGGAGATTATGAAAATGCAGACGGTGTTGTAGAAAATACCTGGACCGAAATGGAAGATTTCAAATTTGGTGTTGGTTTTGAATCTAATGGTTTTGAATCAGATTTAAGATTTAATTACACAGCCACTAATTTAGGAATACCTCATGAGGAAGAAGACCATGATGATCATGACGACGATCATGACGATGATCATGACGATGATCATGACGATGATCATGACGATCACGAGGAGGAGGAAGAAAGCTACCAAGAATTAGAAAACACTGTTATTAGTTGGAAAAATTCTTTAAAATTTGCCAATAAATCAGAGTTACAGGTTACATTAGGTCTTTCAGATAATCTGAGAAAAGAATTTGGGCATCATGATGAACATGGCGATCACGACGATGATCATGACGATGATCATGATGATGATCATGATGATGACCATGATGATGACCATGATGATCATGATGATCATGAAGGGGGAGCTCATATTGATATGCAGCTCCAGACAACATCTTTAGATTTCAAATATATTTTCCCTAAGACTGATAAATTTGAGTTCATTCTTGGAGGAAGTATTTTAAATCAAGAAAATTTAAATTTTGGAGAAGAAGAATTAATACCTGATGCTGAGAAAAAAGACTTAGGTTTTTATGGTATTTCTCATGTTCACCTGGACAATTTAGATTTGATGGTTGGTTTTAGAGGTGATCAAAGAGATATTCACGCTCATGATCATCATACAAATTCTGATTTTGAAAAATCATATTCAAGTTTTACNTCATCAATTGGGATTAAGAAAAATTTAGGAACTTCATCAAACTATAGATTAAATTTTTCTACTGGTTATAGAGCCCCAAATTTATCTGAGCTTTTTGCCGATGGAGTTCATCATGGTGTTGCAAGATATGATATGGGAGATGAGAATTTAGGTGTTGAAAAAAGTAATCAAGTTGACTTTGCATTTAATACTTTTTCTGAAAAAACTACATTTGGTGTAGATGTATTCTACAATTCTTTAGATAATTACATATATATTAAACCATCTGGTAAAGAGATGNAGGGTATGCCATTGTATAATTATGTACAAGAGGATGCAAATCTTTTTGGACTTGAAGTCACAATTTCAGGAAAAACTAATGCAGACTGGTTAACATACAACACATCAATTGAGTATCTTTCTGGTAAAGTTAAAGATGGTGGTTTTTTACCATTTATCTCTCCATTGACGTTTAAATTAGATTTTGATTTAGACTTTGATGAGGCTGGTAGTTATGAAATTGGATTGCTCTCGAAAGCAAATCAAAATGATGTAGCAGATTTTGAAACTACAACTGAATCTTACAGTCTTGTTGATATTTCAGGATCATATATGCTAAATATGGCTAATAATGATTTAAATCTATTTTGGTCAGTTTCCAACCTATTCGACAAGGAATATGTTGATCATTTATCAAGACTGAAAAATTTAAATCTACATGATATNGGAAGAAATATCTCNGTNGGTTTNAAATATTCTTTCTAGTATAAATTAANTNAAAAAAAAGGGCCTTGTGCCCTTTTTTTTTTAGCTTTGAANAAATTTGGGGTGCTAAGGCTGAGATTATACCCATTGAACCTGACAAAGTAATTTTTGTAAGGAAAATGACACTCACTTAACTTTTACCCCGTTAATATTATAATTATGAAAAAATTTTTATTAGCGGTGTTTCTTATTTCTAATGTTATTAGTTCACAAGAAATTATTAATGATACGCTACAAACAACAAGACAAGACTTAGATGAGGTCATTGTTAAAGGCATTCGTGCTAAATTTTCATCACCAATTAGTTTTACAAACGTTGATAAACAGGATTTAAAATCTAAAAATCTTGGTCAAGATCTTCCAATTCTATTAAATTTTTTACCATCTGTTGTCACAACATCTGATGCTGGTGCTGGAATAGGTTATACTGGAATTAGGATTAGAGGAGTGAGTCCACAATCAACAAATATTACAATTAATGGAATTCCATTTAATGATCCAGAGTCAATGGGTACCTTTTGGGTTAATTTACCAGATTTTAGTTCCTCAATTGAAAGCTTGCAAGTTCAACGAGGTATTGGAACATCTACAAATGGCTCCGGTGCTTTTGGAGCAAGTATTAATATTTTAACNGANATTGTTTCNGATGAACCTTNTGCTGAGNTATCAAGTAGTTTTGGAAGTTANAACACCNTAAAAAATACAATTAAGTTTAGTACAGGNAAGATTAATGATTATTTTGAGNTNTCTGGTAGGTTATCAAAGATTGATTCTGATGGATATGTTGATAGGGCTTATTNATGATNTAGAAATCATACTTTATCCAAGGTGCTTATACAAATGGTAGTACATTAATCAAGGCTATATCATTTGGTGGACATGAAAAAACATATCAAGCATGGGATGGCTTATCTATGGATCAAGTTNNGGAAAATAGACGTCAAAATCCACTTACTTATGAAAATGAAATTGATAATTATAAGCAAGATCACTTTCAGCTGCATTGGAATGAAAAAATAAATAATTATTGGTCATTTAATTTAGGATTAAATTACACCGATGGAAGAGGTTACTTTGAACAATATAAAGAGGATGATGATATTAATACATATGGAGGAATTGTNAAATCAGANATTGANAGTAANGGANANGAAACTGGAACNACAGACTTAATAAGAAGAAGATGGTTAGATAATGATTTTTACGTTTTAAATAGCTCAATTAATTATATNAAGGATAAGATTGACTTAACTTTAAGTAGTTCTTACAGCTCCTATGTTGGAGATCATTATGGAGAAGTAATTTGGGCTCGTAGTCTTAGTAATACTGGTGAAATAAGGGATAGGTATTATGAGGGCCTTGGTGAAAAAAAAGATTTAAGTTTTTTTGCTAAACTGCTGTATTCCATTAACAAAAAAACTGAATTATATACTGATATTCAGCTTAGAGGAGTAAAATATAATACATCCGGAATCACATCAGATTTAATCAATATGGTTTTAGATAAATCATATAATTTTTTCAATCCCAAAATTGGGTTATCCTATAAGTTGAATTCAAGTTCATTAATTTATGCTTCATACGCTAGAGCGAATAGAGAACCAAATAGAACGGATTTTGAAAGTAATTCTGAAATTAAACCTGAAAGGTTAAATGATATAGAAATTGGTTGGCGGTTTAGAAATGAAAATATTCTACTTAATCTAAATAGTTACTTTATGCTTTATGATGAGCAGCTAGTTTTAACGGGTGAAATTGATGATGTTGGGAATCCTAAAAGAACAAATAGTGGGTCAAGCTCCAGGATTGGGTTAGAAATTGAAAATTCAATAAAATTATCAGAGTTATTTTCTGTGCAAACCAATATTACATTAAGTTCGAATAAGAATAAAAATATCTTTTCAATGGTTGATGGGGCATTATATAATTATGGAAAAACAAATATCTCTTTTTCCCCATCATTTATTGGTTCAAATAGTATAAACTACAAATACTCAGAAAATTTAAATTTTACATTTTTATCTAAATATGTTGGTAAACAATACATGAGTAATACTGATCAGCCTAATTCAATTCTTGATAGTTATTTTGTAAATGACTTAAGTATTTCATATTTATTACAACCAAATAAAATTTTTGAATCTATTTCAATTAATTTATTGATTAATAATTTACTTAACAAAGAATACATTTCAAATGGATATTATTATACATATGATGATACATGGAGCATTCCAGGTCAGATAACAACATTGGATGGTGCTGGATATTATCCTCAGGCCACAAGAAATTTTTTAGCAGGATTTATATTTAAATTTTAGTTATAAATTCTGAGGTTGTTACCAATTCGTTCAGTTTTGTAACGGATTAATGGGTAATTTGATGTAGTATTACTATTTAGTAATTGTCCAGTAGCAAGACTATATATATTTCCTACACAATTACATTTTGCTTGAACTCCGTCAATTTCAAGTTTTGGACAATCATCTCTTTTTTTATGGTTTGGGTCACAAGCCTCCCAAGCTAAAATATCGTTATTAAAATTAAATAGTATNACACCACAAACTCCAAGACCATCAATAATAACAGANCCTCCAGTAAAATTTAAATTATCATAGCTGGGAAGATTTAAATTAATTATTCTCTCGAAACTTATGTCTGGTAAATAAGGGTTATAAGGCGATTGTTCATTTTCACAACTAACTAGAAAAAAAAATACAATCAAATAGTTTTTAACCATAGTGAATGTAAATTTAATTAAATAACACGTATAAATTTGTATATTAGTTGGACCTCTAATAAGAGGATTTTTTTTTAATATGGGAATTAATTATTACACTCAAGAAGGCTTAGATAAATTAAGNGCTGAGTTAAATCAGCTAAAAGATGTTGAAAGACCAAATGCGTCTAAAGCAATTGCTGAAGCTAGAGATAAAGGAGATTTAAGTGAAAATGCTGAATATGATGCTGCAAAGGAAGCACAAGGACTTTTAGAACTTAAAATNTCTAAACTTGAGGAAACACTATCTAATGCACGATTGATTGATGANTCACAATTAGATACTTCAAAAATTCTTGTATTATCTAAAGTTAAAATTAAAAACCAGTTAAACGGGGCAACTGTTGAATATCAGCTCGTTGCTGAAAGTGAGGCCGACCTAAAAAGCGGGAAGATTTCTGTTAATTCTCCAATAGGTAAAGGTCTACTGGGAAAGTCAGTTGGAGATGTTGCTGAAATTAGTGTTCCCAGTGGTAAATTAAAATTTGAAATATTATCAATTCACCGATAAATTTTGTCATCTATTTTTACTAAAATAATAAGAGGTGAGATACCATGTTACAAGGTTGATGAAACTGAGGATTGTCTTGCTTTTTTAGATATAAACCCTAATTCATATGGACATACTTTATGTATTTTAAAAAAAGAGATTGACTATATTTTTGATTTATCCGATGAAGAATATTTATCATTAATGAAATTTTCAAAAAAAGTTGCATTAGCAATAAAAAAATCTGTTGATTGTAAGCGAGTGGCGATGTCCGTGGTAGGTTTGGAAGTTCCTCACGTTCATGTTCATTTAATTCCAATAAATAACATGAATGATTTAAATTTTTCGAATAACTTAGAATTGGAAAAAATCAGTTTTGAACAAGTTTGTAATAAAATAAAAAGTAATTTAGATTAAAGATGAATATTTCAGGAAAAATAAAATTAATTAATGAAACAAAAGAGTACGGATCCAATGGTTTCAGAAAAAGAGAATTGGTAGTTACCACTCAAGAGCAATATCCACAAAATATTTTGGTTGAATTTGTGCAAGACAGATGTGAAATTCTCGATTCATTTCAAGTTGGGGAGTTAGTAAAAATTGATATAAATATCCGTGGTAGAGAATGGACAAATAAAGATAATGAAGTCAAGTATTTTAATTCTATTCAAGGNTGGAGNATCGAAAAGATTGAAGAAAATTATGATTCTCAGCTCCCACCAATCCCAACAAAAGAAGACTTGGGTACTAGCCAAGAAACTAACAAAGAACCTGATGATCTTCCATTTTAAAAGATGGTTAGACTTGGTGAAGATTTTGTTTTCCCCTCACCCAGAAGCGCAGATAGCCATGGTATTGTAGCCTATGGTGGTGATCTTAACCCCCAAAGAATAATTCAAGCATACAAAAATGGGATTTTCCCCTGGTTTGAATCTGATGATGATCTACTTTGGTGGTCACCTGATCCAAGGATGATACTATATCCTGAAAAAATAAAAGTTTCAAAAAGTTTAAAATCTTTTATTAAAAAAACTACACTAAAAGTTACATTTAATAATGATTTTGAAGAGGTGATCAATTCATGTTCTAACATAAAAAGACTTGGTCAAAAAGGAACTTGGATAACACCAGGTTTAAAAAAATCATTCATTAAGTTACACGAAATGGGTTTAGCAATTTCAGTGGAGGTTTGGAAAAACAGTGAAATTATTGGGGGCTTATATGGACTGGATCTTGGAGATATTTTTTGTGGTGAAAGTATGTTTTCAAAATCTACTAACGCAAGTAAATTNGCATTGGTTAGTTTATCTCTTGAATTAAAAAAAAATAGCTATAGGTTTATTGATTGTCAAGTGCCGTCTCAACATTTAAAAAGTATGGGTGCAGAGGAGATTTCTCGAGAGGAGTTTCTAAAAATACTAATTAAATAATAGTTTGTTTATTTGATCTATGGTCAAACAGTCTTTNATGTTATAATCACCAATTGAGTATCTCTCCANGTACTTCAGATATGCACCACTATCAAGTTTTTTTCCAAAATCATGTGCCAGTGATCTAATGTATGTACCTTTTGAACATTTAATTTTAAAATCAAGTTCAGGAAAATTGTTGTTGAGTAAATTAAAATCGTAAATATTAATCTTTCTGTAATTAATATTAATATCCTCTCCTTTTCTTGCCATCTCATATAGTCTTTTCCCTTTCACTTTTAGTGCAGAATAAATTGGTGGTTGTTGTTTAATTTCACCAATAAAACTACTTATACTTTTTTCTATCAATCTATCGTTGATATGATCTATAGGATAATGTTTATCAAATTCAGTTTCCCTATCAAATGATGGTGTGGTTTTGCCAATACAAAAGGTTGCATAATATGTTTTATCTAGCTCTTGAAGTTTTTCTATTTCTTTAGTTTTTTTTCCAGTACAAATTAAAAGTAATCCTGTAGCAAGTGGATCAAGTGTGCCAGCATGACCAACCTTAATTTTTTTTATATCAAATGACTTTTTAAAATCATATCTTATTTTTTTAACAACATCAAAAGAGGTCCAATTAAAGGGTTTAAAAACAGGAATGATTAATCCTTCAATAATTGAATCTTTATTAATCTTCACTAAAAAATTGAATATAAAATTGATGAAATGCCTATAATAAAGCAGTAAAGTGCAAAGTATTTTAATTTACTTTTTCTAACAAAAAAAATCATCCATTTACACGCATAATATCCCGAAATCAATGCTGCAAAGAAACCAATGATGTAGTTAATTAGAATTGACCTATCATAAACAAGATTATCAAATAAGATCATTTTTAATGATGAACCAACAATTATTGGTATTACCATTAAAAATGAAAATTTTGCTGCAAGGTCTCTATTTATTCCCATAAATATAGAAGTTGCTATTGTTGAACCACTTCTTGAAATACCTGGAAGTATAGCTAGGGCTTGCGCTAAACCTATTAATAATGAATTTTTGGCATTGAGTTTTCTGTTTTTTGATTTGATTTTATCAGAAATTAGAAGTAGAAGAGATGTAATTATTAGCATAAATCCAACCAACAATAAATTTCCATTAAAAAGTTGATTTATTTTTTCTTCAAGAANAAAACCTACTAATCCTGCTGGAATCATTGATANTATTATCATAAGAGNAAAGTGAAAATTTTCATCATCCTTAAACTTAATTGTACTTTTTAAAATATTTTTTACGTCATCCCAAAAATATAGTAATGCACTAATAGCCGTTGCAAGGTGTAGAATTAATGTAAAAAAAAGTCCATTTTGCGATTCTAATGATAAACCCAAGATTTCTTTAAAAATCTCAATATGACCGCTTGATGAAACAGGTAAAAATTCTGTTAAGCCTTGTACAACACCTAGAATGAAAGATTTAATAATTTCCAAACTATTCTGGTTTAGTTAAAATTGCATAAACTTCAATGATAAACCCTGTTATAACTAGAATAGGTGCTAGCCTAATTCTTCTAAAACTATATATTTCTTCATTAAAAATATTTGGATCATCACTCCCTCCNCCTGACATTAATATAAAACCAAATGCAATGAAAAAAAGTCCAATAAGCATAAACTTGTAGTTTCTTTTTCCAAACAGTAATTTATTCTTTTTTCTCATTAATATAATTTATCAATTTTAGAATTAAGAAATCGAGATGTTATGTAATTCGTTGACAGTACTGAAATTAATAAACTTAAAATAAATGCAACAGCAATAGATATTAAAAACGAATTTTTAATTGATAACAACTTTATCTCAAAATAATTTGTATTCAAGTAGTAGGCCGTTGATACAAAAAATAGTGAAGAAATGATTGCACTTATTAATCCTAATTTTATTTGGATCATAATGAATGGTCTTTTTATAAAGAATTTAGTTGCTCCAACTAATTGCATAGTTTTAATTGTCATTCTTTGGGAATATACAGATAGTCTAATTGTATTATTTATCAAAATTATTGATAAAAAAATGAAGAAAATAGCAAGGTATAAAACCCAATCTTTTATTTTTTTAAAATTCTCATTTATCAAAAAAATTAATGGAGCATCATAGGATACTTCATTTACAAAATCTTCACTCTCAAAACTTTTTACGATCTCGTTTATGTAGAGATTCTCAACTTTTTCTGAAAAAAAATAAATATCAAAAGAATTTAGTAGCGGATTATATCCAAGGAATTCAACAAAATTTTCTCCAATCTCTGAACTAAATTTTGTTGCAGCATCATTCTTTGATGTGTATACAAAATTTTTAATATTTGGATCAATGCTTAATTTTTTCTCGAACTGTGAAACCTCAATATCACTTGCTCCATCTTCAAGAAAAACCACAACAGGAATTTTTTCTTTAAAATCATCAATAATTTTATTGCTGTTTAATACAAAAAATGTAAATGATGATAAAAAAAATAAAACAGATGAAATACTAACAACTACTAAAACATAGTTTGAAAAAATTCTATTACTTCTTGAACTTGACAATTTAATATTATTAGTAAAAGTAATAAAGCTATTTAATTTTAAAGAACATTTAATGGATTAGCTTTAAAACATTATTTTTGTTTTTATAAAAATTATGTCTTATAATTTTCTTGAAATAGAAAAGAAGTGGCAAAATTATTGGCTTGAAAATAAAGTATTTAAGGCTAGTGATAATTCCCATAAGCCTAAATATTATGTTTTGGATATGTTTCCTTATCCATCTGGAACNGGGCTTCATGTTGGACATCCNCTNGGCTATATTGCGTCGGATATAATTTCAAGATTTAAGAGGAACAAAGGATTTAATGTTCTTCACCCCATGGGATTTGACTCATTTGGTCTTCCAGCAGAACAGTATGCAGTGAAGACTGGTCAACATCCTAAAACAACAACTGAAAAAAACATAGTAAGATTTAAAGATCAGTTAGACAATCTCGGNTTATCTTTTGATTGGGATAGAGAAATTAAAACCAGTGACAGTAATTATTATAAATGGACTCAATGGATATTCTTAAAACTATATAATAGTTATTATGATAAAAAATTAAATAAAGCACAACCTATTGAAAAATTAAAAATACCATCAAATATTTCCCAAGAAAAAATGGATGAATTTATTGATTCTAAACGACTTGCATATGTTGATGTTATAGATGTCAATTGGTGTGAAGAGTTGGGTACCGTTTTAGCAAATGAGGAAGTCATAGGAGGATTAAGTGAAAGAGGAGGTTTCCCTGTTGTTAAAAAGCCCATGAGACAGTGGGTAATGAGAATAACTGACTATGCTGATAGATTATTGGAAGATTTAGATGATCTAGAATGGCCAGAATCAATTAAACTTTCACAAAAAAATTGGATTGGAAAATCCGAAGGAGCTCAAATAAAATTTGAGGTCAATAAAAAAAACTTTGTAGAGGTTTTTACTACAAGACCAGATACGATTTATGGTGCAACATATTTAGTTTTAGCTCCAGAACATCCTTTGATTCCAATTATAACTTCAACAACAAACAAAAAAGAAATTGATCAGTACATTCATCAAACTTCAATGAAGAGTGATTTGGAAAGGCAGGAGAGCGAAAAGAGTAAAACAGGTGTTTTTACTGGTGCATATGCTTTAAATCCAATGTCAAAGAAAAAAATGCCCATTTGGATTTCTGATTATGTATTATACTCGTATGGAACTGGAGCTATAATGGCTGTTCCAGCTCACGATGAAAGAGATTATGAATTTGCCAAAAAATTTAATCTCGAAATAACGCGGGTAATTGAAGGTGGAGAAGATGTTGACTGTTATACTGGTGATGGTAAAATTATAAATTCAGAAAATTACAATGGCCTAGATAATCAGGAATTCAAAATTATTGTTGTAGACTTTTTAGAAAAGCAAAAAAAAGGAGAAAAGAAGGTAAATTACAAACTTAGAGATTGGATATTTACAAGACAGCGCTACTGGGGCGAGCCGATTCCTATTTTGTATGATGGTGAAAAAAAGAAAGATTTGGAATATGAGGATTTACCCTTGAAATTACCCGAGGTTGAGAGTTATCTTCCAACAAAAGATGGCTCATCACCACTTGCTAGAAATAAAAATTGGGTCTCTGTGCAAAAAGATGGTAAAGAATATCTCAGAGAAACTAATACAATGCCACAATGGGCAGGATCTTGTTGGTATTTTTTAAGATTTTTAGACCCTTTAAACGATAATGAATTTGCTAATAAAGATATTATCAAATATTGGATGCCAGTGGATTTATATATTGGAGGAGCCGAACACGCTGTTTTACATTTACTTTATGCAAGATTTTGGCATAAAGTTTTATTTGATTTAAGTTTAGTTAACACCAGCGAACCATTTAAAAAGCTAGTCAATCAAGGAATGATACTTGGTAATAGTGCATTTATACATAGGATTAAGAATACAAATGATTTTATTTCATTTGATTTGATTAAAGGACATGAAACGCAAAAAATTCATGTTGATATAAGTATGGTTGATGAAAAAAATAATTTAGACATTAAAAAACTGCAAAAATCAAATCCTGAATTTGAAGATGTAAATTTTGTTTATGAAAAGTCTTTTATAGTTTCTAGAGATATTGAGAAAATGTCAAAATCAAGATATAATGTTGTAAGTCCAGATGAAATTTGTAAAAAATACGGTGCAGATACTTTAAGGCTATATGAAATGTTTCTAGGACCAATTGATCAATCTAAGCCATGGAATACCTCTGGAATTACCGGAGTATTTTCATTCTTGAACAAATTTTGGAATTTGTTTCATACTAATGGTAAATTTCATGTTAATGATGAGAAACCTAATGATCAAATTTTAAAATCCTATCATAAAGTTGTTAAAAAAGTTAATTCTGACATTGAAAACTTTTCCTTTAATACCTCAGTAAGTGCATTTATGATTTGTATCAATGAATTGTCTTCATTAGGCTGTAAATCGAAAGATATTTTAGCAAACTTGTGTATATTACTATCTCCATTTGCTCCACATATTTGTGAAGAATTGTGGTCATTGTTAGGGAATAAAAATTCAATATCATATGAAAAATTTCCTATGCATGATGAAAAGTATCTAATAGAGTCAATGATTGAATACCCAGTTTCATTTAATGGAAAACTTCGATTTAAAATTAATTTATCAGCTAGCCTAAAACAAAACGAAGTAGAGGATATAATAAAAAATCATCAATCAACTGAGAAATATCTAAATGGTAACTCTATAAAAAAAATAATTTTTGTACCAAAAAAAATTATTAATGTAGTTTGTTAGTTGTTAATTATGTGATTAACTATTTTAGACTCAATGTCTTCTCCTTTCAGTAAATTTCTTAAATCTTTATAATCTTTTTGTATTTGATTTCTTTTTTCTTTTAAAATTAAGTTGAGTTCAGTTTTAATCATCTTATTATTGAAATCAGATTGAATAAGTTCTTTGACAACCTCTTTATTTAAAATTAAATTAACTAGTGAAATAAAATTTATTTTAACAAATAATTTAGCCAAAAACATATTTAAACTATTAGTTGCGTAACATACGATTTGGGGTGTTCCAATTAGAGCAGTTTCTAATGTTGCCGTTCCGCTTGTTACTATTGCTGCATTTGAATTTTTTAATAAGTCATATGTTTTATTATATAATACTTTGACAGATGCACCACTTTTAGCAACAGCTTCATCATAAATATTTTTATTAATATGATTTAGTCCAGCAATAATGAATTGATATTTTTTAAAATCTTTTACAATTGATAAGACTTTATTCAATGTAGAATTTATTTCTTGTTTTCTGCTACCTGGTAAAATTGCAATAATAGGTTTTACATTTTTTATTATTTCTTTATTTTTCAATGATTCATCTATTATATCAACTAATGGGTGTCCATAATATTGTACTTCATAATTATATTTTTCCTTGTAAAATTTTTTTTCAAAAGGCATAATAACATACATGTGATCAATATATTTTTTTATTGTTGAGACTCTGTTCTCTTTCCAAGCCCATACTTGTGGACTTATGTAATAAAAAGTCTTAAATTTTTTCTTTTTTGCCCATTTTGCAATCCTTAAATTAAATCCAGGATAATCAATAAAAATTATTTTATCAGGACTAAATTTTATAATATCATTTTTACATAAAGAAAAATTTTTTAAAATTTTAAAAATATTTGTTAGCACCTCAAAGAAGCCCATAAAAGCTAAATCTTTATAGTGTTTTACAAGTGTTCCACCCGACTCTTTCATTAAATCTCCACCCCAGAATCTAATGTTAGCTTTACTGTCAGATCTTTTGATTTCATTAATTAATCTTGATCCATATATATCGCCTGATGGTTCTCCAGAGATTATGTAGTATTTCATTTTAGAGATTCCAAGATTTAATTTTGCTAATAACCTCGTAATTGGTTAAATCGTGCTTCACAGGAACCACAGAAACATATCCATTTTCAAGAGCCCATTCATCCGATTCTTTAGATTCATCGTTGTTAATGAATTCACCTGTAAGCCAATAATATTCTTTGCCCTGAGGATTAGTTCGTTTATCAAATTTTTCAATCCAATAAGTATTAGCTTGATTACAAATTTTAATTCCTTTTATTTCGTTTTCATTTAAGTTGGGAAAATTAACATTTAAAGCTGTCCTATCGGGTATACCCTCTTTGAGTGCTTTTAATGTTATTTTTTTTACAATTTTTTTAATAGGATTAAAATTTGCTTTCCAACTATAGTCCAATAATGAAAAACCAATAGCTGGGACTCCTTCAACGCTGGCTTCAATAGCAGCACTCATAGTCCCTGAATAAATTACGTTAATCGAAGCATTAGAACCATGATTAATACCTGAAACACATATATCTGGCTTCTTATTTAAAATTTCATTAATTCCCAATTTTACACAATCAGCAGGTGTTCCAGAACACGTATATTCTTCTTGTGGCCCATCATCAATTTTTATTTTATGACATTGTAAAGTTGAATTTATAGTTATGGCATGTCCCATAGCTGATTGAGGACTGTCAGGTGCTACAACAACTACATCTCCTATTTCATTCATTACAGAAATTAGAGTTCTAATTCCTGGTGCAGATATTCCATCGTCATTTGTAACTAATATTAAGGGTTTTTTTGCCATTCTTGGTATAATTATTGGACAAAAGTAACCAATTCAACATATTTTTTTACAAAAGATGATTTCTAAATTCAAAATAATTATTTTTATAAGTTAAGATGAAAATTAATTTTTTACATATTACTTTTTTTATTGCAATAATCATTTTTGGTTTTTCTTTTTCTAACAAGAAGTTTTCGGATCCAAATAAAGAAAAGTTACTGATTGAAGTTGTTAAATATGTTGTTGAAAAAGGGCATTATAATTCAATTGAGATTGATGATGATATTTCTGAAAAAATTTTTGATTCTTACATCGAACAGTTAGATGCCCAAAAAAGATTTTTTTTACAATCTGATATTAGACAGTTTGAAAAATATAAGTATAAACTTGATGATCAATTAAAAGATTACGATTTAACTTTCTTTGATTTAGTTTTTCAGACATCGAGAGAAAGGATTGATGAAGTAAAAGATTATTACTATGATATAATGGAAAACGGTTTTGATTTTTCATCTAATGAGAGTATTGATTTAGATTTTGAAAACAAATCCTTTGCAAGAAGTAAAAATGAGATTAAAAATAGATGGAGAAAACAGTTAAAGTATTCTACACTCGATATTCTTACTTTGAAGTTAGGTGATTCAATTAAAATAATTGATAATGAAACACTTGATGAGTCAATGTCTTTAATTAAAAAAAATACTGAAGACTTTTTTGATTACATAAGTGAAATGGATAGAGATGATTGGTTTGCAAATTATATTAATGCTTTTTTAAATCAACTAGATCCACACACAGTTTATTTCAATCCCGATGACAAAGATAGGTTTGATACCAATATTTCTGGAAAATTCAATGGTATTGGAGCTAGATTACAAAAAACCGAAGGTGCTGTCAAAATAGTTGATATTATAGTAGGAGGACCGATATGGAAAGATAAGTTATTGGATGTAGGTGACATTATTTTAAAAGTTGCTCAAGAAAACGAAGATCCAGTCGATATCATTGGGATGAAGTTAGATGATGCAATTAAATTAATTAAAGGTCCAGCAGATTCTGTTGTAAAGCTAACAGTAAAAAAAATAGACGGCGAAATCAAGGATGTCTCAATTAAAAGAGGTCTTGTTGAGCTTGAAGAACTATATGCGAAATCAACATTGATAAGTAAGGATAATAAAAATTATGGATATATAAGTTTGCCAAAATTTTATGTTGATTTTTCAGATAAAAACAGTAGGAATTCAGCAAATGATGTTAAAAATGAAATAATAAAGTTAAAAAATAACGGAATCAAAGGTTTAATTCTGGATTTGAGAAATAACGGCGGTGGAGCTCTCCAAACTGTTGTTGACATGACAGGGCTTTTTATTGAAAGAGGGCCTATAGTTCAGGTAAAGTCTACTGGAAACAGAAAACAAATTTTATATGATAAAGATCCAAAAATAGTATGGGATGGACCTTTAGTAATATTGATGAATAAAATGTCAGCATCTGCATCTGAAATCCTTGCAGGTGCACTCCAAGACTACAATAGGGCAGTTATTATAGGTAATGAAAAATCATTTGGAAAAGGAACAGTCCAAAATGTAATCGATTTAAACAGGTTTATTTCTAATTCCTCATATGATTTAGGTGCTATTAAAATAACAACAGATAAATTTTATAGGATAAATGGAGAGTCAGTTCAGCTTGAGGGAGTAAAAAGTGATATAGTAATTCCCGATTCGTATAAATATATTTTTAATGGAGAAAAAGATGAAAAAAACCCACTTGATTGGGATAAAATTACACCTGCCAGTTTCCAAAAATGGAACCAAAAAGAAATAGTTACAAAAATCTCTACAAATAGTCAGTCTAGAATTGATAATGATAATTATTATAGCTTAATTAATGATCGGGCAAAATGGATCAAATCTCAACAGTCCAATAAGAGTATTTCTTTAAATTTTGATATTTACAATAATTATTTAAGTGACCAGAGAGAGAAAAATAAAAAGTTTGAAAGTCTTTCAAACTATGAAAACAATNTAATATTTAAACTATTAAAAGCTGAAAAGCAATATGTAATGTCTAACAAGGAACTTTTAAGTAGTAGAAATAGATGGCATAGAAATTTAACTAAAGACTTATATGTAGAGGAGGGAGTAAAGGCCCTTGAAATGTTATCTGCTTTAAGTGAAAATAATCTTATTTTAGCAGATAATGACAAAAAACTAAATTGATCTCTTCAAAGTTATTTTCTAAATTTTCTTTAAGTAATACACCTTACTATTTTTCATTTTTTTTTATAGGAACTTGCTTTATTTTCTCAATTTTTTCTTATTTGATTATACCTGATAAAACAAGAAATGCTAATACTATGAACTTAAATATCCAGTCTGTCAAGCCTGGATTTAAAGTTCAAACACTCTCTTTACCTTCAAAAAAAAATAAAAAATTTTCTGAATATGTATTTGGAACAGATTATTCAATTGAGCAGTATGCTATAAAGAATTATCGTTTTTCATCTGATTCAATATATTTTACCTTATACAGTAAATACGAGGATTATAATGATGAACTATCTATTAGTCTAGATAAATACAAAAATAATGTACCAAATAATGTACAAGATATTAAGTCCTATATAGTTGATAACTTAATCTCTGAAAAAATATTTTATTTCGGAACTGATCTTTATGGTCGTGATTTGTTTAGTCGTGTAATATTAGGCACACGTGTTTCATTTTCAATAGGATTAATGGCTGTTTTAATTTCTACTGTTTTAGGTTTATTTTTTGGTTGTTTGGGTGGTTATTTTGGTGGAACCATTGATAAAATAGTAGTGTATATAATAAATGTTTTTTGGTCTATTCCAACACTATTATTAGTAATCGCTATCTCATTGTCTTTAGGAAAAGGTTTTTGGCAAGTTTATATAGCGATTGGCTTTTCAGTATGGGTAGATGTTGCAAGATTAGTAAGAGGTAAAGTTATTTCAGAAAAAGCAAAGGACTATATTGTTGCCTCTAAAATTTTAGGTTTTAATAATTTTAGAATCATCATATCCCACATAGTTCCAAATATTTTAGGCCCTTTATTAATTATTGCTGCTGCTAACTTTGCTTCCAGTATATTATTGGAAAGTGGTCTTAGTTTCCTTGGTATTGGCACACAACCCCCAGTCCCAAGTTGGGGTTATATGATTAAAGAAAATTATCAATATATTATTTTAGGAAACGCCTATTTGGCTTTTATTCCAGCTTTTTTTCTTGTTTTATTAGTTTCTAGTTTTATGTTTTTGTCTAACTATTACTCCGAAAAAAAATAAAGATTACCATTTCTCCTTCTTATTAGCATCAATTTTAATGTAACCAGTAAACAGAATAGTAAATGCTAACATGCTTGAACCTCCATAACTAATAAATGGAAGAGGTATTCCAACACTTGGAAAAATACCTAATACCATGGAAATATTTATTGCAAAATGAAAGAATATTATACTTATTACACAATAAGAATATATTTTATAGAATAGATTTCTTTGCGTTGATGTTCTTTCAATTATTCTTAATAGTAAAAATGTAAAAATTGTAATAGTTAATAGTGATCCAACAAAACCCCATTCCTCACCAATAGTTGTAAATATATAATCACTGTGTTGTTCAGGTATAAAATCACCCTTAGTTTGAGAACCTTTTAGAAATCCTTCACCCAAAATCCCCCCAGCTTTAAAAGCGAGCTGCGATTGATTGGTGTTGTAACCTATACCCTTAAGGTCTTCATCTAATCCTAAAACTACATTAAATCTATCTCTATGTCTTTGTTCAAAAATATTATTAAAAATAAAATCTACTGAGAAAATGAAAATTGCAGCTATTAAACCCATATATATTAATCTCCTTTTTGGAAGACTCTTATATAACCTAATGATTAGCATTAGAACAAAAATTATAGAACCTATTAATAAAATATTATTTCTGCCAAATAATATCGTTATTATAAAAATTGAAATTGATGCTACAAAAATATTAAGATAAAAAGAGGGTAATCCAACTACATGTAAAACAAGATAAAAGCTTAAAAAAATTAATGCTGTGCCAGGATCTGGTTGCATTATAATTAAAATAAGTGGAATAGAGATAATTAAAAAACTATAAAACTGTATACTTCTTCTTTTAATATCAGAGTGTATATTACTTAAGTATTTAGCCAGTGCTAATGCAGTTACAGGCTTCATAAATTCAGAGGGCTGAAAACTAAATCCACCCAGAGAAAACCAAGATTTAGAGCCATTAACCTCATTTCCAAATATTAAAACAGCTATTAATATTATTATCATTAAAAGATATATTATACTAGCATACTTAAAGTAAAACTTAATATCAGGTATAAGTGATATGAAGAAAATAACAATACAAATGAAAAAGAAGAAAAGTTGTTTACCAAAAAAGTTGCCAATAGAGAAAAAGTCCATATTTTCAAAATATGTCACTGAATATATATTTACCAATCCAATTAACATCAATGTTAACACAAGTAAACACGAGACAAGATCAAAATTTCTAATACTACTCATTAATATTAAAATTACTTGTCAAATAGGGCTTAAGATATTCTGCTGAAAGATCACCTTCCAAAATATATTTTTCTAGCCAATTTCTTTCAATTTCACCATTAATATATTTCTCTATTATCAAACTGGAAATTGGAGCTGCCCATCTTGAACCCCAATATCCATTTTCAATAAAAACACAAACAGCAATTTTAGGATCATTTGCAGGTGCAAATCCTATAAAAATGGAGTGATCAGTTAGTTGTTTCTTTATACCATTTATTTTAACAAAATTTTCTGCTGTTCCAGTTTTTCCAGCAATTTTAATATTACGAATAATTGAATTAGTTGCTGTTCCTTTTTCAACAACATTAATCATTCCTTCTATAACTGGCTCAAAATGCTCGGAGTTAATAAGAGTTTTATTTTTTTTCCTGTAATTAATATTAATTGAATCGTTTTCTATTTCTTTTACAAAGTGAGGAGTAATATACCAACCCCTATTTGCAATAGTAGCGGCAAAATTTGCTAATTGAATTGGAGTTGTCAATATTTCTCCTTGACCAATTGAATTTGAGATAGTTGTTACAGCCTTCCATGAATTATTATACCAACTATTGTAGTAAGCTGATGTTGGAATAAAGCCTGGTTTTCCAGTAGGATGATCATACCCTAAATAATTTCCAAAGCCAAATGATTTTACATAATTAACCCATTTATCTAATCCAATTGATGGACTATCATAATTTTCTATAATTCCTCTGTAAGTTTTAGCAAAATAAGTGTTACAAGATGTATATACTGCATTATTTAAATTCGTAAAAGTAGGTTCTGATGTGTGACACTTCATAAAAGAATTTCTTGCATAAAAATGACCACCATCACATTTAAAAGTTGTTTCTTGTTTGATTATATTTTCCTGTAAACCAATGAGTGCATTTATAATTTTAAATGTTGAACCAGGGGGATATTGACCTTGTAAACCTCTGTCGAAGAGGGGCTTTCCAATTGAATCATTATTTAAAGATCTATATCTTTCAGATCTTTCTCTTCCTACTAGTAAGTTTGGATCATATCCTGGTGAATTTACTAATGCAAGTATTTCACCACTTTTTGGTTCGATAGCTACAATACTTCCATATTTGTTATTCATTAGAGAATCTCCATATGTTTGAAGATCGATATCTAACGTCAGTTTTAGTTTTTTTGATATAATTGGAAGAGTATCATTAATTCCATTATTGAACTTACCAATAATTCTATTGAACTTATCTTTTTGAAAATAATTAACACCTTTTTCACCTCTCAAAATTGATTCATAAGTTTTCTCCAGACCTTGTCTACCAATCATCTCACCGGATTTATAATATGAGTTGTTTTTTATCTCATAATCATTCACTTCACTTATATATCCAAAAAGATTTGCAGCAGTTGAATAGTTATACTTTCTTTTAGAATTTTTTTGAACAAAAAAGCCACTTAATTTCCACATTTTTTCCTGAATTTTGGCATATTCTTCTTTGGTGAGACTAGAGATGAATATTGAAGCTTTTAGTGGAGAAAATTTTCTCGCTTTTTTATATTTGGTATTAAAATCTTTTACACTTATTCCTAGATCATTAGCAATTTTAATACTATCATTAATATTAACATCATTTGGTACAATTAATAAATCATAATATGGTTGATTTGAAACAATAAGTTTGTTATTACGGTCATAGAGGTAACCTCTCTCTGGAAAGTTATATATTTTTTGTACGGATGCTTTAGAAGACACATCGCTATTTTTTTTATTTAAAACTTGAAGATTAAAAAGTTGAATTGTTAGTATAGATGAAATAACAATTATTAATACTTGAAGTAATTTATCTCGCATTTTTTGTGTAAAAAATAAGAATGAAAATGTAACATAAAATTATAGAAATTATTGTACTTATCAGAGTTTTTTTAATAATCCAATCTAATTTTTCAAATGAAAAAGCTTCAACACTAAAAAGTAAAAATTGATGAGTGAAATACATTAAAATTAAAAATGTTAATTTTTGGTATAAACTAGTTTCTTTAATGTAGTCAGCTGTTTTTCTAACCTTACTAGCATCAAAGTGACCAAAAGAAAATTTTAAAAAATATGGTCTGAACCAAGCTGAAAGTAAGAGAGAAAATGTAATTATTCCATAAGTATTTGAAAAAAAATCAAGAATTAATCCTGCTATAAAAATATATATATAGAATAATGATTTATTATAAGTTAATGGAAAAACTATCAGAAATATTAAATAAATATTAGGGCTGATTCCATAAATTAAAATATTATTAAAAATCAATATTTGACTTAATATTATAAATAGAAATCTTAAAAAAACTAATTGATTAATATTTTTCATTATTTTTTTCTAAATCTTTAATCTCTTGTTTAAAGTTGTTTTTTACTACATACACATTATTCACTGAACCAATATCTTCAAAAAGTTTTACTTTAATTTTATAGTAATTACTAGCATCCGGAAGAGAATACTCTATTATTGTACCAATTGGAATATCTTCAGGAAATATTGATGACATTCCACCAGTTTGAATTGTATCCCCGTTTTTAATGAGTGCACTTTTTGGGACATCATCGAGATTCATTATCTGAAAATTATTTGCATCCCAACTTAAAGATCCAAAATGGTTTGTGTTTTTAACTTTTGCATTTATTTTTAGATCTGTATTAAGTATAGAAATAACTGTTGAAAATTTATCAGAGTTATTATTAATAATTCCTATAACGCCTATTTTAGAGATAACACCATCTTCAACATTTATTTTTTGATTAATTCCTTTATTTATTGTAATGAAATTTTTAGAAAATTTTATGCTATTAGAAATAATTTTTGCGGGTATATAAGTATAATTTTCATCTGAAATAATTGAATCATTTTCAGCTGTATTAATAGAGTTATTTTTTAAAAGTGTATTTTCTATAATTAAATTTTCATTGATTATTTTTAATTCAAAATATTCAGAAAAATTTTGTTTGAAATCATTTATTGTATTAATTACTGAATTTGAATAAAAATTAAATTTAGAATTATGATAAAAATTTTTATCAATTATCTGAATTAAAGAAAATGAAAGTAGAAAAGTAAACGTTAATGAGTGAATGTTTTTAATTAAAAAATCAATTATTCTTCGCATTAAATTTTATTTCACTAATACGTTCTTATAACGTTCTATATTTTTTAAAGTTATTCCTGTTCCTCTCACAACGGCTCTTAAAGGATCTTCAGCAATAAAGACAGGCAAATCAGTTTTTTTTGAAATTCTTTTATCAAGTCCTCTCAACATAGAGCCTCCTCCTGCAAGATAAATACCAGTATTGTAAATATCGGCAGCAAGTTCGGGAGGTGTTTGAGACAATGTCTCCATTACAGATTCCTCAATTCTAATGATTGATTTATCAAGAGCTTTAGAAATTTCACGATATCCAATAGAAATTTCTTTGGGTTTTCCTGAAAGCAGATCACGACCTTGTACAAGCATGTTTTCAGGGGGATTCTCTAGCTCATCTAATGCAGATCCAATACTAATTTTAATTTTTTCTGCTGTTCTATCACCAATAGATAAATTATGCTGGGTTCTCATATAAAAAACTATATCTTCGGTGAAAACGTCCCCTGCTATTTTCACAGACTTATCGCAAACAATTCCAGCTAATGCAATTACAGCTATTTCAGTAGTTCCACCTCCAATATCGATAATCATGTTACCTTTTGGTTGATTAATATCAACCCCAATTCCAATGGCCGCAGCCATGGGTTCGTGAATAAGATATACTTCTTTTCCATTAACTCTTTCAGCAGATTCCCTTACAGCTCGCATTTCAACTTCTGTAATACCCGAAGGAATACAAATAACCATTTTTAATGATGGGGAATAAAATCTTTTATTAAGTGTTGGAATACTTTTAATAAGTTGACCAATCATTTGCTCAGATGCATTAAAATCAGCAATAACACCATCCTTTAGGGGTCTTATTGTTTTTATATTTTCATGAGTCTTACCATGCATTAATTTTGCTTCCTTTCCAACAGCAATAATTTTTCCTGATTTTTGATCTATTGCAACGATCGAGGGGCTATCAACTACAACTTTATCATTATGTATAATTAAGGTATTTGCAGTGCCCAAGTCAATTGCTATAGCTTCAGTCCAAAAATCGAAAAAACTCATATATCAAATTATTATTTAAAGTTAATAAATTAATGCTTAAAGTGCCTATTTCCAGTCATTACCATTGACATAGAATTAGAATTACAAAAATCAATAGATAGTTTATCTTTTATGGATCCACCTGGCTGAATGACAGAACTAATACCATTTTGGAAAGCAATTTCAACACAATCTGGAAAAGGAAAAAATGCATCACTAGCCATAACAGCACCTTCTAAATCGAAATTAAACTTTTTTGCTTTATCAATTGCCTGATTTAATGCATCAACTCTGGATGTTTGTCCAGTTCCAGATGAAATTAATTGATTATTCTTTACTAAGACTATAGTATTAGATTTGGTATGTTTACATATTTTTGAAGCAAACAATAAATCATCAATTTGAGAGTTATTTGGTTTTTTTTCAGTTACATACTTTAGATCTTCTTTTGAATCAGTTAAAAAGTCCTTTTCTTGTACGAGTTTTCCATTTAAACATGATCTTGATGAAACTTTATCAAAATTCAAGTTTTTTGTTTTTAAAATAATTCTATTTTTTTTCAGTTTTAATACTTCCAATGCATCCATGTCATAAGTTGGAGCTATAATAACTTCAAAAAACAATCCACTGATTAATTTTGAAGTTTTAATGTCAATGTTAGAATTTGATATCAAAACACCTCCAAATGCTGAAATTGGATCTCCTTCAAGCGCTAATCTATAGGCGTCAAAAATATTGTTTCTTGTTGCTAATCCACATGCATTGTTGTGTTTAAGTATTGCAAATGTAGGTTTATCATTCCAAAATTCTAAAATGATATTCATTGCTGAGTCAATATCAAGTAAATTATTATAGGATAAACTTTTTCCATTTAATTTCTCAAAAACATCATTTAAATTTCCAACAAACTTTCCAGATTGATGAGGATTTTCACCATACCTTAGTTCTTTTGTTTCGCTCAAAAACCCCTTTTCAAAATAATTTGATATCAGATTATCATAATTAGAGGAAATGGAAAAAGCTTTTAAAGCATAATCTTTTTTAGTTTCCAATGAAAAAATACCATCATTTTCATTTAGATCTTTAATAAAATTATCGTATTGATCAGTACAAGAAACACAAACAACATCATTATAATTTTTGGCAGCAGCTCTAATTAAAGATATACCTCCAATATCAATTTTTTCAATTATTTCACTATGTGATTTTGAATCTTTCACGGTTTGTTCAAATGGATATAAATCAACAATTACGTAATCGATTGAAGGTATTTTAAACTTATTTTTTTCATCTATGTCCTCTGGTAAATTTCGGCGAAATAAAATTCCACCAAAAACCTTTGGGTGTAGTGTCTTAACTCTTCCACCAAAGATTGATGGATATTCTGTTATTTCCTCAACTTTATCAACTTTAAATCCTAATTTTTTTAAAAATTTCTCAGTTCCACCAGTTGAAATAATATTGATATTTAAATCAGTAAGTTTTTGAGCAATTTCGCCTATCCTATCTTTATTAAAGACAGATATTAATGCAGATTTTTGATTTTTTGTTGACATTTTATGAAAGATCATAAAAATAATCTTTTACAAAAAAAAAGCTGCATAATTGCAGCTTTTTTTTAAGTAATACCAGTGAAACTACATCATCCCTGGCATTCCCCCGCCACCCATAGGTGGTGCTGGAGGAGTTTCTTCCTTGATATCTACAAGTGCACATTCAGTTGTTAAAATCATACCTGCTACAGATGCAGCATTTTCCAGTGCAACTCTTGTTACCTTTTTTGGATCAATAATTCCTGATTGAAACAAATCAACATATTTGTCAGATTTGGCATCATAACCAAAACCATCTTTTCCATCAAGAATTTTTGCTACAACAACAGAGCCTTCACCACCCGCATTCTCAACAATTGTTCTTAAAGGTGCTTCAAGTGCCCTTGATATAATTTGAATTCCAGTGAATTCATCATCATTAATTGCTTTAATTTTATCAAGCTGTTTTCTAGCTCTTATTAAAGCAACACCACCACCAGCAACAATACCTTCCTCAACTGCAGCTCTAGTAGCATGCAATGCATCATCTACGCGATCTTTTTTCTCTTTCATTTCAACTTCCGATGCTGCACCAACATATAAAACAGCTACTCCACCTGCTAATTTAGCCAGTCTTTCTTGTAATTTTTCTTTATCATAATCAGATGTGGTGGTTTCAATTTGAGATTTTATTTGACCAACTCTTCCTTCAATTTCTTTTTTTTCACCAGATCCATTAACAATTGTAGTATTGTCTTTATCTATTGTTACCCTCTCAGCAGAACCAAGCATATCAATTGTAGTATTTTCAATATTAAAACCTCTTTCTTCAGAGATTACAGTTCCACCAGTAAGTATGGCTATATCCTCAAGCATTGCTTTTCTACGATCTCCAAAACCTGGAGCTTTTACAGCAGCAATTTTTAATGCTCCTCTCAATTTATTGACTACTAATGTTGCTAATGCTTCACCATCAACATCCTCTGCAATAACTAATAAGGGTTTTCCAGATTGTGCTACAGGTTCAAGTATTGGAAGTAAATCCTTCATGGCAGAAATCTTTTTATCATAAAGTAATATGTATGGTGATTCTAGATCAGCTTCCATCTTTTCTGAATTTGTAACAAAATAAGGGGACAAGTAACCTCGATCAAACTGCATACCCTCAACAACGTCAACATATGTGTCAGTACCTTTAGCTTCCTCAACAGTAATAACACCCTCTTTTCCAACCTTTTCAAATGCCTGAGTAATTAGATCTCCAATAGCACTATCATTATTTGCAGAAATTGATGCGATTTGTTGAATTTTTTCAGATGAATTACCAACGGTTTTTGCAGATTTATTAAGCTCGTCAACAATTGTGCTAACAGCTTTATCCACCCCTCTTTTCAAATCCATTGGATTAGCACCTGCAGTTACATTTTTCAATCCTTCATTAACAATGGACTGAGCCAAAATTGTTGCAGTAGTGGTACCATCACCTGCAAGATCATTTGTTTTTGAAGCAACTTCTTTGACCATTTGTGCACCCATATTTTCAAGTGCATCTTCTAATTCTATCTCTTTTGCAACAGTAACACCATCCTTAGTTACCTGGGGACCGCCAAACGATTTGCCAATAATAACATTTCTACCTTTGGGACCTAGTGTCACTTTTACAGCATTAGCAAGTGCATCAACACCTTTTTTAAGGCCCTCTCTTGCTTCTATATCAAATTGTATTTTTTTTGCCATTTTAATTTCTTTTTAATTAAACAATTGCGAGGATATCACTTTCCCTCATTATTAAAAAATCTTTACCTTCAAATTTAAGTTCAGTACCTGAATACTTACCATATAAAACAGTTTGACCAACTTTGACTGTTATAGGATTGTCTTTAGTACCAGATCCAACAGCAACTACGTTGCCCTTTTGAGGCTTTTCCTTAGCAGTGTCAGGAATAATAATTCCTGATGCTGTCTTTGTTTCAGCTTCGAGAGGTTCAACCAGAACTCTGTCTGCTAGTGGTTTAATATTTACTTTACTCATAATTTATTTTTTTTAATGTTTTCATCAATCATGCCAAACAAAATTCTATGTCAAAAAGTACTTCCANGAGACTTNTTTATGCCATGCTGACATACTAATTATCTAAATCAGGGACCTGACTAGAGTCATCTTCTAAAATCTCTTCAATAACAATATCATCATTGTTGTTTAAGAGTTCAGATTGATTGACCTCATCTCCAGAGTTTAATGTGATATTGGAGAAAAGAATAAGTAAAAACAAAAGCGAGGCTAAGATCCATGTGCTTCGATCCAAAAAATCTGTGGTTTTCTTTACTCCACCTATTTGTTGAGAATCTCCACCAAAAGTTGAAGCCAATCCACCTCCTTTAGGATTTTGTACCATAATTACTAAGACAAGTAAAAATGAAAGAAAGATTATTAAGAATAGTATTATGTTATACATTATTGATTTTTAATTTGTTTTTTTATAAACTTAATTTGGTCTGCAAATAAACTGATTTTTTCTGGATATTTCAAACATAATACCTTGTAAGCCTTCAGAGCTTCATGATATTTACCTTGAGTAATATAAAGATCAGCAAGAGTTTCAGTCATATAGTCTTTTTTCTTAATTTTTAAATCATCATGTTTTTTAGCCTTTAAATCATCTAGCCTAAAGTCATTTGAATTAAAGCCTTTTAATTTTTTTTCAGAACTATTAGGTGTAGGTTTCGTTTTTGATAACCAATCTAAAAAAGATATTTCATTTTTTAAATTAGCTTCTTTAAAATCACTTACAATTGCTTGTTTATCAACATCTTTCAGAATATCATTATTTAAAATATAATACAGATGAATTCTATCAGTAATATTTGTTGCTGTTGATTCTAGAATTTTAGAATAATCAATTGTTTTATATTTTTTNGCTAATAATAAAGACAAGACTTTACTAGGTGTAAAAAAGGGAAATTTTTTAGAAATACTTTTTAAAACTTTTAAATCAGTTTTATTTAATTCCTTGTTATTTTTTAGAATATTTAAAACAGTATTTTTTGTATTATTTACCATTTAGCTAATGAAGCGTTAAATATATCTTGTGTAATTCTTTCAAAAATGATTTCATGAGCTTCACTTTTAATAGAAATCAACTGTTGTTCAGCAGGAAAATCGAAATAAAAAGAGAAACGTCTTTCAAAACTATCATCTTCTTTCTTAAAATTTTGAAAGCTAACATTAACACTGATTGAAAGTCTATTTTGAGCTGCGTTTAAATCTGATGTAGCTGTCATTGGACTGACACGATATTCAACAATTTCACCCTCATATAATAAATCTCCATTACTTTGAACCATTTGAAGGTTAGTTTGATTCTCCAAAATATTCTGCAAAGCAATAGTAAAATCTCTGTCTAAACCAGGCTCAAATATTGATCCTGTATTGTTTCCTGCATTATTATCAAACAGATTTACCTGAAAAGATTCTGTTCCCTCAGGTATTGAAGCTCCTGTGAACGAATAATTCCCACAACCATTAATAAAAAATATTATGGAAATAGTTAAAATAATTTTTTTAAAGTTCAAGGTCATATTGTTTAATTTTTCTATAAAGAGTTCTCTCAGATATTCCTAATTCATTTGCTGCTGCTTTTCTTCTTCCATTATTCCTTTCTAGTGCTTTTATAATTAATTCTAGTTCTTTATCTTGGATGGACAGAGTTTCCTCCTCAATTATTTCTTCAGCAAAAGAATACTTATCATTTTTGTTTTCATAATTATCATCTAACAAAACATTATTTTGATTATTTGAATCATCAATTTCTTTAAATTTTTTTGGAATCAAACTTTGGATATCATCCAATTTTTCAGATTCATTTGACGAAGTTTTCTTAAGATTATTGGTTAATTTTTTCAATTCATTTAGATCTCTTTTCATATCAAAAAGAATTTTATAAAGAATTTCTCTTTCGGAAGAAAAATCACTATCGCTTTTATTATCAGATATTAATGCTGGAAGGTTATTTTTTGGGTCTGGTAAATATGTAGAAATCATATCGCCATTGATAGCTCTTTCTTGTTCCAGGACTGACAATTGTTCAGTAATATTTTTTAGTTGTCTTATATTTCCATTCCAATTATATTCTTGTAAAATTCTTTGAGCATCATCATTAAGTCTTACGGTTGGCATGTTATATTTTTTTGCAAAGTCTGATGCAAATTTTCTGAAGAGGAGTATTATGTCAGTTTTTCTCTCCCTGAGCGGAGGAATCTTTATTTCTACGGTGCTAAGTCTGTAAAAAAGATCTTCCCTAAATTTTCCTTTAGTGATTGCATCTTCCATATTTAAATTTGTAGCAGCGACTATTCTAACATTTGTTTTTTGAACTTTGGAAGATCCTACCTTAATAAATTCTCCATTTTCTAAAACCCGTAATAGTCTAACTTGGGTAGTTAAAGGAAGTTCACCTACTTCATCTAAAAAAATTGTTCCTCCATCAGCAACTTCAAAATAACCTGATCTTGAGGATGTAGCTCCNGTAAAAGCACCTTTCTCATGTCCAAAAAGTTCAGAATCAATTGTGCCCTCGGGGATTGCTCCNCAGTTTACAGCAATAAATTTATTGTGTTTTCTATGGGAAAGTTGATGAATTATTTTTGGGAAAGCCTCTTTTCCAACCCCACTTTCACCAGTAACTAAAACTGTTATATCTGTTGGAGAAACTCGGACTGCTTTTTCAATGGCTCTATCAAGTCCTGAGTAAGTTCCAATAATTTCAAATCTTTGTTTAATATTTTGAATCTCAGTATTCATATTTCTATTTTTTTATTGCCTCTCCAATAAGAGTAGTTGAAGTATTGCTTAATATTTTGACTTTTGCATAATCTCCAATTTTATANCCATCTTTTGGAAAGACTACCATTATATTTTGAGGATTTCTACCNCACCAGTAATCTTTTGATTTTTTTGATTCTTTTTCGATTAAAACATTTGAATATTTATCAATGTAAGTTGACAAATTTTCAAAACTATGTTTTAGTTGAAGATTAATAATTTCATTTAAACGTCTTTGTTTGATTTCTTCTGTAACATTGTCTTTATATTTTTTTGCAGCCAATGTGCCAGGCCTTTCGGAATACTTAAACATAAAACCGAAATCATATTTTACTTTATTCATTAAACTTAGTGTATCTAGATGGTCATTTTCTGTTTCATCTGGAAATCCACAAATCATGTCATGTGAAATTCCGCAATCGGGTAATAATTTTTTAATTTTTTCAATAAGTCTTAGATACTCATCTGAGCTATGTTTTCTGTTCAT
>FUFK010038150.1_pt1 | contig 53023 bp, 49 predicted proteins | sample 1021851 | NCBI WGS metagenome assembly FUFK01 (sample SAMEA51879418, study PRJEB19060) | metagenome | reverse complement strand
CCCATTGTCCAATATTCCCCACTGCTGCCTCCCGTAGGAGTCTGGGCCGTGTCTCAGTCCCAATGTGGCTGATCGTCCTCTCAGACCAGCTAAAGATCGTAGCCTTGGTAAGCCATTACCTCACCAACAAGCTAATCTTACGCAGGCTCATCTAATAGCGAGAGCATCAAGAGAGGCCCTCTTTCTCCCTNAGGAGGTATACGGTATTAATCCGAGTTTCCCCGGGCTATCCCCTTCTACTAGGTAGATTCCTACGCGTTACTCACCCGTCCGCCGCTCTACTCATATCCGAAGATACTTTCTCGCTCGACTTGCATGTGTTAAGCCTACCGCCAGCGTTCAATCTGAGCCATGATCAAACTCTTCAATTAATATCATGTTTGTTGATTTTTAAATAAAAAATCTAAATTTTTTCTCGTATTTTGAACACCCACACGAGTAACCAAATATTTTAAAGAACTATCCGACTCGAAGGTCGGGAAGCGTATTCTAACGGACTTAGATGTAAGAAGAAAGCCTTTTTTTACTAATTTTTTTCTTTGTCAACGAGTTTCTCAGAATTTAAGAATTTCATCTTAGATCTGAGCTCTTTTCCAACTTTTTCTATAGGATGATTTTTAGTAGATTCTCTTTGAGATTTCATAAAAGGTCCTCCGGAGCCATCATTACTTTGCCTGCAATCATCCAAGAATTCATCTGCAAAATTCCCAGATTGTATATTGTCCAAAACCTCTTTCATTGCTTCCTTAGTTTTCTCAGTAATAATTTTTGGTCCACTTAAATAGTCCCCATACTCAGCTGTATTTGAAATAGAATAATGCATATTCGCAATCCCACCTTCTTGAATCAAATCTGTGATTAATTTTGTTTCGTGAAGACACTCAAAATAAGCCATTTCAGGACTGTAACCTGCTTCAACTAATGTTTCATATCCGGCTTTGATAAGGGCTGTCATACCACCACATAACACAGCTTGTTCTCCAAAAAGATCTGTTTCTGTTTCTTCTTTAAATGTTGTTTCTAAAACTCCAGCTCTTGTGCCTCCATTAGCTTTAGCATAAGAAAGAGCAACTTCCTTGGCACTGGAATCACTTGTATTAGTTGAATCTTGATATATAGCAATTAAAGATGGGACGCCTCCGCCTTTTAAATAAGTACTTCTTACCGTGTGGCCTGGTCCTTTTGGAGCAATCATAATAACGCTGTTCGTTTCATCAGGAATAATTTTTTTAAAATGAATATTAAATCCATGCGCGAAGGCTAAAATTGCATCATTTTTTAAATTAGGCTTGATGCTCTTCTCATAAATTCCTTTCTGAAACTCATCAGGGGCAAGAATCATTACAAGGTCTGCATCTTTTGTTGCCTCATCAACAGGCTNGACCCTCAAACCTGCTTCCTCTGCTTTTTCCCAAGAAGATGAACCCTCTCTAAGTGCAACAGTAACATCAACACCAGAGTCGCTTAAGTTATTTGCATGCGCATGACCTTGAGATCCATAACCTACAATAGATACTTTTAATTTTTGAATTATTTCAATATTTGCATCATCGTCATAAAAAATATTCATTTAATTTCCTCTGCAATTAGTACATCAATTAATTTATTTATTTGTCTTAAAATTTGTCGAAGTAAATTATCATTCACCGTAGTCGCAATTATCAAATGCGATACTTCACCCTCTTTTAACTTGATATCAAGTTTATCTTCTAAAAATTTATACTCTTTTAAATCTTCAACTGGATCAACATGAAGACTCTCAATGTTATATCCTCTTTGGTGAAATAAGCCAACCACTCTAACAAGAGCTCCTGGTTTATTTTCAAGAATTATTGACAACTTTCTTTGAATCATGTTTTGGTCTCTTTATCTAGCCACATATCTTTAAGACTACCGTTTGGTGCAACAAGCATAGGATAAACATGCTCGTTAGGGTCAACATAAACATCTACAAATACTAATCTATCTTTCATAGAAAGTGCTTTCTCAAGTCCGCTTTTTAATTCAGAGTTTTTTTCAATTTTTATTCCAACGTGTCCATATGATTCTGCTAGTTCAACAAAGTTCGGTAATGAACTCTGATAGGTGCTAGCTGAATGGCGTCCACCATAATTCATGTCTTGCCATTGTTTAACCATACCAAGGGCCTCATTATTAATATTAATTATTTTTATAGGTAGGTTATATTGAGTACAAGTAGACAATTCCTGAATACACATTTGAATACTGCCCTCACCAGTAATGCAAATTACTTCATCATTTGGATATGCAAGTTTTGCTCCCATAGCAGCAGGCAAACCGAAGCCCATTGTTCCTAAGCCTCCAGAATTGATCCATTTTCTTGGTTCATCAAAATGATAATACTGAGCGGCAAACATCTGATGTTGTCCCACATCAGAGGTTATAAATGCTTTTCCATTTGTAATGTTGTATATATGTTGAACAACTGCTTGTGGCATTATTGGTTTATCGTCAGTTTCACATAAGTGCATTTCGTGATTTAAACCATGTTGTGATTTCCAATCCGAGATTTGTTTTTTCCAAGGGAGTATCTTTTTAGGATCAATTAATTCTTTTTTAACTTCTAATAATTTAATCATCTCTAATAATGAGTTCTTAACTTGACCAAATACTGCAATATTTGCCTCAATAATTTTAGATACAGATGAGTAATCAACATCTAAATGTATTATTTTTGCATTAGGAGCAAATAGTTTTGGTGTATTAGTAATTCTGTCATCAAATCTTGCTCCAATTGCAATGATCAGATCAGCATTATGCATTGACATATTTGCTTGGTATGTCCCATGCATGCCAAGCATTCCCAAGAATCTCTCATGAGTTGCAGGATAAACACCTAGTCCCATAAGAGTGTTGGTAACTGGAAAATCTAAGATCTCATTTAATCGAATAAGCTCTTCAGAAGCATTACTATTTATTGCGCCACCTCCAGCATAAATAACAGGTTTATTTGATTCTATGATTGCATCTACCGCTCTTTCAATTTGATTTGGATCAGGATCAATTGGGGGTTTATAGGATCTTATATCCACATTTTTAGGATATTTAAATTCAAATATCTTATCTGGCGCAGTAGTATCTTTAGGAACGTCTATTACAACCGGGCCAGGTCTTCCAGAAGTTGCAATGTGGAAAGCTTGTTTAATAATCTCTGGAATATTTTCTGCACTATCAACAGTGAAGCTGTGTTTCACAATGGGACGTGAAATACCAATCATATCAGTTTCCTGAAATGCGTCTGTTCCTATAAGATGTTTTGCAACTTGGCCCGATATAACAATCATTGGTATAGAGTCCATAAATGCAGTTGCTATTCCAGTTATAGCATTAGTAGCTCCAGGACCAGAAGTAACCAAAACTACTCCAGGCTTTCCTGTTGCTCTTGCGTATCCATCAGCAGCATGAGTAGCGCCTTGTTCATGTCTCACAAGAATATGTTCCATTTCTTTTTGCTTAAAAATTGAGTCATAAATATGAAGGGCTGCACCACCTGGATAACCAAAAATATATTCAACTCCCTCCTCTATGAGAGACTGAATTAATATGTCATTACCTGCTAATTTCATAATATTTATCTAAGAAAAAGGTTTATACATTAATCTTACTTGTAAAAACAAGCTTTTTAGGAATTTTTAAATATGTTTTTTAATTGTATTTATGAGTGTTTTGATATCATTTGGCAAGTCTGATTCAAAAGATATGATGTTATCTGAAGACATGTCTTTAAAAGATAATATACATGAATGAAGTGCTTGCCTTGGAAAAGATCTTATTGACTCTGTCAATTCTTGAGGAGTTTCTTTTGCAATATTTCCAGCTGAATTATAAGTTTTATCTCCAATTATAGGTAGTTTTTTATTTGCTAAATGAACCCTGATTTGATGTGTTCTTCCTGTTTCAATTGATACATCCACGATTGAATAATTACCTAAATTCTCATACAGCTTTACAAATGAAATTGCTTCCTTTCCATCTGATCTAATTGACATCTTAATTCTATTCGTTTTATCTCTACCAATAGGTTCATTGATATGAAAACTACCGATTATCTTTCCAACAACCACAGCTTTATATATTTTTTTTACTTTTCTTTCTTGAAGAAGACTAACAAAATAATTTCTAAACTTTTCTGTTCTTGCAACTAGTAATATGCCAGATGTATCTTTATCAAGTCTGTGAACAATCCCAGCTCTTGGGATCTTATTCAGCTCAGGATACTTAAATAATAGTCCATTTGCTAAAGTTCCACTATTACAGCCTGATCCAGGATGGATAACTAATTTACTTGGTTTATTGATTATTAAAAAATTCTCGTCCTCATGAATAACTTCAAAATCAATTTTCTCAGGCTCCCATTGAATTATTTTTTCAAATACAGGATTTAAGCTTATTTCATCATCTGTTGTTACAATTTCTTTTGGTGATGCTATTTCGTTATTAAGCAGGACTCGCCCTTCAATAATCCATTTTTTNAGCTGAGATCTGGAGTAATCATTAAAAATTAATGCACATGCCTTATCAAATCTCTCCATAGAGAGATCTTCTGTAATTTTTTTTGTAACTTCCATTTGAACTAATTTAAAAATAATTGTTCTAATTTTATGTTTTTATAATCCAAAATGTAATTATGAAGGTAAAATTATCAGAATATCTATGAAAGATTTTAAAAAAAATATCAAAACACTTATATTGGGTTTATTTCTAACTTTAATTATTGCCGGATGCAAATCTGATGGAGAGGAAATTGAACAACCTGAAAAAATATATTATGACCAGGCTCAAGCAAGAATGTCATCAGGTAATTACTTTGGGGCTATTGAATCTTTAGAAGCNATAGATACAAGATATCCATTTGGTAAATATGCTGAACAAGCTCAAATTGAGCTAATTTACGCTCATTTTATGAATACTGAAACAGAAGCTGCACACTCTGCTGCTGAAAAATTTATAAGGTTACATCCAAGGCATCCTAATATTGATTATGCCTATTTCATGAAAGGTCTTTCAAGCTATACAAGAGACAGAGACTTGCTAATAAGATTTACTGATACTGATATATCTAATAGAGATGTTTCCGGAGCAAAAGCCTCGTTTGCTGAGTTAACTGAGTTCATTACAAGATTTCCAGATAGTCAATATGTTTCATATGCAAAACAAAGGAATATTTATCTAAGAAATTTGATAGCGAAAAGTGAGTTAAGTGCTGCAGATTATTACCTTACAATTGATGCGCATGTCGGAGCGATTAGAAGAGCTAATTATGTTATTGAAAATATTCCAAATTCTAGTGAAAACTATAGAGCTCTAAAGATTCTAGAAGAAAGTTATGAAGAATTAGGCTACACGGAACTTCTTGAGGATGTCAGGCAAGTTCTAAGTTCTAATTATTCAGGTGAAGAGTCTAATCAGACTTCAAGAACAAGAGAATGGTCTTGGAACTTCCTTGATAGACCTGATAAAAAAGACGAATAGTAGTGATTGTCAAGTTAATACCATTATTAGTACCATTCTTGATTCTAATATTAATCAGATTAGCTAAGTCATACATTCTCTCAACCTTATTTACAAAAAAAAATACACAAAAATCAAAAGAAATGATTTCTTGTGATTCGTGTGGAACATTTGTACATGAGGATCTGCTTATCTCAAGGTTCGGAAAAAAATATTGCTCAAAAGAATGTACTAATTCTTAACCTTTTTCATCCATATATACATAGCTGGAATATATAAAAGCGCAGTAAGAGTAGCTCCTAAAACTCCAATACTCATTGCCCAAGCAAGCGGTCTAAAGAAAATACTTGCAAATATTAAAGGAACAAATCCACCCAGCGTTGTTAGTGACGTTGTAATAATGTGTCTTGTAGATCTTATAACTACATCAATAAGATCAGTTTTTGTCATTAAAGACTTTTTAGCTCTCTCTTTGATATGGGAAAGCACTATAATTGAATCATTAATAGATAGACCTATTATTCCTATTGCTCCAATAGTTGCTATAAATCCAAAATTTTGAAATCCAATTTTTAAACCCATAAAAGATAATCCAATTGATAAAAGTGCTACAGAGAGGATTAGTATAGTTTCTCGAAATGAATTTAATGCAAATACCAAACCTATAGTTATAAGAAAAATGTAAATAATTACAGATGACCAAATTTGTGATTGAGACTCACCTCTAACCTCAGCCTCACCACTCTGTCTCAATGTATAGCCTGGAGGTAAATTACTTTTAAATCTTTCAATTTCATCTTTTATATACATCTCAGTTTCTGATGCTAACTTTCCTGTCCAAACCCAGCCTTCAACAATATTTACTCTCTGGCTGCTTATTCTTGTAATAGTACTTGTGCTTTTATTTAAAGATGTCGTTGAATAATTACCTATCAAATCAATATTGTTAGATGATGGAATGGACAATGAATTTGAACCTCCTGTTAAATCAGACGAATTTGAAATTCCTTTTAGTCTTATGGGTATTTCTATATTTGAATCGAGCATAGAGCTAATTAAGAGACCGTTATTAGCTGCAAATAATTCGTTTACCATAAGTTCTGTATTTTTTCCTGATAAAGATATATTTGAACTATCAAATTCAAATTCAACATTAGTATTTGAGTTAGTTGCTTCAGATCTTGTGTGACTTATGTCAGGAGCATTATTTATTATTAGCTCAAGTTCAGATCCCAATTCTACGAGAACGTTTTCATCATCTCCAAAGATGTCATATCTAATATCGGAAAAGAAAGGAGGCCCAGAATAAAAACTATCAATATAGACAACTAGGTCAGGATTTTTTGAAACTATTAACCTAGATAGATCTGGAAGATTTTCAATCATCTCATAATAATCCTTTGCAAAAAAAACAGCTTGAGCAGAGTTGTTTGAGCCAGTCTTTTCTTTTCCACCAACAATATTCATTAAGACTCTTGGCATCCATCTCCCAACAAACCAATAATCTTTTTCAATCTCAATTAAATTACTTTCTATGATTTCTTTTCTAATTTTTTTTGCTTTTTCTGCAGTCTTATTTGACGAAGAATTTTCCGGTAAATCGATATGAACTCTAAACATATCTCTATCACTCGATGGGAAAAAATCTTTCTCAATTGTTCCAAATAATAGAAATCCTAATACTGGTAAAGATAAAGAAATTAGTATTGCCCTTCTCGGAACATCAAAAGCCCAAGTTAAAAATNTTCTATATTGCTTATGCAACTTTTCATTGTTATAGCCTTCTTCATGAACCTTTATATTTGCAAAATAAGGTATTTTTTCCATATAGCTCATAAGAACAGGGACCATTATTAATGCTAAAACTAGAGATGAAACAATTGACATTATTACTGTAATTGCAAGACCTCCTACAAACTCAACACTAGAGCCTTCGCCTGTAACAATTGGCATAAAAGCAAACACTGTGGTGCCAGTTGCAGCAGCTAATGGTGTTGTAAGCTGGATTAAAGTTTCATTAATAGACTCTTTTATTGATAGGCCTTGAGATCTTCTAAATTTATAGTCTTCAACAACGATAATCCCGTTATCAATTAATAACCCCAAGGCAATTATTATTCCTGTTATCGAGGTCATATGTAACGGCAGNCCTATAAGTTGACAACCTAATAAAACTAATGAAACTGAAAATGGCAAAATAGCTGTAACAATTAATCCCGGCCTTATTCCAAGAAGAAAGAAACTTATACTTAATACAAAAAAGGCTGCTAATGAAAAACTCTTAATCAACTCACTAAATTTTGACGAAACATATAACGATTCATCATAAATTTCTTCAATGCTAAATTCCTCTGGGAGAACCTCCCTCATCTCTTCAACGACTGCTTCTACTCTATCAACATAGTCATAAACTCGTTGAGACATCGTGCCGGTTGTCGATACTGAAATAACTTTTTTACCGTTATATAAAAAAATATCTTCTATTGGTGTTCCAGGTTGAATGGAAACACTACCAATATCCTGAATTCTTATAATTTCAGAGTTATTCAGAACTTTTATTGGAATTTCACCAACCTTTTGTGGTGAATTTATATTATCTTTTAATCTAATAAGGTATTCAGACCTATCATCAGAGACAACACCAACAGGTTTTTTGTTATCAAATGAACTAATTGCTTTTGCTACATCTTGATAAGTTAAATTTAATGAAGACATTTTTGCAGAATCTATTTCAACAACTATTTCTTCATCTGTTGCTCCATAGACTGCAGTTTCTTTTGTAAGTGATATGGAACTAAATTTTCTTTTTAATTGTTGAGCCAATCTAGACATCATGATTAATGGAGGTTCTCCATCACCATTCCAGTCAATAGCATATTCCAGGGTTATTGGTGGTCCAGCTGTTCTATTAAGAACCAAGGCCACATTATCTGGAGGAATTATTTGATCGACCTTTCCCTGGATTCTTGACCAAGTTTCTTCAATTTTTCCAAACGGTACACTGTCTTCTAACTCTATATGAGTTTTTGAATAGCCTTGAGAAATTATTGAGTCTAGTTCATCTATCTCAACTATTTCTCTTAACTTTATTTCTAGATCATTAATTACTTGTGTTTCAATTCTCTCAGGAGATGCTCCAGGATAAAAAACACTCACGTTTCCCCATCTCTCTGCAAGTTCGGGATTTTCTTGTATAGGAACGCTAAGTAATGATGAAATTCCTGAAAGAAGGATAAAAGCTAAAGTAAGAAATAATATTCTTGGTCTCTCTAGAAAAACGCTTATAAATTTCATTTAATTAATCTATTTTTTTACCAGGAATAATTTTAGTTGCGCCTCCTAGAACAATCAGATCTCCATCTTTTATTGTTCCATTAACGAAAGCATATTGATCTTCAAAATATACTATCTCAACCAAATCTCTTACAACGGTGTTTTCTTCGTTAATAGTGTATAAAGCCCATAAGCCTTGATCAGACTGTGAAAGTGATCTAAGTGGGACCCATGTTCCTCTAGATTCTTTATTTATTTTTATATTAAGCTTTGCTATGGAGCCTGGATTTACAAAACTCTTAAATTTAAAAATAGCTAATCTACTGTCAGAGCCACCTGGTGACATTGGAGCCAACCTTGTAAATTCTGCTTTAGTTTTTTTCCCATCAACCTCAAAATCATACTCGTTACCAATTTCCATATCATTTAAATATAAAACTGGAACTGAAATATGAGCTTCTACATAATTTGAATCTATTATTTCCAATATTGGAATGCCTTGACTAATAACTGTTCCACTATCAAGAAATCTACTTTGAATTATTCCTGAATATGGAGACATAAGATTGGTTTGTTCGAGTTTTACTTTATAGAACTCATATTGTGATTTAGCTATAGTTAAATCTGATCTTGCTTTATCCAAATCTTGAATAGAAATGTGTCCTTGCTGTCTCAAATCTTCAAATCTATCAAAGACCTGAACAGAAAGTTCATAACTAGCCTTAGCTTGATTTAATCTTGCATTAGCCTCTCTGTCGTCTAATTTTGCTAAGATTTGCCCTTTTTCGACCTTGTCACCAACATCAACATATATAAACTTAATTTTTCCTGGTATTTCAAAGGCTAATTTTGATTGTTCAACTGGTAGTAGTTTTCCAGGAAATTCTTTTTTTAACTGATAAGAATCTAATATCTCAACTTCTAGAACCTCAATTGAATAAATATTCAAAGATACTAAAAACAAAACTAAAGTATTAAAAATTTTTATCATATTTGACATTTACTATTAAAGATTTTAATGTATGCAGTGTAAACATTAATGTATTATGTAAGCAGTGTCAACATTATTTATAGTCACATGAATTCTTATCATCACGGAAATCTAAAAAAAGAACTGCTCGATTGCGCACTCAAAATGTGTGAGCGCGATGGATATACTAAACTCAGTATTAGGTCACTTGCTAAAGAGAGTAATGTTTCTCAGACCGCTCCATATAGACACTTTAAAACAAAAGAAGATCTCTATGCTGAAGTTGCAATAGAAGGTTTTAATAAAATTCATAAAGCCATATCTAAATATGATTCAAATGATTCTGAAAGAAATTTAATTGATGGTGCAAAAGCTTATATAAAATTTGGTCTAAAAAATGCAAATACATATGACCTTATGTTTGGAACTGCAATTAAAGACTTTACAAAATATCCAATGCTCTTTGAAGCAGCAAATAAAACATATCTTCATATTCGTTCAACATTTAAAGAATTCTCAAAAAATAAAGATGATTTATACATAGAAGAAAGCTGTATCGATATATGGGCTAAAATTCATGGAATGGTTGGTCTTCTTAGAAAACTGGAAGTGGTTCCGGTTAAACTTGTGGAAATGCCAGATACCCCATTCAAGGCAATTAATTTAATTAGTAAGGATTTGGATTCTTACTTAAAAAAATTCTTTAATAAATTCTAGAGAACTATGAGTACTCTCCGTCCACATAGGTGAGAGTTTTTATTTCATTTTTATACTTTGAATCCTCTACAAGACCGACAATAATNGAATGAGTATGGAAAGATGTTACATTCTCAATNGAACAAAAGATATTTGATTGTGCATTTGCTAAGAATGGAACATCATCAAGATTCCAATTTTTATCATTAAATCTTTGGTCATATTTATCATCATCAGAACATATATTGGAAAGATCCTCTTGATCTTTATTAAGAAGATTAATACAAAACTTAGAGCCAACAGTTAGGCTATTATGAATTCTAGAGTTTTTATTGATGCAAACCAATAAGCTTGGAGGATCCATAGAGATTGATGTTACAGAAGATACGGTTATTGCATTTGAATTACCATCAGAATCCTTATTTGAAAGAATGCTTACTGAGTAAACATATCTTCTCATTGCTAATCTAAAATTATCTTGAATACTCATAGTTTGAATTATACTTAATAAAAATATTATAGATGAAAAACAGTATACGAATAACAGGGGGTAGCCTCAAAGGACAAAAAATCCCATTTGATTTCAGATCCTCATTGAGACCTACATCAAGCAAGTTAAGAGAAGTATTATTTAACTGGCTTCAGTTTGAGATTCAAAAATGCAATTGTCTTGACTTATTTGCTGGAACTGGCGCGTTAGGCATAGAGGCCTTATCAAGAGGTGCTCAAAGTTCAATTTTTATAGAATCAAATAAAAAAAACTTCTTATTATTGAGAAATTCTATTAAAGAGCTTGGTTTAGAGAAAAACTCAAAGGTTATATTTAAAAATGGTATCAATTGGATTAAGGATAATGATTTATCAAATATTGATTTGATATTTGCAGATCCTCCATTTAATCAAGACATTGAAAAAAAAATATTAGAAATTTTCCACAAGAATGAAAATTTAAAATTATCTTGTAAAATCTACATCGAGTTCAATAAATTCACTAAAATTGATTTACCTAACTCGTTTAAAATTATTAAAGATAAAATGATTGGAGACGTAAGAGCACTTCTTATNTCAAAAAAATGACTTTAAAGATAGCAACAAGATCCTCTAAATTGGCTTTAGCCCAAGTAGACGAATTTGTATCTGAATACAATATATCTGATTACAAAATAATTAAGATTAAAACTGAAGGAGATGTCAAAAGCTCAAAAGGAGAGACGCTTTTTGATAAAGCTCACTTTGTAACAGATATTCAAAAAAGTATTTTAAGAGGAGATGCAGATATTGCAGTTCACTCTGCAAAAGATACTCCTGCAAAAAAGACAAATGGAATTGAAAGAAATTTTATAATTAGTAGAACTTCAAAGGATGTATTAGTATTTAAAGATAATAATAATTTTAATTCAAGCATGAAGATTGGTACTAGCAGCTTGAGGAGAAAATTACAGGCGTTCCATTTCTTAAAATCAACAAATGTTTTTGATATAAATGGAAATATTGATACAAGATTAGAAAAGCTTTATCGAGGAGATTACGACTGCATAATTTTGGCAAAAGCAGGTCTTGAAAGATTGAGATTACTTGATGAACTAAATTATGAAGAAATGGATTGGATAACTGCCTCAGGGCAAGGAACGTTGGCTGTTGAAATGACAGAGTCCTTTCATGAAAATGAAAAATTATTAGAAATTCACTCAAATATTAAAAATCAATTAGCTACAAATGGCATTGAGTATGAAAGGAATATTTTAGAAAGAGTTGATGCTGGATGTAATTCAGCAATAGCAATTGAGAGTAATTCAGAAAATTCCAAACAAATTATAAGAGGCGAAATATATGGTGTTAAAGAATTTATAACATTTTCTGGTGCTTCAGATATAGAAGCGATTGAAGATATTGAAAGACAAAATGGTCGTAGGTTTTTAAATGAACATAATTGATACAAGCTCAGGCACTACTTCTATAAATAAATCTTGTGGGTCTATAAAGAATATTCCCCTATTTAGAACAAAGGGAATTCAATACCAAATAGATATTCATAAATTTGAAAATATAATTTTCCAGAGCATTTCATCTGCAGCTTTCTTTAATGAACTCGAGTCTTTAAAAAATAAAAATATATTCTCAATGGGGAAATCGACTCAAGATTATCTTTCAAAACAAGGCATAAAATCTGTGTGTCCAAGTATTCCTGGGTCTGAGGAATTAAAAAAACTTTTATCTAAAAACAAAAAGAGTAGTAATTATTTAATTGTAAAGGGTGAAAATGGCCTTAATGAAATTTCGAATTATCTAAATTCAACTAATAAGTATGTAGAAGAAATAAATTGTTATAAAAGGTTTAAATTAGAAAGCTATGAAAATGTTAGGAATGAATTTTATGATGCAGACGCAATTATTTTCCCTAGCACTTATGCTTTTAAAATATTTTTTGAAGAAATATATTCAACTAAAGTTAAAGCTAAGTTGTTTGGTATATCAAAAAGAATAATAGATTATATTTCGAGCTATGATTTGGATTCAGATTTTATAGACTATTTTTCTAAAGATATTACAGAATCAATTAAAGACTCTATTTAGACTTCTTACCATTTCCATTTTTCATAGAACTAAAGAATTCATCATTTGTTTTATGAGATTTAATTCTATCAATTAAAAATTGTATTGCTTGAGCATCTTCCATTTCGTCAAGAATTTTTCTTAGTATCCACATTCTTTGTAATTCATCATCGGACGTTAAAAGGTCTTCCCTTCTAGTTCCAGACCTTCTGACATTAATTGCGGGATATATTCTTTTTTCAGCAATCTTTCTCTCTAAATGGATTTCCATATTTCCGGTTCCTTTGAATTCTTCAAAAATAACTTCATCCATTTTTGAACCAGTTTCTACTAGAGCAGTGGCTATAATTGTTAAACTTCCACCCTCCTCTAAGTTTCTAGCTGCACCAAAAAATCTTTTAGGTCTTTCTAGAGCATTTGAGTCCACACCACCACTCAAAATTTTACCTGATGCTGGCTGAACAGCATTATAAGCTCTACCTAGTCTTGTAATTGAATCAAGCAAAATCACAACATCTTTTTTATGCTCGACTAATCTTTTTGCCTTTTCAATAACCATATTAGCAACTTGAACATGTCTTGTAGGTGGCTCATCAAAAGTACTTGCTACTACCTCTCCTTTTACTGTTCTAGACATGTCTGTAACTTCTTCTGGTCTCTCGTCAATTAATAAAACAATTAGCTCAACTTCTGGATTATTACTTTTAATAGAATGAGCAATACTTTGAAGCATAAGAGTTTTTCCAGCTTTTGGAGGTGAAACAATTAAACCTCTTTGACCTTTTCCAACTGGAGCAATTAGATCAATAATTCTTGATGATAAATCTTCATTTGAACCACTGCCCTGCTCAAGCATTAATCTTTCTGTTGGAAAAAGTGGTGTTAAATTTTCAAAAAGTATTTTGTTTTTTGTTTTTGCAGGCTCTTCTCCATTTATGGTATCGACTTGAATTAAAGCAAAATATCTTTCTTTATCTTTAGGTGTTCTAATTTTGCCTTCAACGGAATCACCTTTTCTTAAACCAAATTTTCTGATTTGGCTTGGTGATACATATATATCATCTTCACCTGCGCAGTATGATCCTTGTGGTGATCTCAAAAACCCGAAACCATCATTTAGAATCTCTAAAACACCGCCGCCATAAATATCAGTTCCTTCGGAAGCTTTATGTTTAAAGATTCTAAAAATTATTTCTTGTTTTTTTAGGCGACCTAAATCTTCTAAACCTAATTCAGAAGCAATATCGACTAACTCACTTATAGGTTTATCTTTTATTTCACTAAGATTCATATAATTATTCCACTATTTTTTTTAATTCGAAATGGTATAAATGGAAGGTTTTATTAACTCTGGATACGAAATAATAACTCTTTTTTTAAAATAAGCAAAGATATAAGTATAAAAATTAGATCTTAGATCTAATAAACTCTTCAAGTTGAAGTTTTGATAGAGCACCTATCTCNGTTCCAACCAGTTCTCCATTTTCAAATATCATGAGAGTAGGTATTGATCTGATGCCATATTCTGCAGCAGTCTCTCTATTTGCATCTACGTCCATCTTACATACTTTAATTTTATCTTTGAATTCTTCCGATGCATCTTCGACTAGAGGAGCAAGCTGTTTACACGGACCACACCATTCCGCCCAAAAATCAACCAATACAGGNCCTTCTGTATTAATAACTTCATTTTGAAAATCATCTTTATTTTCAACTACTACTACGTTACTCATACTTTATTTATCTCCTTTGAAATTTCTTTAGCTGCGTATGAAAGAATTGCATCAGCACCAGCTCTTTTTATACTTACTAATGATTCTAGCATAACCTCTTTATCAAGCCATCCATGATTAATAGCATTTTTAAGCATACTATATTCTCCACTAACCTGATAAGCAAAAGTTGGCACTTTGAATTCTTTTTTGATCGATTGAATAACATCTAAATAAGGCATTGCAGGTTTTACCATTAATATGTCTGCNCCCTCATTTATATCTAAGGCGACTTCATGCAAGGCTTCGTTCTTGTTAGATATATTCATTTGGTATGATGATTTTGANGAATTACCAAGATTTGATGCAGAATTTACTGCATCTCTNAATGGTCCATAGAATTTTGANTTATATTTAGCAGCATAAGATAACAAGATTGTNTCTTTTAAANTTTGTTTTTCTAGAGAATCTCTNATTAANCCAATTCTTCCATCCATCATATCAGAAGGAGCAATAATATCCGCCCCAGCCTCAGCGAGTAANATAGATTGCTCAATTAGAACTTNTACAGTTTCATCATTTGCAACTTCNTTATTTATTAAAATNCCGTCATGACCATGATCTGTATAAGGATCTAATGCAACATCTGCNATTAATATTAATTCAGGAAATTCTTNTTTAATTTTATTGATTGANTGANCNATAAAATTGCTTTTGTTTAATGCCTCTNATCCTTTTTCATCTTTTTTTGAAGATTCTATGACTGGGAAAACAGCTATAGCATTTATGCCTGCATTTATAANTTCCTCTATTTCACTCAGNACATGATTTAAGCCAAATCTGAAGATACCTGGCATTGATTCGATTTNTTCTTTGCCTTCAAAATTTTCTTTAATGAAGATTGGTTGTATNAGATCTTTTGANGTTANNTTAGTTTCAGATACAAGNTCAATNAGATTNAGGTTNTTTCTTAACCTTCTTAAGCGGGTACTTGGATATTTTCTAAANATAGACATTTTAATCAGTTATAGCTCCCAGGCTNGCAGATTTTACNCTNTCAGCATACTTAGCAAGTACTCCTTTTTTTGGTTTACTGTTTGGATTTTTCCAAATTGATTGTCTTCTNTTAATTTCATCNTCATCAACTTTTAGAACAAGCTGATCACTTTCTGCATCAATAAGTATAGTATCTCCGTCTTCAACTAATGCTATTAAACCACCCTCAGCTGCTTCTGGAGAAACATGTCCAACTACAAAACCATGGGTGCCACCTGAAAATCTTCCGTCTGTAATAAATCCTATTTTATCTCCTAGTCCTAATCCCATGATTGCAGAAGTAGGTTTTAGCATTTCTCTCATGCCAGGCCCACCTTTTGGACCCTCATACCTTATTACGATTACATCACCATCATTAATCTGATTTGATAAAATCGCACTCACGCCCTCTTCTTCTGAATTAAATACTTTTGCTTTTCCTTCAAAAGATGTCCCTTCTTTACCTGTAATTTTTGCTACCGCGCCATCTTTAGCAAGGTTACCGTATAAAATTCTAAGATGACTATCTTTTTTGATTGGATTATTAAAATCTTTAATTATTTCACTCGTCTCATATGCTTTTATGTCTTTTAAATTTTCTTCTAAGGTATTGCCTGTAACTGTCATACATTGACCATGAAGAAGTCCTTTGTCTAAAAGAGTTTTCATTAAGGGCTGAATTCCTCCATTTGCATTAAGCTCAGACATATAGTGTTTTCCAAAGGGCTTTAGGTCGGCTAATACAGGTGTTTTCTTTCCGATTGAAGTAAAGTCATCTAAGCAAAGTTCAACTCCAATTGAATGAGCCATGGCCAATAAATGAAGAACGGCATTTGTTGATCCTCCTAGAGCTATAACAACAGTTATAGCATTTTCAAATGCTTCTCTTGTCATAATGTCAGAAGGTTTAATATCTTTATCGAGTAGATTCATGATTGCAGATCCAGCATTCACACAGTCAGCGTTCTTTGATTTAGATGTTGCATTTTGGCTACTGCTGCCTGGCAAACTCATTCCTAATGCTTCTATAGCAGATGCCATTGTATTTGCCGTATACATTCCACCACATGAGCCTGGTCCATCAACTGATATCTTTTCATAATGAATTAGCTCATCTTCATTTATAGAGCCCTTTGAGAATTCTCCAACTTTTTCTGAGACGGTTACATAGTCCGTATTCTCATTGCTTGGTTTTATAGATCCACCATAAATAAATATAGACGGTCTATTTAATCTTGCCATACCAATAAGACATCCAGGCATGTTCTTATCACATCCACCAATTGCAATTAATCCATCATATCCTAGGCAACCTACAACAGTTTCAATCGAGTCAGCAATAACTTCTCTAGAAACAAGAGAATATTTCATTCCTTGCGTTCCCATTGAAATGCCATCAGAAACAGTAATTGTATTAAATAAAACACCTTTGCCACCAGATGCATTTATTGAGTCTTCTACCAATTCTGATAATTGATTGATATGCATATTACATGGTGTAACTTTGGCTCCAGTTGATGCAATTCCAACAAATGGCTTTGTAAAGTCCTCAGATGTAAATCCAACACCTCGAAGCATAGAACGAGATGCGGCCTGATTTGGACCATCAACTAATTCCTTTGAATATTTTCTAGAGCTCATTTTGTGTACATTTTCTCAATCGGTTGCGTATCTTAACGCAGCTGAGAGCAATTTTTTAGTATATTTTTCTTTTGGATAGTCAAAAACATCATTTGACAGTCCAGATTCTACTATTATTCCGTCTTTCATTACAAAAATATAATCAGACATTGAGCGTATTACCTTTAAATCATGACTAATAAACAAATATGTCAATTCATATTCATTTTGTATATCTTTTAAAAGATTTATCACTTGAATTTGTATTGATCTATCGAGAGCAGATGTTGGTTCATCCAGAATCATAAAATTAGGATTCATTATTAATGATCTAGCAATCGCTATCCTTTGACGTTGACCGCCAGAAAATTCATGCGGATATTTATTTTTTGCATTAAGCTCAATTCCTACATCTGTTAAAACTTTATCAATTTTTAAATCTGATTCCTTTTTTGAAAGATTAAAATGCACTCCCAGTCCCTCTCCAACTATTTCTCCTATAGTCATTCTTGGTGATAAAGATCCATAAGGATCCTGAAACACTATTTGGATGTGTTTCTTAATTTCCTTTGATGATGATGCAATGTCCTGCCCGTCATAATATATTTTTCCTTCATAAGGAGTAAGATTTGCTATGGCCTTTCCTAAAGTAGATTTACCTGACCCTGATTCGCCCACTANCCCAATTGTAGTATTTTTATATATATTAATTGACGTATCTTTTACAGCATGAAATCTATTGCTCTTAAAAAAACTAGTTCTAGGCATATTATAAAAAACATCTAAATTTTCAATTTTAATCAGTGGGTCCTCTTTATGATTTATTATTGTTTTTGGTTTAGGTTCGGCGTTTAATAATTTTTGCGTATAGGCATGTTTAGGATTATCAAAGACATCGGCTGTATTCCCATTCTCAACGATATTTCCATTTTGCATTACACAAACCTGATCAGAAAACTCTCTTACAAGACCCAAATCATGAGTAATAAATAGAATTGACATACCGAGCTCTCTCTTAAGTTTAGACATAAGATCCAAAATTTGTGCTTGTATAGTTACATCAAGTGCAGTTGTAGGCTCATCTGCAATTAACAATTGGGGTTTGTTAACAAGAGCCATAGCAATCATTATTCTTTGGCGTTGACCACCTGATAATTCATGGGGATATGAATTAAATCTTCTTTCAACATCATCAATCTCAACTAAATTCATTAAATTAATTGCCTCATCTTTTGCTTCTTTCTTTGAAACTTTAGAGTGCAGCAATACTGATTCTGTAATTTGATCTCCCACTCTATGATAAGGATTCAAGGATGTCATTGGTTCTTGAAAAACCATAGAAATTATATTTCCTCTTAAAGATAAAAGATCTTTTTTTGAAGCATTTATAATTTCTTTATTATTAAATTTAATTGAAGATTCGCTAGTGTAAGATGATTGAGGAAATGGTAATAGCTGCATAATTGACATTGCTGTAACTGATTTACCTGATCCAGATTCACCAACTAAAGCCAAAGTTTTATTCTGCTGAATATCAAAACTAATATTATCAACTGCACGAAATTTTCCGTCTCTTACATTAAAGTCGATGCTTAAATTTCTGACTTCTACAATATTACTCATAAAATTTTTTTATACTCTAATAAAAAATCATTTACCGCTTTATTAGCGGATTTCAATCTAGTCATGGCAGCAAACCCATGAAATAAAGAAGGATAGTGTAATTGTTTCACATAACTACCATTTTCATGAAGTAAAAAAGCATATTTTTCTGCTTCATCTGAAAGCGGATCAAACCCAGCAGTTACAATGATTGTCTTTGGAAAGTCTCTATTTGGGTTGAATAGCAGTAAATTAAATGTATCTTTTAAGTTATCTTCATCATTATTTTTGAATTTTTCCCAGAACCATTCCATGGACTCTTTCGTTAATAAATAATTATCTTTAAAAAGCTCGATTGATTCGCTTGCGCAACTTGGATCACACATTGGATAAATAAGAAATTGACTATGAACATTTTCCTTTTGGTTATTTGCTAATGAATGAGATACTGAGGCAGCAAGATGAGCGCCAGCACTGTCACCACAAAGGCTAATATTTTTGATGTGATTACCATTTTTGACTAACCAATCTATTGCTAATAATGCCTGATTCATTGCATGAGGATATTTATTTTCAGGAGATAAGCTATAAGCTAAAGAAAATATTCTTGTTCTTAACTTTTCAGAAAAATAAGAAACTGTAAGGTTATGCGTATCAATTGAATTTAATACATAGCCACCACCATGAAAATAGAGAATGACATTATCATTATCTGTTTTATAAGGAATGTACTCTCTCAACTTTAAGTTATTTTCTTGGCCGATAAAATGATCCTTAGTAATTACATTCTTTTTTGTTTTATTAGAAAGTCTAAGATTCTTTCTTTTTTCATTAATAAGATTTCTAATTTTTGGAATTTCGTCATCCTCTATCTTATGCAAATCAAATTTTGGCATTAAAGCAAATAACATCCTTGATTGAGAATCAAAAATAAATCCTCTTTTAACATCTTTATTAAATTTGTATATGAGTTCAATTAACCAAACAGGTATTGAAAATAAAATATTTATTAAAAAATTTCTTATCATTTAATTTAAATTATAAATAAAGTTCGTTTTCGCTTTATAATTTGGCAAGTTTATCCTAGTTATTAATGAAAAAGACATTATTTTTAATATTCTATTTGTTATGTGGTGGCCATACTAAGGCTGACCAAGATATATCTTTCATGTATTTACAGGATAACGAAATAAAGCCTGCCGACGAGGTATTTGTAATGAGCTATTCTGAGGACGGGGATGTTTTAAAAGTAAATTGGTCGATTGAAGATGGTTACTATTTATATTTTGATTCGATTCTTATTAAAGAAAATCAAAAAATTGTTGATTTTGATGTCACTAATGGAATGATTATTTATCATGAAGACGAATTTTTTGGTGAAACTAAAATCATAAGAAATATATTAGAGATTTCGTCTATAGAAGAGATTGAAACAAATTTAATTGAAATAGCATATCAGGGCTGTTCTGATAGAGGCTTTTGTTATCCAGTTCAAAATAAAAATATTAGATAAAATCCTTAAAATGCATTTAAATTCTGTTAAAATCTATTAAATGAAGATATTAGTACTCAATGGGCCAAATCTTAATATGCTTGGTATGCGCGAGGAAGATATTTATGGATCTGAGACATTAGATGATATTGAGGCAAAATTAAAAAATAAAGCTGATAGCAATGAATGTGAAGTTTACTTTTATCAAAGCAATGCCGAGCATGAACTAATAGATGCAATTCATACAGCTTTTGAAAATGGTACTGATTCAATAATTTTTAATCCTGCGGGTTACACACATACAAGCGTAGCCTTAAGAGATGCAATTTTAGCTGTGAAAATACCATTTTATGAAGTTCATATATCAGATATTAATTCTAGAGAAGAATTTAGAAAAAAATCTTACTTTAGTGATATTGCAGAAAAAGTTTTTAGTGGGCATGGAACGAAAGGCTATGTTCTTGCTTTAGAGGAGGCTTTAAAAAATAAGAAGGTATAAATTATGGATATAAGAAAAATAAAAACTTTGATTGAAATGCTAGAAGAATCAAATTTAAAAGAAATTGAAGTAAGTCAGGGAGAAGAGTCAGTTCGAATTACTAAGGGATCAAATAACATAGATGTTAAAGAATCTTCTGAGAACGATACTGGTAATTAATTAAATTTTAATAATTAGTTCAATTAATAACTTTTAAAATTCTAATAATGAGCTCAACTTATAATCACAAAACAATCGAAGAAATCATTCAAAACAAATGGAATGAAGAAAAAAGATATGTTTCTAAAATAGATAAAAGAGAAAAATATTACTGTCTGTCGATGTTTCCTTACCCTTCTGGAAAATTGCATATGGGTCACGTAAGAAATTATACGATTGGTGATGTTATATCTAGATATAAAAGAATGAAAAACTTTAATGTATTTCAGCCAATGGGTTGGGATGCTTTTGGTCTGCCTGCAGAGAATGCTGCTATTGCAAACAAAGTAAGTCCAAACGATTGGACAAACCAAAATATTGAAAACATGAAATCACAACTACAATCTCTTGGTTTTAGTTATGATTGGTCAAAAGAACTTAGAACATGTGACTCAAGTTACTATAAATGGGAACAATTAATTTTTAAAAAATTTTACGACGCGGGTCTTGTTTATAGAAAAAAATCCATGGTTAATTGGGATCCTGAAGATAAGACCGTTCTAGCAAATGAGCAGGTAATAGATGGAAAAGGTTGGCGCTCTGGAGCTCAAATTGAAATAAAAGAAATAGATCAATGGTTTATAAAAATCACTGACTATGCTGACGAGCTTCTATCTTCACTTGAAGAACTTGATTGGCCAGAAAATGTTAAGCTAATGCAAAAAAATTGGATTGGAAAATCATTTGGTGCTGAGATTGAATATAAAATTGATGCTAGTAAAGATTCACTAATAACCTTTTCGACAAGACCAGATACTATCTTCGGAGTATCTTTTCTTGCAATATCTCCCAATCATCCCCTTGCAATAAAGATTGCTAAAGATAATGAAAAAATATCGAACTTTCTAGAAAAATGCAAAGAAGCTAAGGCTGCAGAAGCTGATATGGCAAAGGCAGAAAAACTTGGTATTGATACAAATCTAAGAGTAATTCACCCTTTAACTGGAGAAAAATTACCAGTATGGATTGGAAATTTTGTATTGCTTGACTATGGAACAGGGGTTGTGATGGGAGTTCCAGCTCACGATTCAAGAGATTATGAATTTGCAAAAAAATATAATCTTAATATCAAAGAAGTTATTAAAAATAATGAAGAGGAGTTACCAAGAACTGAAAATGGAATTTTAATAAATTCAGATAAATTTAACGGTCTTTCATCAGAAGAAGGATCAAAAAAAATTATCGAAGAATTAGTTAAATTAAAATNTGGTAAACAGCTTATTCAATTCAGGCTAAGAGATTGGGGAGTAAGTAGGCAAAGATATTGGGGTTGTCCAATACCTGTTATTTATGAAAACGGCGATCCAAAAGTTATTGACGAAATGGATATGCCTGTTGAGCTACCAAAACTTAAAAAGAATTCGCCACCTATTCCATTAAGTCAAAATGAAGATTTTATAAATTTGGATAATAATATCTTTAGAGAAAGTGATACATTCGATACCTTTATGGATTCATCTTGGTATTACGCTAGATTTACATCTTCAAACAATAATAATGAAATTTTTGATGAAAATACTAAATATTGGCTACCAGTAGATTTATATATTGGTGGTATAGAACACGCTATATTGCATTTGCTATATTCAAGATTTTTTCATAAAGCTCTTCGAGACATTGGACTAGTTGAAGGTGATGAACCTTTTAAAAGGTTGCTTACTCAAGGTATGGTTCTTAAAGATGGTGCAAAGATGTCTAAATCGAAAGGTAATACTGTTGACCCGCAATCATACATTGAGAAATATGGAGCAGATACCGTTAGGCTTTATATGATGTTTACATCACCACCTGAGCAAAGTTTAGAATGGAGCGAATCATCTGTTGAAGGTGCTTCAAGATTTTTAAAGAGAATTTGGAGTCTTATTGAAGGAAAAAAATATATTAAACTGGACATGAAATTTGAATTCTCGAAAGAAGAAATAGAGTTAAGAAGAAAGTGTCACTCTACATTAAAAAAAGTAGAGAATGATTATGAATCAAGATTTTCTTTTAATACTGCTATTGCAGCAATAATGGAGTTGCTAAATTTTATTCCAGATGAATTCAAAAAAGATAATGCTACAGATGCTCAAAAGTTTTGTCTTAATGAAGCAATTCTATTTTCTCTAAAAATGCTATTTCCAATATCTCCCCATATTTGCGAATATTTATGGACCAGTTTTGTAAATGATGGATCATGCATCGAGTCATCTTGGCCAAAGTATGATGAAGCTATTATTGAATCAGATGAATTCGAGTTAATAATACAAGTTAATGGTAAAGTTCGTGGAAAGTTAAATATTAGTAAAAATTTAGATGAAGAAACTGTTAAAAATCTATCATTAGAAGTCGAAAATGTTAAAAATAACATAGCAGATAGTGAGATTAAAAAAGCTATCTTTGTTAAAGATAAGCTTATAAATTTTGTAATTTAAACAAAAACATAAAATATAATATCTTAACTAACATTTAAGGCTATGAGATATACAAAAGGATTACTTCTAATATTGCTAAGCATTGTAATTACTTCATGTAACTTAAATGAATATAAAAAATTACAGCTTGATAAAAATAAATATTATTTTTCATTTGATCAAGAAGTTCCTAATAGCTTTCAATTAAAAATTAAAGAAGTTTTTGGTGATAATTTTGAGAAAGTTGATAATGAAAAAATTCATATAAATGTAAGTAGCTTTGTTTTAAATAAATATGAAGTTTACTCGGGAACAACTTTAAGAGCCATGGAAATTGAGCTCAAAGCAAAATTAAATTTCAGCATTGATGATTCAAAATCAACAAAAATGGATCATTCCATGCATTCTAATCACTCGATGCATATGAATCATTCAAACAACATAAAAACTATCAATTCAATGAAAAGATTTAGTGCAATAGAGCTTAATCCTTTGGCAGAAAATCAGATGAGCAAATTTATGGAAGAGGAAATTATAAATGATGTCATTGAGCAACTAATACTAGAGGTTAACTTAATTGATTTGTGAGTCTACATCATTAAATAAATATTTAAGTAAATCCTCAAATATATTTTTTGTTTTTGGCTCGGAGATAGTTTTAAAAAATAATTCAGTTGATCAAATTAATTCGTTTTTGAAGGAACAGAACTTTACTGAAAAGAAAATTATTACTGAAGCTGACTACTCAAAAATAGAAAATATAATAATTGAGAATGCCTCAGGTTCTTTGTTTGGATCAAAGATAATTATTGAAATTGGTCATCAAAAAGGAAAAATACCAAAAGAAATTACCAATATTTTTGAAATGAAGAATATTAAAGAATTCAATAATATTGCATTGATTATCAAATCTTCTATTGAAAAGATTAATAAAAGTACCAAATGGGTGAAATTAATGGATAGTCTTGGATTGATGGTTGAATGTAACAAACTTAAATCATTTGAAGAAAAGACTTGGGTTAAAAATCAATTAGATTTTATGAACGAATCAGATGCTAAAGAGTTTTCAATAAGAATTACAGATATTTTTTCAGGCAATTTGATTGCTCAACAAAACGAGATAAATATTCTTAAGCTAACTTATTCAGAAAATAGTAAAGATAAGAAAATAGGCTATGATAATGCAGAATTTTTACCCTACCAGCTAGAAGATAAAATTGTTGAACTTAATACAAAATATGCTTTGCGAATAACCAAATCAATCAAAAAAAATGATGATCACTATGGCCCTCTCTTAGTTTGGATTATTGGAAAAATTATAAATACTTGTGTTGGATCGCTTCAAGACAATGTTAATTTAGAAAAAGCTGGAATATGGAAAAATAAAATTCCAAACTATATGAATTTTATTAAAAAGAATCCGCTCAAAAAAATGCTTTTACTTCAGAAAAAAGTTTATGAATTAGATTTAGCCTCAAAAGGATTGGGCGGCATGACAAAAGATCAGTTTTGGCAAGAGCTAGATAATATGGTAATAAGTCTGACTTCTAACTAAGAAAGTTATTTTTAAATATTTTCTCACACTCTAAAAATAAAGGATGATCGACAACAATATTTGTTTCTAGATTTGTAATTTCAATTACTTGAGCAAGCCCTTTCGTAGAACTAGTTAACCATATTGATTTTGCATCCGTAAGATCATCAATTTTAAAGCTGCCCTCCTGAACATTAATTCCAGATGCTTTGATTTTTTCAATTAAAAGTTCTCTGGTAATACCAGGGAGAATATTTTTAGACAAATTAGGTGTGTAAACACAATCATTACTTGCAAAAAAAACATTTGAAGCTCCGCCCTCAGTAATTACTCTGTCTTTATGCATAATTACTTCATCACACCCGCTATTTTTGGCATTATTCATACTCATTATGTTGCCTAATAATGAAGTAGATTTAATATCACACCTCTGCCATCTTACGTCCTCACATAACATCACCTTAAGTGATTGTGCTTCAAAGGTATGTTCTACGACATAACCAAATGTTTCAGTTGAAATATCTGCATTAAACATATGTGATCGTATTTGATCAACTCCTCTTGAAACCTGATAGTAAACATAACCATCTTTAAATTTACTTTTATTAATAAGTTCAATGATCTCTTTTGAAATTAAGTCGATATTTGCTGAAATTGATAACGAATTACAACTTTTTTGAAGTCTCTTTATATGTCTATCAAAAGCAATACCCTTTGCATTATGAAAAGGAATGACTTCATAAACACTATCTGAAAAGGTATAGGCTCTGCTTAAGGGTGATATTTTTATATTTTCTAAGTTATCAAATGTTCCATTNAATACAGCATGAACATTTTCCATCTATGCTAATCCAAATAAGCTCATTATCCAGAGGACGAATTGTGACCAAATCCTTCCAAAAAAACCTTTAGCATCAACGTCATACAATGCAAGCAGATCAGTTGTTAGAACAACTTCATCATTACTAATAATATCTAAAGTTCCAAGCTTATCGCCTCTTTTTATAGGAGCTTGGACATTATTTTTCACATTAAAATTAACCTTTACATTCTTAAAACTTGTTCTAGGTAAAGTTATTGATATATCTTCAACTACACCTAGGCTTATATTATCGTTCTTACCGCCCCAAACTTTTGCAGTTGTATATTCTTTATCTGCATCAAAGTACTTTTGAGTAGCATAAAATCTAAATCCATACTCTAGAAGTCTTTGTGTATCTGAGAAGCTATTATTTGCAGTATCACTTCCAGCCACAACTGTGATTAGTCTCATGTTACCCCTTTTGGCAGATCCAATAAGGCAATATCCAGCTGAGGATGTGTGCCCTGTCTTAACTCCATCAGAACTCTCATCTCTCCAAAGTAATTTGTTTCTGTTATATTTATTTCCTGTAATACCCCCATATTCAAATTCTTTTTCTTTGAAAAGAGCATAAATGTCTGGAAAATTTGTCATAAAGTTTGAAGTAAGAGTTGCAAGATCCCTTGCTGATGTTAAATGCCCTTCATTTGGAAGACCTGTGGAATTTATAAAAGTTGTATCAGTCATCCCCAAAGCTCCAGCATAGGAATTCATAAGATCAACAAATCCAGCTTCAGTACCCCCAACATATTCAGCAATTGCAACGGAAGCATCATTTCCTGACTGGATAATTATGCCTTTTAGCAAATCAAGTATGCTTACCCTTTTTCCAACTTCGATAAACATTTTTGAACCGCCCATTCTCCATGCTTTTTCACTTATAAGAACATTATCATCAAGACTAATGAGATCATTTTTAATCTGGTCGGCAACAACATAAGCGGTCATGACTTTAGTCATGCTTGCAGGCTCAATTAAACCACTTGCGTTTGATTCTGCAATAACAGTATTCGTTTTAGGCTCAATTAACATGTAACTTTTTAAATTTAATTCAGGAGCATTTGGAACAAAGCTCTGTCCAACAACAAGATTTGGTACAAATAATAAAAATAATATAATCTTTTTCATTTTTTAAACTCTTCTGCTAAATAATATACAGCCATTGCATAAAAGTGACTTCTATTATATTTGGTAATTGCAACAAAGTTATCATCTCCAATAAAATAATTGTCTTTCCCATCTTCATTAAAACTCAAAGGAATGAATTTTGAAAGACTATCATGTGGTTTATAGATTTCTCTTACATTATTTAAGGAAGACTCAGTAACAATTTTCCCGTTTCTTTTCCAACCATGAACTTTTAAATAATTTGCAATACTTCCAATAGCATCATCAACAGAGTTAAACAAATCAACACTATTATCTCCATCAAAATCAATGGCGTATGCGCGGTAACTTGAGGAGATGAATTGCCCATACCCCATGGCGCCAGCATATGAACCTTTGACAGAATAGATATCTAAATTATTTTCTCTTGTTAATAAAAAAAACTTTGTGAGTTCGTCTTTAAAAAATGCAGACCTTCTTGGATAATCAAAACCTAAAGTAGTTAAGCTATCAATAACCCTATAATTTCCTAAAATTTTTCCGTATCTTGTTTCAATACCGAGAATTGAAGTAATAATTTCTTTGGGTACACCAAACTCTTTTTCTGCTCTCTCCAAAGTAACTAAATTATTTTTAATAAACTTTTTGCCATTTCTAATTCTTTTTTCTTCGATAAATAACTTTTTATATCTCTCCCATGTCCATGTAAATTCAGCAGGTTTGGAAATTGAATCAATTATCTTTTGTTGTTTTTTTGCGTCTTTGAGGACTGTTTCAACATAATTTTTATCAAAGCCATGAATTTCAACAAGCTCATTAATAATCTCCTGAGACTCAGGATGGTCAAAGTAATCTGCATAACTAAAATTAACAAGTGTAAATATTAAAAATAAAAAGTTTCTCATTTTTGCATCAATTTTTTGTGTGTTGCCATAGAGATTATTATTCCAAATGCTATGTAAAATGATAACAAAGATGAGCCTCCTTTGCTTATAAATGGAAGTGGCATGCCCACGACTGGAATAATTCCAACCACCATTGATAAATTTATGAATACTGTAGATAAAAATAATAGGCTAAGGCCGCCAATGGTTAATCTGCAAAATCTATCTCTTGCATCAAAAGCCAGATATAAACATCTTAGTAATATAAATAAGAAAATAGACAAAAGAATACATACTCCTATAAAACCAAATTCCTCTGCAATTACTGAAAAAATAAAATCTGTCTCAGTCTCTGGTAAAAAATCCAAATGGGCTTGAGACCCCATTTGATAGCCTTTTCCTTGAAGTCCGCCTGACCCAATAGCTATCTTTGATTGAGTAATATTCCATCCCGATCCAAAAGGATCTGCATTGGGATCTAGTAAAGTTAAAATTCTTTGTCTTTGAAATGGCTCTAAAAAATTATTCCAAATAAAAGGCAGAGACAAAATAAAAATTCCAGATGAAATTCCAATAAATCTCCAGCTTAATCCGGCTAAGAATAAAATATATAGACCCGCTATCAAAATTACTAAACTTGTCCCCAAGTCTGGCTGAATTCTAACTAGATTAACTATTAAAAGAATTAAGACCAATGTAGTAAAGGTATTGAATAAATTTATTGGTAAGGGTTTGTCATATAAATATGCAGCTAGAAATACTGGTAAAGCAACTTTGATAATTTCTGATGTTTGTAATGTGAAGAATCCTAGATCTAGCCACCTTCTTGCTCCATTAACTTCCTTTCCAAAAAAAAGAGTAACCAAAACAAGAACTAAGGAAAAGATTAAAAAAATTGCTGAATTATTTTTGTAGAAATCTGGATCAGGCTGACTAACGATAAACATTAAAAACAAACCAAATATAACAAAAAAAGACTGTTTAATGATTGTCTCTATGTTCCCTTGAGAGGCGCTATATAAAAATACAAGACCCATGATTGAAAGTAATGTGATGGAAATAAATAAATACAAATCGATATAGATTTTATCCTTAATAAAATTTTTAAAATTAATCATTTTTGACTAGGCTATTTAGAACTGCGACTGCTACCGGTCCAGCAACTGATCCACCACTTTCACCATTTTCAATTACAACGCTTATCGCATATTTTGGATTTGGCATAGGAGCAAAAGCAATTATTATAGCGTGGTCTCTTTTGCCTTCAGTTTCTCGTATTATTTGATAATCTTCTTTGGTTTCAGTGCTTACTAATTCTACAGTTCCTGATTTTGCAGCTATTACGTAATCTTTTAATGATCGGAGCCTGCCTGCAGTTCCTTTTGGACTTTCAATTACGCCTATCATGCTCTCATGAATATTATCCCAATCAATGTTTGTAATATTTTTTGAGTTAAAAATATTCTTATTTGCATTTTTGCTATCTTGAACAAAGGAGAATTTATTTATATTACCTTTTGTTGCTAGAAAGGCAGCATAATATGCAAGCTGAATTGGCGTAGCATTTATATATCCTTGCCCAACTCCCACATTTACTGTATCACCTTTAAACCAACCAAAATTGTGTGTATTCATTTTCCATCTTGGACTTGGAAGCAGTCCATTATCTGGCATAAAGCAATCATCACAAACATTTTTACCAAATCCAAAATTCGACAAGTGCGCTCTTAACTCTTCTATTTCTGTTTGATAGGCAAGTGAGAAGAAGAAAGTATTTGAGCTTTCTATAATTGCATCTTTGAGATTAATTTCACCATGGCCACCTTTTTTCCATCCTCGATAGATTCTTCCATCTTCAGGTAATATAAAAAATCCAGGGTCCTGAATAGTATATTCCCAATCTAAAATATCTTTATCAATTCCGAATAAACCAATAGCAGGTTTAATTGTTGATGCTGGTGAATACCTGCCTTGAGCTGCTCGATCAAAAAATGGTTTATCATCATCATTTATTAACTCATCAAATTCGTTTTGTGTAAGTCCATTAGCGATCTTATTTACAGAAAATGATGGGGAGCTTACATAGGTAACAATTGAGCCATCATTTATGTCTACAGCTACTACTGCGCCCCTTCTATTATTTAACTCATCATAAGCAACTTTTTGACTTGGGAGGTCAAGAGAGGTAAAAATATCTTCACCTGCAACAGCAGGTGTCATCTGTTTTTCTTGTAATAGTCTGCCAGATGCATCAACTTCATATATTTTTTTACCAAATAAACCTCGCAATTTTTCATCGTAAATATATTCAATGCCGGTTTTTCCATTCAAAAAACCATTTGAATAAGTAAAAATTGTCTCATTTGATTCAAGGTTTTGAGATGATAATATTTCTTGAAGTTTTTCCTCATCAAGATTGCCAACGTATCCTATGGAATGTGAGAATAGGTACGGATAAAGATTTTCTCTTGAATATCTCTCAGCAATTTGAATATCAGGAAATCTATAATTTCTTACTTCAAATTTTGCAATTTCTTCAGTAGTTAGGTTTCTTTTGAGCACAACTTCTCTATTTAGCTTCTTCTTGTTAGGAAAAATGTTGTTTATATTTTTAATTTCAGCATCAGATAAATTAACAAATTTATTAATTTCAAATATCAACTCATTAATATCATCAACATTTTCTGGGTCAAGGATCATGCTGTAACTGGGTTTATTGTTTACAATAATCTCACCATTTCTATCGTAAATAATTCCTCTTCTTGGTTGGACCAAAAATTCTCTTGTCTTATTTTCAAGCGATGCAAGCTCATAGTCCGAATAACTTGAGATTTGAAGAGAAAATGTTTTATAAATCAAATACAAAAATAGAACGCCAAAGAAAACATAAACAAAAATAAGCCTATTGAAGAAATTTCTTTTTTCTGAAAACCTTTCGTTTAAGTCTATCATTTGTGATATGGCATATTATTTACAATTGTGTGTGCCCTATAAATTTGTTCAACCAATATTAATCTAAACAATCTGTGAGGAAATGTGAACAAAGATGCAGACAATACCTTGTTAGAATTATCTTTTATTTCTGATGACAATCCAAATGAGCCACCTATTACAAAGGTTATTGTTTTATCAAATTCTTGATTATTAAATATAAGATCACTAAATTTTTTGCTACAAATTTGATCGCCATTCATATCAAATGCAATAATAAAATCNTCTTTAGATAGTTTTGACATTATCAATTGCGATTCTTTTTTTATTACCTCAGATTCAGAATAGTTTGGATTTTGATGACTTTTTAAATTTACGAATTCTATTTTTAAATTTTTTGGTAATTGTTTTAAATAGAAATTAATGCTGTCTTGCTCCCATGTATTAAGTTTATTTCCAATACTAATAATTTTAATGATCATTAGCTTTCTTGAGTTAATAGAGTTTTTTCTCCCCAAAGTCCTTCTAAGTCATAAAAGTCTCGTTGCTCTTTTTTCATTATATTAACCACNATGTCTCCACAATCTACCAAAACCCATCCTGAATCAATTTCTCCTTCTACTCCAAGAATATTAAATTNATTTTCTTTTAGNGATTCTACAAGCTTTTCTGAAACAGATAGAGCATGACGATTTGAAGTTGCGGTAGCTATAATGATCTTATCTGCAAATGATGAGATGTTTTCTACATCTAAGACAAGTAAATCTTCTGCCTTGCTGTCAGTTAGACTATTGTTGCATATTTCTGAAAGTGTTTTTTTAGACAAGATTAAATAAAATTGTGGGTCTAATAATTATCTCTACAAATGTTCTTATTGATATACTAAATCAAATTAATGAAAAAGGGTAAGTAATTTATTGGAAATTATTTTTGAACAACTCAGTCAGCAAATTATAAATTACAAGTCTTATATTTTTTGGCTTGGAGCTATATCTTTTGCAATATTTATTTTTAGTCTAGTGAGTATTAAATGGCTAGTGTCACTCATACCAAGTGATTATTTTATAAATAAAAAGCCTTCAAAATTTAAATCCAAATATCCTGTAATGTGGCTAGTTTCAATGATAATTAAAAATTTAATTGGATACGTTTTAATTATTGGTGGAATTCTTATGCTTGTCCTTCCTGGACAGGGATTATTCACAATATTTATTGGGTTAATGATGAGTAATTATCCTGGCAAATATTTTATTGAAAGGANGTTTATAGCAATTCCAAGCGTACTCAAGACCATAAATTGGTTAAGAAAAAGATCAAATCAAGAACCTCTAAAAGTTTAATCTTATTTTAGCTAGAAGAAATTTCTTCAATGTACTTAGATAGAATTGCAAATCTTTGAGAGGCATCAAATGCCTCAAGAAGACTCTGTTTATGAGACCATGGAATTGGTATCAATCCAGCAAGATGATATGCCACGGAATCAGCGGAGTTAAAATCAACCTCAATAGGCATATCAGCAACTCTTGGATGCTTAACAAGCTGATTCAAAATATTACTTATTTCAGGAAATTCTGCTAACAGAGCTTGATCATCAACCTCAGGATCAATTAAAGGGTTAACCTCAGCAACGTTAAGTCCATCTTGAAGCTGAACTAAATTACTAATTGCAACTTTATTGATAGATTTGACAGAGATTCCGAGCAAACCATTAGGCAAATTATTAAAATCAATAATCTCAACATATGAACCCTTTTTAGATATTTCAAAGTCATTGCCTTCACCAGATTTTTGAAAAACTATCACAAAGCCATGATTGTTTTTCATACAGTCTTTAACCATGCTGATATATCTAGGCTCAAAAATTTGCAAATTTTGAATTGTGCCAGGTAAAGCCACTAGGCCTAAAGGAAAAACAGGTAAATTATTTTTTTTCAATGCTATTAATTATTGGATTTATAAACTTTNGACTATCTTTGTTAGTCATAATCAAAATAATATCATAGTCAAAAATTTTTTCTTCCAAATTTTTTAAAAGTTCATTTTCAGAATCAAACGCATTATTAATTTTATAATTCTTGTTAGGATCTAACATTAAAAATTCGTCCAATGAATCAAAAGAATTTATCAAATTTTCTTTATGGTAACCTGATGACATTGTGTTTGAGCCCAACTCGATAAGACCAAGAATTTTTTTATCTGAATATTTATTTCGGATTGCGCCGCATGATAATTTTATCGCTGTTGGATGATGAGCAAAATCATCATATATTCTTATGCCTGAAATTTCTTTAATGAAATCCATTCTTCTTTTAACACCCTTAAATTTTTTAAGAGAATTAATTGATTCTGTTTCTGAAATTCCGTGAAGCTTAGCTGCTAATATTGAACAAACATAATTTTTAAAGTTGTGTTCCCCTATTAATGGGAGTTCGTTCAATTGAAATATTTCGTCACCTATTATTAATTCTTTAGATTCAAAGTCAGTTTTTACTCCATTTGAATTTATTCCAATTTTGTTACACCAAATTCCTTTTTCAATTACTTCTTTGGTGGTGCTATCATCATCAAAATAAATAATATTGCCTGATGATTTAATAATTTTTATTAGATGGTGAAATTGTTTTTTGATATCTTCGATGTCATTAAATATGTCCGCATGATCAAATTCGATATTATTTATAATTAGATTAGTAGGAGAGTAGTGAATAAATTTTGAGCGTTTATCAAAAAAAGCAGAATCATATTCATCAGCNTCAATAACAAAAATAGGATCTTTTCCTAAGCATGCTGAATTATCAAAATCATCAGAAATNCCCCCNACAAGNTATCCAATTTCTCTTCCTTGATCTAAAAATATATGCGCTAACATATATGAAGTTGTTGTCTTTCCATGCGTTCCAGATATTGCAAAAACATTTCTATTTTTTAGTTCCTTTCCTAACATTTCAGGTCCAGAAACGTATGGTAATTTTTGATCTAAAATTTCTTCTACACACTCATTTCCCCTCGATAAAGCATTACCAATTACATAAAGATCGGCATTAGGGAGAGATTTTTTCTTATAGCCTTCAATTGTTTTAATGCCTATTTTTTTTAAATAATCAGACATTGGTGGATAGAACTGAGCATCTGCTCCAGATACATCATGTCCAGATTCCTTAAGAATTTGTGCAAGACCGGCCATAAAGGTTCCACAAATGCCTAGGATATGTATTCTCATATTAGTTATAATACGACACTTGAATTTTATTCAAAGCTAAAGCGGGGAAATAATGAAAAAAAATGCATTTTATGCACAATCAGGTGGAGTAACCTCAGTTATAAACGCTACTGCTGCATCAGTAATTTTAGAATCAAAAAAATATAAATCAAAAATTGGTAAAGTTTATGCTGGAAAGAATGGAATTCTAGGCGCACTTAAAGAGGAATTAATCGACACATCAAAAGAAAGCAAATCTGCTATCAATTCTCTTAAGTCAACTCCAGGAGGAGCATTTGGTTCTTGTAGATTTAAGTTAAAAAGCTTTGAGGAAAATAAAAAAGAATACATAAGATTAGTAGAAGTTTTTAAAGCTCATAATATTGGTTATTTTTTCTATAACGGTGGAAATGATTCTGCTGATACGGCTTATAAGGTTTCTCAAATAAGTAAGAAGCTTGGTTATCCAATCAATTGCATTGCAATACCAAAGACTGTTGACAATGATTTAGCAGAAACAGATTGTTGCCCTGGATTTGGTTCTGCAGCAAAGTATATAGCCACATCAACAATGGAAGCATCTCTAGATGTAGCATCAATGTCTGAAACATCAACAAAAGTTTTTATTTTAGAGGTGATGGGAAGACATGCAGGTTGGATGGCTGCATCATCTGCCTTAGCAAGAATTGATCAAAAAGATGCACCTCATATAATTCTATTACCGGAAATAAGATTTAATCAGATTAAATTTTTAAATAAGGTAAAAGATGTAGTTAAAAGAAATGGATACTGTGTAATAGTTGCTTCAGAAGGTGTAAAAAATAGTAAAGGAAAATTTTTAGCCGAATCAGATAGAAAAGATGCTTTTGGTCATTCACAACTTGGAGGAGTTGCACCATATTTAGCAGGATTAATTTCACAAAAACTTAATTTAAAAAATCACTGGGCTGTTTCTGATTATTTACAAAGAAGTGCTCGTCATATTTCGTCAAAGACAGATTTACTTCATGCTGAGGCTGTTGGAGTTCATGCTGTAAGATATGCTATCAAAGGAATGAATGGTGTTATGCCTATTATTGTTAGATCTAATAGCAAAAAATATTCATGGAAGATAATACCAGCACCATTATCAAAAATAGCTAATGTTGAAAAAAAACTACCAAATTCATTTATATCAAAAGATGGGTTTGATGTAACTGCTAAAGCAATTAAATATCTTAAGCCTCTTATTCAAGGAGAGGCATATCCAAAGTTTAAAAATGGCATTCCTCATTCTCAAAAATTAAAACTAGTCGAGGTAAAAAAGAAACTTCCTAATTGGAAAGACTAGATAAAGAATTTAGGTCTTCAATAATTTCACTGATAGTATCTCTCAATAGGTTTTTGTCGTCCTCATTAAGAAAATCGCCAACGTACACATCCTCGCCTTTTGATCTGAAGCTTAATCTTAAACTCTTATCTTTGTTTCTTTTAACCTGAAATGATGTAAAAGTTCGAAATTCCTCCCACGAGTACTCTGCTTTTTTAATACCTTTTTCTATTCTTACAATATCTTGAGAGATATAAATTTTTTCTTTTTTGCTGCTCCATCTAAAGCTTAGATAAAATGCGATAAATAATATAGTCAATTCTAATCCAGCAAAAGGAAGAATTAATGCTGCCCCAAAAAAATAAAAAACAGTTGCTATTCCTCCGCAAACCAAAGTTATGCTTGCTAGAAAGATGACTCTATATATACCAACTAGTGAGCTATTTGGACTCAAAGAAATTAAATAATCAGAGCTTTCTTTTTTTTCAACTGAAATCAATTTTTTAAATCCTTATCTGATGAATTATTATTCTTCTAGAGATTTTGGTTCTTCTATTAACCTTTCGATGTTTATTAATTTACCAACTTTTTTGCCTCTCTTAGCCCTTGAGAGAACATACTCTGACCAATCTTTTGGTTTTAAGGTTACAGATCTTTTACCAACCTCTATTTTGAGAGAACTATCATCTGCAAGAAGTTGAGCATGTGCCATAAATTCCTCTCCAGCAGCAAGTTTATCTTTTGGTATATTTATTATCTTGTTACCTTTTCCTTTTCCAAGAATTGGTAACTCCTTAATATTAAAGATTAAAAGCTTCCCAATATTTGAAACTGCAGCTATATGAGTATGATTATCTTTTACAGGAATAGCTTTCAACATTTTTGCATTATCAGGTAACTTCATGAATGCCCTTCCCGTTTTTTTATTTGAGATCATGTTCTGATATTCAGAAATATAGCCATATCCTGCAGTATTCATTATCAAAAATTTATCTCCTTCAACTCCAATTACCGAAGAAATAAATTGGACACCCGAATCAGCATTTAGTCTTCCAGTAATTGGTTCACCCATACCCCTTGCAGATGGTAAAGAATGACTTTGTATTGAGTATGCCTTCCCATTTGAGTCAAGGAAAACAGCCAGCTGATTGCTCCTACCTCTTGCAAAATCTTGAAGAGAGTCATCTCCTCTGTATGATAGTGTATTTGGATCGATGTCATGTCCTTTTGCACTTCTCACCCATCCAGCTTTTGATAAAACTACGGTAATAGGCTCTGTAACAATTGTTTCTTCCTCAGAAAAAATCTTTGCATTTGTTGAGTCAATAATTGGTGATTTTCTTTCTTCTCCAAATAGTTCTTTTATTTCATTTAATTCATTCTTAATTAATGTTTTGAGTCTTGATTTTGATTTTAAAATTTTTTCAATATCATCTTGTTCATTAACCAATTCATTTCTTTCATTTTCTATTTTAAGCTGTTCTAACTTTGCTAATTGCCTTAGCCTAATTTCTAAAATTGCATTTGCTTGGATCTCAGACAATTTAAATGTTTTTATTAATTCTTTCTTTGGTTCATCTGAGTTTCTAATGATTTTTATTACTTTATCTAAATCAACAAAGATCGTTAGCAGCCCTTCAAGAATATGCAGCCTATCGTTAACTTGATCAAGACGATGTTCAAGCTTTCGTTTTACAGTATCTTTCCTAAAGATGACCCATTCTTTAAGAAGGTCAACAAGTGAGAAAACTTTTGGCCCTCCTTTTAATGAAATAAGGTTCATATTGACTCTATAATTTTTTTGAAGATCTGTGGAGGCATAAAGATGATTCATCACATCTTCGGCATTAACTCTATTTGATTTCAAGGTGATAACTAATCTTATTGGATCTTCATGATCACCCTCATCAGCTAAATCAACCACCATAGGAAGTTTTTTATTAATCATTTGTTCTGCTATTTGCTCTAATATTTTTGAACCTGAAGCCTGATATGGTAGTGCATTAATGATTATTTGATTCTTGTCTTGCCTCCACTGAGCTTGAATTTTAAAACCTCCTCTGCCTGATGCATACATCTCTTTCAACTCTTCTGGACTTGCGACAATAGAAGCATTATTTGAAAAATCTGGACCCTTAATGATTTTAAGTAAATCTTTTAGATCTGACTTAGGTTTCTCAAGTATTTTTACAGTAGCATCAATAACTTCATTTATGTTATGAGATGGGATATCTGTTGCCATACCCACTGCTATTCCGGATGTACCATTTAAAAGAATCATGGGTATCTTTGCAGGGAAAATTACCGGCTCTAGTAATGAGCCATCAAAGTTTGGCTGCCAGTCAACAGTTCCAGATTTAAGTTCAGAAATTAGCAGATTTGCAAAATTTGTTAACTTTGATTCTGTGTACCTCATTGCTGCAAAGGATTTTGGATCATCTTGAGAACCCCAATTCCCTTGACCATCAACTAATGGATATTTAAATGAGAAGTTTTGAGCCATTAAAACCATGGCTTCGTATGCAGCACTATCACCATGAGGATGGAATTTTCCGATTACGTCTCCAACTGTTCGTGCAGATTTTTTATATTTCGATCCTGCATCTAGTCCTAATTCAGACATAGCATACAAAATTCTTCTTTGAACAGGTTTTAAACCATCACCAACATTTGGAAGTGCCCGATCAAGAATGACATACATTGCGTAATTTAAATAAGATTCCTCAGCGTATTTCTTAAGGCTTATTGAATTAGATTGATCTTTTGGCATTGCTATATCCTAACTAGTGAACCTTTCTTTTCAAGCCACTCTTTTCTTGCCGGCGCATTTTTCTTTGAAAGTAAAAGATCCATCATTGCATTTGCATTATCGGTAGCTGAAATTGATAACCTAACTAGCTGTCTTGATTCTGGATCCATAACAGTCTCTCTTAGCTGCGATGGATTCATTTCACCCAAGCCTTTAAATCTTTGTATATTAATTTTTGGTTTGCCCTTTTTATTTTTAAAATCTTTAACTATTTTATCTTTTTGCAATTCATCTAATGCATATAAAACCTCTTTTCCACAGTCGACTCTGTAAAGTGGCGGCATTGCGATGAAAATTCTTCCATCATTAACAAGTGGCTTAAAATGTCTTAAAAATAATGCGCACAATAAAGTAGCAATATGTAAGCCATCTGAATCAGCATCAGCTAAAATACATATTTTTCCATACCTCAGGGAGGATACATCCGCATTTCCAGGGAGAACTCCAATCGCAGTAGAAAGATTTTTTATTTCTTGGGACTTAATTATTTCACTACTCTCTAAGTCCCATGTGTTTAGAATTTTTCCTCTAAGTGGCATTATTGCTTGAAATGATCTTTCTCGTGCTTGTTTTGCTGAACCACCAGCAGAATCTCCTTCGACTAAAAATAATTCAGTTTTATTTAGATCTTCGCTGTTACAATCGGAAAGCTTTCCAGGTAAAGCAGGCCCTTTAAAAGTTTTCTTTCTTTCCACAGTAGATGATGCCTTGACTCTAGCTTGAGCAGATATAATTGCTAGTTCTGCTATTTTTTCACCTTCCTCAGTATGTTTATTAAACCAAATACTTAGAATGTCTTTCGTAGAACCAGATACGAAAGTCATATGATCCTTAGAATCAAGCCTTTCTTTTGTTTGACCAGCAAATTGAGGATTCTGCATCTTTGATGAAACAACAAAAATAGCATTATTTATTACGTCATCTGCATTTATCTTTAGTCCCTTTGGTAACAAACTTCGATATTCACAAAACTCTTTTAATGCATCTAAAAGACCAGACTTAAAGCCATTTAAATGAGATCCACCTTGAGCAGTAGGAATTAAGTTTACATATGTTTCATCTAGTTTGTTTTTGTAAGGTTTAGATGTCCAATTAATTACAAATTCAACCTCTTGATCTTTTGAAGAATTTGATGAAACTATCGATTCACCCAGAATTAAATCAATTCCGTCTGATTGATCTTCTAAATAGCTCTTTAATCCGTCTTCATAAAACCATTTAATTTTTTCTTTCTTTGATTCATCATGAAAATCAATTGTTAATCCTGGACATAAAACAGCTTTTGCTTTTAATAAATGCTTTAACTCATTTGTTTTGATTTTGTCAGATTCAAAATATTCTGGATTTGGTTTGAATTTTATTGAAGTTCCTGTATTTCTCAAACCAACATCACCAACAACTTTTAATTCATTTTTTTTATCGCCATTTGAAAACCTCATCTCGTGTTCTTTTGAGTCTCTTTTGATGTTAACCTGCAGTGACTCTGATAATGCATTAACAACTGAAACTCCTACGCCGTGAAGGCCACCTGAAAAATTATACTCATCACCTGAAAATTTTGCCCCTGCATGTAATTTGCATAGTATTAGTTCTACTCCACTAAGCTTATGTTCAGGGTGAATATCAACAGGCATCCCTCTTCCATCATCAGAAACATTTATAAATCCATCCTTCTGAATCTTAATTTTAATATTTGTACAATGTCCTGAGATTGCCTCATCAACAGAATTATCAAGAACTTCTTGTATTAAATGATTTGGGCATGAGGTATCCGTATACATGCCTGGTCTTTTTTTGACAGGGTCAAGACCAGAAAGAACTTCAATTGCTTTTGAGTCGTATGTATTCTTGGCCAACTTGTTATGCCTTTAAAGATAATTTGTAAAAACTTTTGTAAATATTTTTTTTCATAAAAAGTTTTTTTTAATTTTAGATATTCTACTCTAAACAAATAGAAAAAACGCTTTATTTGAACTTTTTAAATTTTATATAGTCAATGATTTGTTAACTATTGTAATTATTTTAATAATGTTTACACTGCACACATTAATTAAATGGGTTAAAATGAAACTATGCTGCATTTAAAACGATTAAAGTTTATTTTTATTTTCATAATAAGTTCTAATATTAATTCTGAAAATATCTTAGAAATATATAACGAGGCTCTAGAAAACGATCCAACATACAAGGCAGCTGAATACTCTTATCTTGCAGACAAACAAATAGTTGTCCAAGGAAGAGCAGCGCTTTTACCAAGCATAACCTTAAGTGGCTCAACAAACTGGAATGAATATTATCAAAATGATGTTCTTCAACAGGAATATAACTCGTTTTCTAAATCTGCCAGAGTATCGCAACCACTTTTCAGACTTGATACATGGTTTAATTTTAAAAGATCAAAATCTTTAACAAATGCTGCAGAAGCAGATTTTGCATATCAACAACAAAATCTATTGTTAAGAACAGCTGAGTTATATTTTGGGGTTTTAAGAGCTATAGATAATTTGAATGCTGCGATTTCAGAAGAAAAAGCAATAAAAAAACAACTTGATCAAGCTCAACAAAGATTCGAGGTAGGTCTATCAGCAATCACTGGTGTTCAAGAAGCACAATTAGCATTTGATCTAAGTAAAGCTTCTAGGATTAACAGTGAGGGTAATTTATTTTCTGCAAGAGAAGCTTTAAATGCGCTAATTGGAAGGGAGATCTTTTCCCTTGACGAGTTGGGTGAAGGTCTTAGCGTTTCATCCCCATTTCCAAATTCTAAAGAAGAATGGGTAAAAACAGCATTAGAAAATAACTATCAACTAAAGGCAGCTTATTTAAGAAAAGATGCAGCCAAAAGCAATGCAAGAAGTGCTGCTTCTAATCATCTTCCAAAAATAGATATAGTTGGTTCTGGATCAGAATCTGAAACTAATCAATTTAACTACGAAGGATTCGAGATTAATGGTCAAGGAATTCCTGTACCTGCCGTGACTGGTAGAAGAAATTATGCAATTCAATTGAGTGTACCAATCTTTCAAGGTGGAGCTGTAAGTTCAAGAAGAAAGCAAGCTTACTCTCAATATAATGAAGCTGATGAAAATACTCTCTTCACTGAAAGGAGAGTTATTCAAGAAGTAAGATCTCAGTTCTCAAACGTAGTCACCTTGGTAGCAAATGTAGAAGCTCAAGAACAAGCAGTGGTTTCTGCAACAAGTGCTCTAGAGGCAACTCAGGTGGGATACAAAGTTGGAACTAGGAATGTCGTGGATCTACTTCAGGCAGAAAAGAACTTATATAGCGCTGAAAAAAATCTCGCTAATGCAAAATATGACTATATCCTTGCAAACTTGAGACTAGCACTTGCTGCTGGAACAATAAATCCTAGTGATATTGTAGAAATTAATAATTTACTTAAATAAGACATGCCAGAATTGCCTGAGGTTGAAACAACCGTAAGAGCAATAAGCAAATTTCAAAATAAAATACTAAAAGAAATTATTGTTCATAATGCAAACCTACGTTGGAAGGTTGATAAAAATATTAGTCAACTTTCAAAAAACAAACTTATAAAAGAGATTACTCGAAGAGCTAAGTACATTCTTATTCACTTTAATGACTCATCGCTATTGATTCATTTGGGTATGTCGGGAAAATTAAGAATACAGAGCATAGGAAACAACTTTTTTAAGAAGCACGATCATATTGAACTTATCTTTGATAAAGAAAAAATTGTTTTTAATGATACTAGAAGATTTGGATCTATTCATTTTACTAAGAGCTTCAAAAATCATAGGTTAATAGAGAATCTTGGTGTTGAGCCATTATCAAGAGAGTTTAATAAAGATTATCTTTTTGAGATTTGTAGAATAAAGAATATCTCTATAAAGAAGTTAATAATGGATCAAAAAGTTGTGGTTGGGGTTGGAAATATTTATGCTTCAGAAAGCCTTTTTCTTGCAAAAATTAAGCCTAACAGGCTTTCAAAAAAAATTTCACTTAAAGAATGTGATCAGTTAACAAATGCTATTAAAAGAGTCCTAAGATATGCAATTCGTAAGGGTGGAACAACCCTAAAAGATTTTTATTCTGCTGACGGAAGTGAGGGTTACTTTAATTTAAATTTAAACGTTTATGATCGTGAAGATGAGAGTTGNAAAAATTGTAAATCAAAAATAAAAAAAGTAACTATTGGACAAAGAGCTTCATTCTTTTGTGATAGTTGTCAGAACTAGGAATCAAGTTTTGCTTTTAAAGCTTGCTCAACACTAGGATGAACAAATTTAGAAATATCTCCTTTGAGGTCACAAATTTCTTTTATTAAGCTTGATGAAACATATATTAAACTTTCTTTGGGTGTTAAAAATATACTTTCAATATCAGGAGCTAATGACCGATTCATCGTTGCTAATTGAAATTCGTACTCAAAATCTGAAACAGCCCTTAGACCTCTTATTATTGCGCATGCATNATGTTCTTTAGCAACATCAACAGTTAATTGTCTTGGAAATCCAATCACATCAACCTTATCGTTATCTTTATAGATAGTATTAGCAAGTTTTATCCTATCTTCTAATGAAAATAATGGATTTTTTGTTTCGCTTTTAGCAATTGCAATGATAATTTTATCAAATAAACCTGATGCCCTATCTATGATATCCATATGTCCAAATGTTATTGGATCAAACGAACCTGGGTAAATTGCTACTTTCATATATGTTGCATAATACTAAACATTAGAATTTAATCAAAATAATTCAAAAAAATGCGATTTTACGTAAAAACCCTAAATTTGATAGATTTTTGAGTTTTTTGTATCATATTAGGTTCATATGAAATGGGGGGAGTAAATTATTGCTCCACTACTTATATAAGGAGTTATATATGAAATTTTTATTAACACTTGCAGGCGTGGTTGCGCTTCCTGCTTTTGCTTCAGATCTAAGCACAAGTGATATGACAGGAATGTCATTCTGGATAGTAACTGCTGCTATGCTTGCTGCTACAGTATTCTTCTTTGTTGAAAGAGATAGAGTACACGGCAAATGGAAAACTTCATTATCAGTTGCTGGTTTAGTTACTGGTGTGGCGTTTTGGCATTATCTATATATGAGAGGTGTTTGGGCCGATACAGGTACATCTCCTACCGTATACAGATATATCGACTGGTTAATTACAGTGCCGCTTCAAATTATCGAGTTCTACTTGATTCTTAAAGTTTGCACTAACGTAAGCTCTGGTCTTTTCTGGAAACTACTTGGAGCATCTTTAGTAATGCTTATTGCTGGTTTCATGGGAGAAACTGGTTCTGCTCCAGCTAATGCAGCTGGTATCGTTGGAGTAATTGCTTGGTTATATATCATTTATGAAGTATTTTCTGGTGAAGCTGGAAAACTTAATGCTTCAAGTGGTAATGCTGCTGCTCAAAGTGCCTTTGGAACAATTAGATTAATTGTTACTATAGGTTGGGCTATTTATCCAATAGGATATTGGGTAGGTGTCGGAGCAAATGCTGACATGGCAAACGCTAACTTAATATACAACTATGCTGATTTTATTAACAAAATCGCATTTGGTTTAGCTATTTATGTAGCTGCTGTTAGCGACTCAGAATAATATTTTTTATTCAGAAAAACCCAGCTATATGCTGGGTTTTTTTATGGTTGAATTTCATCTCCATTCCAAGCGTAAAATTTACCAGAATCATCAGAAGTTAGACTATCAATAACTTCTAAGAGTTTTGAAGCACTGTGATCTGGTGTAAAAAGATCATCAGACTTAACATTCTTTTCAAATGGCTTACTTAAATTACTTTTTACAGTACCTGGCTGCAATCCTATAAAGATTGAATTTGGATTTGATCTTTTAATTTCTATACTAAAATTTTTCACTATTTGATTAAGTGCCGTTTTACTTGCACGATAAGAGTACCAGCCACCAATCTTATTATCTGAAATACTTCCAACTCGAGCACTTAGAAAAGCAAAAACATTTTTATTATCTTTATTTAGAAAAGGAATAAAGTATTTACCAATTAACGCCGGTCCAACTGTATTTATCATCAAAACTTTTTTGAATTTATCAGCAGAAATATCACGGATACTTTTTTCAGGATATACATCACTGTCATTGTGAAGTATTCCTGTGGCCACAAATATTAAGTCAAATCTTATATCATCTGGAATTTTATTAACTGCATCTTTAATAGATTCTTCGCTTTCAATATCTATATAGATATTTTTGCTTTTCTCGGAAGAGTTATCTGAAGTAGATCTTGAAAAGTTGTACACAGATTCAATTGATGCATCATCTAGAAGAATTTTAGATACAGCGTTACCAATTGCTCCAGAAGATCCAATTACTGCCACATTTTTTTTCATAGACTATATATAAGGACACTTAAAAATAAAAGAAGAGGTAGAGATAGGGTTGTGCCCTATCTCTAATTGAAAATATATTAATTATTTTTGGTACTTCGCTGCTTCCTCAGAACCGTCAGTTGCAGTACCTTTGGTATAAGAGTGAGCACCCATACCAGCTAGATCTCCATTTTGAACGATCAAATATGGCTCTCTAATAGGTTTACCTTCAAAGAAACACTCCAATATTTCTCTTACACCAGCAGCATACCTTGCCTGAGCAGACAATGATGTTCCCGAAGTATGAGGAGTCATTCCATGGTTGGGCATTGTTCGCCACACATGATCATTAGGTGCTGGTTGAGGAAACCAAACGTCTCCAGCATATCCACTTAATTGACCCGATTCTAATGCCCTAGCAATTGCATCTTTATCACAAATTTTTCCTCTTGCGGTATTAACAATATATGCACCACGTTTCATCTTACTAATCATCTCATCATTAAATAAATGTTCTGTCTTTGGATGAAGCGGACAGCTAATGTTAACAACATCACAAACAGCAACCAAAGATTCTACAGAGTCATGATAAGTAAGATTTAATTCAGCCTCTACTTCTTCAGAAAGTCTATGAATATCAAAGTAATGTAAATGAACATCGAAAGGTTTCATTTTTCTAAGCATGTCAATACCAATTCTTCCAGCGGCAACTGTTCCAACATGCATACCTTCAACATCGTATGATCTTTGAACAGCATCAGCTATATTCCAACCACCTTCTTTCACAATCCTATGTTGGTTATGATAGTCTCTAACCATTGATAAGATCATCATAACTATATGTTCTGCTACAGATCTAGAATTGCAATAAGTAACTTCCACGACATCAACGTTATTATCCATTGCAGCTTGTAAGTCAACATGATCAGAACCAATACCGGCTGTTATAGCCATTTTTAAATTTGGAGCAGACTCCATCTTGTCTCTTGTAAGATAATAAGGAAAGAATGGTTGTGATATAACAATATCAGCATCAACTAATTCTTTATCAGCCTGACATCCTTCTCCATCTTTATCAGAAGTAACAACTAGTGTATGGCCAGCGTCTTCCAAGAATTTTCTTAGACCCAACTCTCCAGAAACACATCCAAGAAGTTCACCAGGTGTAAAATCTACAGAACTAGGTGAAGGAAGTGACATCCCATCAGGATATTTATCTAATTTTGGTAAATCATCCCTAGCATATTTGTCAGGCATTCCATTAACTGGATCATCATAAAGTACACATAATATTTTCATTTATTTCCCCAATATAATTAACTTCGCTAATGTTAAAACAAAATAAATTAAACACAACAATTTATTTAAAATAAATTAATAACTCTATAGCCTTTAAAAATATTAAAAAAACTTGTAAAAATCATATGAATAAGCATTTTCTATGGGTACAAATGAAAATATGGGTACATTTAGACGTTAATTNTAAATTTAAATTGAAATAAAATAAAAATAATGTAAAAATATGGGTACATTATGAGTACAAATGAGGACAAATACCTTGTTTTAAGGGGTAAAAATAAGGATATATATTTCATACAAAAGCGAGTTTCAAAGGATATTTCTAAAATTATTGGCAAAGAATTTATTAAAAAATCCCTAGGAACATCTAATATACATATTGCAAGGCAAAAAAGAGATCAAATTCTTAAAGAATTAGAGGAAATTTCCTCAAAAGTGACTTTAGATAAAGAAAATATCATAGAAAATGAGGATTCTAAGGATATTGTCAGTGTAAGTACCAACAAAAATTCAGAAATTGATCATGAGAGAGATAAAATGGAAGATGAAATTAGTACAAAAAAGCAAAAATTTAATATTTTTTCTTTAAAACTACCTAATAACAAAGAGGAATTGATAATGAATATTGATAAATTTATACCAATTGGAATAGTAATATTAACTTTGTTTATAGCTTTTGTTGTTTAATCTTACTTGTTAATAATTTTAAATATGCTTCGTTTAAAAAGTTTTTATTAAATTTATTAATATACTTGGCCCAAATTAATTCGGTATAAGTGTTCATTAGACTCCATCTCTTTATTTTTTTATTTACTTCCTTAGTATTCCCTTCTATTCCATAGCCAAATAAAAATTTACTAATTTCTGAATTATTAAGATTTAATGAATCTATAATTTTAGATATATCAAAATATTTATTGTTGATACTTGAATATTCAAAATCAATAAAAAAAATATTATTTTTACTCATCAAAATATTCTTAGCATTTAAATCATTATGACTAAATACATTTTCATTTTCATGCATCTTTAAATCATTGAAAAGTTCAATAGCTTCCTTGAGATAATTATTTTTACTTTCTGAATTTAGTTTATTTATATATAAATTAAATTGATCCTTATAAGTTTTTGTTCTTTTATTAAATTTTATTTGATGAAATTTTTTTAACTGCTCTCCAATACTTTGTATATTTTTTACTATTTTATTNTTCGATTCTATTTCTATATATTCATAAATTAACAATCCAATTTTTTTTTCATAAAACAAAATATTGGGTGTAACATTTTTTTTTGAGATATTTTCAATCACTCCACTTTTTAAATATTCATTTATTATCAAATTAAAATTATTTCTTTTTGTTAATTTAAAAATTGATTTCCTTCCATTGAATTCTCCTAGAAATATTTCTGACGTTTCTCCATCATTAATTTTTTTAAAAATTTTAAAATTAAAATCTCTTTCATTTAAAATGATTTCTAATGTATTCATTTATTTTCTTTTAACTTTCTATTCCATGATTTATATCCAAAAATAATAATAATTAGATAAATAAAAAATAGTACGGATGTTAAATATAACTCTCTTGAATAAAATAGATATATTGATATTGAATCAATCACAAACCAGTAAATCCAATTTTCGATNATTTTTTTTGCAACCATATATGTTGTGATGATTGCACCAAAAGTTGTTAATGCATCTAAAAATGGAAATACTGCATTTGTATATTTCTCTAAAATATCTTTTGAAATTATTGCTAAGATTACAACTATACCTACAGCATATAAATGATTAATTTTTTTCCATTTCTTAATTCTTATTTCGTATTGTTCATTTGATAACTTATTCCATTGTTTCCAACCATAAATAGCCATTCCTACATAAAAGACTTGAAGAATCGCCTCCATTAATAGTCCAGCATTTAGCATAATATAAAAGTATAAAGATGAGCTAATTATTGCCGCATACCANCACTTTACGTCTTCTTTTGCAGCTAAGACTAAATATAATATTGCTGTTATTACAGCAATGATTTCAAGGCTTAAATTTAACATAAAGGTTAAAAATTATATCTCAGAGATATGCCAATATTTCTAGGGTCTCCTTGTCTTCTGTATAAAGTATCAATAAAGTTTGGTGCTTCGTTACCAAAGTAAAATCCTCTCGTTGAGTAATATTTATTAAATATATTTCTTATCCAGAGATCAGCAGAAAAATCAGAATTNGAGTATCCAAATATTATGTTAGTCAATTGATAGCTTTTAGATTGATTGTCATGTGAATCTGAATAATAAAAACTACTTTTTCCGTTAATGTCTAATTTTAAATAAAGATTATTTTTAAGATTTAGATTTCCTCCAATCGAATATGAGTGCTCAGGTGCATGAGCTTGTGACCTACCTTCTAAATCAATTCTTGATTCCCAATTCTTAATTTTTGTTTTAAGAAATCCTAAATTAGCAAATAAATATAAGTCATCTCTTAGTAAATAATTTGAAGTGATTTCAATTCCATAATTCTCACCCTCAGCAGCATTTTGAGTTAAATATGAAAAAGTATTAGGATCGGTCGGGTCAACTTGTCTCGAAATCAAAACTTGTTGATCTTTTCTTTCAGAGAAAAAAATTACAAATGAATAGTTTAAATCCCTATCCTTTAAGTTTGAGCTTATGCCAAATTCATAATTAGTTAGATATTCCGGATCATAAATAAGAGATTGTCTTACTAAATTATCTGTGGCATCAAGACCCAGATTAAATCCACCTTGTTTATATCCTCTTGCTATTGAAAAATAAATATTTGAATCATTGTTGGTTTTTTTGACTAGTGAAATTTTTCCTCCACTCATATTATCTGAAGGACTAAAAGATTCATTATTTGAATCTTTGTATTTTGAATCCCAATTTTCTAATCTCAAACCAAAAGCAAGTTTAGTTTTATTCGTTAAAAAATAATCAATATTTCCAAACAATGATAAATTTTCAGATTTATAATTTCTTGAAATTGAAGATTCACTAACATATGGTCCAAATGGGTCAGACGGATCTCCATAAACCCCATCATCTTTAGTAAGATTTGATTCATCTAATTCACTAAAGTCAAAACCAAAGACCCACTCAAATGGATTACTTTGAGAAAAATCNTTATTTTTNGACAAAAAACGTATTTCTTGACTAAAAGTGTCTCTCTTTCTTAATGTTTCAGAAAAATAATCATAAGTATATGGAAAATGTGAGTCAGAATTACCCCAATCTGCATCATAACTGAAAACAACGTCAGTTTTTGTTGAGCTTGTTAAACTTTGGAGATCAAAATTATTAAAATTCTTTGTTATTTTTATTCCAATTGAGTCCGTTATTTGTGAATCCATTCCTGGACGATCTGATAAAGTATTTAAACTTCCATCAATTGTCCAAATATCAGCTGGGTCATCCATATCAACTTTTGAAACAAGAAAATTAATATTCGTAGTTTCATCAACTTCCCAATCCAGTTTGTAACGCAAAGTAAGTTCATCTTTTTTTGATGTATCTGATTTATTTAAGTAAATATTTTTTCTAAATCCGTCAGCATAGTCAGTTCTCATTACCAAACGATATTTCATTTTTTCATTCTTTAATGGTCCTCCAAACGCAACACCAATATTTTGAGTTCCATAATCTCCAAAAGTTAGCTCAGAAGTCCCTTCAAATTTATCTGTTGGATCTTTGGTCTTTATATAAATTAATCCTGCTAGAGCATTTGCACCTGTCCTCGATCCTTGAGGTCCACGAAATACTTCAACTTGATCAACATCAAATAAAGTTGCAATGCCTCCCTGACCAGAATAGTCGATGTCATCGATAAGAAAACCAACAGAAGAATTTGGTGTTCCCTGATAACCGGATCTTTCTCCTATACCTCGTATTTGAAAATATCTTGCTCTAGAGTCTGAAGCTGCATAATTTAAATTTGGTACAAGATATGAAAGTTGCTGAAAATGTTTTATAGCTTGTGACTTAATTTTTTCTGACTGAATAATTAAGATACTTGAATCTTCTTCAATAATAGATTTTTCTCGATATTCACCTTTTACAANTATTTCCTCNATATCTTGAGTGAAGACTGTAAATGAGAACAANAAGATAAATATAAATAGAATTTTTTTTCTGATATACATATGCAATTCCTCCGCAACTATTGTGTTGATCAGGTTCAAAGAGTTTCAAAAGATCTCAGGCAAAATTGCCACCCCTTTGCATTAATTAAATAATATGTCAGATTTTAAATTAAATCCAACATGATCTAAATCTAATTAAAATATTTCAGATTATTTAGATATTTCTTTTAAAGCGTAACCATAAATCTCTGAAATCTGATTTATGATTTTATCTTTTGGAGTACCGGCTCCATGTCCCGCTCTATCTTCAATCCGAATTAATATTGGATTTTCGCAACCCTGATATTCTTGAAGTTTGGCTGCAAATTTATATGAATGAGATGGAACAACTCGATCATCACGACTTGCTGTAGTTACCAATGTAGTTGGATAACATTTATCTTTCTCAATGTTATGAAGTGGACTATAAGCTAAAAGATTTTCGAACTCATCTTTTTTATCTACGGATCCGTAATCACTCTCCCATGCCCAACCAATTGTAAATTTACTGAACCTCAACATATCAAGAACTCCAACTTGGGGAATAGCAACTTTGAATAAATCTGGGTTTTGTATCATGGTAGCTGCAACAAGAAGTCCTCCATTTGAACCACCAATAATTGCAGTAGTTTTTTCAGATCCAATATTATTCTCATGAAGAAATTTTGCAGCAAATGCAAAATCATCAAAAACATTTTGTTTGTTTAATAACATTCCAGCTTCATGCCATTCACTGCCATATTCTCCACCACCTCTTAAATTTGCTACAGCNTATACTCCACCTAAATTTTTCCAAGCAGCATGNGTTTTTCTAAANCCTGGTAAAAGNGAAATNTTAAATCCNCCATATCCNTATAACATCAAAGGAGTATCTTGATTTATTTCTAGNCCTTTTTTGTAACTAANATGTATAGGAATTTTTGTTCCGTCTTTTGAAGGATAAAATTTTAATTCTGAAACATAATCCTCTGAATCATATCCATCAATTTCTTCTTTCCAAAAAAGTTTTACTTCTAATGAATCCAAATTAATTTCATATATCTCTCTTGGAGTAACGTAATTTGAAANTGAAAAATAAGTTTCAGTGTCATCGATCTCTCCACCAAATCCTCCAATGGTTCCATTTTTNGGNAACTCAAGATCTTGNANAAANTTTCCTGACAAATCAAAAATTTTTATACTGGAAAAAGTATCNACTAAATAATTTATNACAAATGAATTATTTATAACATTNACAGACCNAATAGAATTTTNTGATTCTTGTATNACNTCATTCCATACAAAGGAGCCATTTTTTATTTCTAAATTAACAATTTTCCCATTTGGAGCACCTTCTGTNGTGTAAAACCATAAAATGCCATCTTTNCTGTCTATAAAANTATATGCNCCTATCANTTCATCAATTAANGGAATGAATTTTTCACCAGNATTTANCTGTATATATAGCCTATTTCTCTCATCTGTTCCTTCAGATATAGATAAAATCTTAATNTTAGNATCTTNTATTACANTTATNCCCCANCCCCATCTTGGTTGNTCTGGATTNTCATATACAACATAGTCTTCAGATTGATCTGTACCAATTTTATGAAACATTAATTTTGGAGACTCATTTACTTCCTTTAAAAGCTCTCCCTGTGGCTCATCATATTTTTGATAGAAAAAACCTGAATCATCATTCTCCCAGGATGCACCTGAAAATTTAGCCCATTTAATTTCGTCTTCAAGCACTTCACCGGTTTCAATATCTAACACTTTCCAAACTCTCCAGTCTGATCCTCCATCAGAAATTGAAAAAGCAATCATATCAGCTGAATTATTTACACTAGTGCCGCCTAAAGATATGGTCCCATCATCTGAAAAAGTATTTGGATCAATTAAGACACGCTCATCACACTTGTCACAATCCTTGATCATTAATTTACTCTGTTGGAAAGATCCGTCATTGAAATAGTAAAAAGTCTTGCCTTCCNCCTTNTAAGGGATAGAAATAGATTCATTCTCCCAAATTTGCTCAAGATAGTTTGCTATGTCCTTTTTATAATTATTTTTACTTATAAATGTTTTAGTAAATTTATTTTGTCTCTTGACCCAATCAAGAGAATCATCGCTTGTAAAATCTTCAAGCCATCTGTAGGAATCTGATATTTCGTATCCATGAATAGTTTCAGTAAATTCTTCTTTTTTAGTTTCAGGATAACCAGATGTTTTCTGATTTGAACAAGATATGATAATTAATATTAAAAATATATTTAGACATAATTTATACATAGATTGCATATTACTTTACAATTGCCNTATGAATCAATTTAAAAGTTCTTGGGAATTTNCATTTTCAAATTGGAAATATTTTTTAGCTTTAGGTTTGCCCCTAATAGTCATAGAAAGTTTATCAGCTTTTTTAATAATNCCTCTNGGAGAAATGACTCAACCAGAAGATTTCNTAGGATTTTTTGAATCAAATGGNTTAATAATCGGACTAGTTACCATCACTGGTTTNGTCTTACAAATTTCNCTTATTGGAGGGCTTTGGGTAAGCTACATGGCAATTGACTCCAATCAAGATATAAATCCAATTAATGCATTACAAGCTGGTCTTGCAAAATTTTTTCCAATCCTCGGTGCATATATATTAATAGTTATAGCATCAGCATTTGGATTCCTTTTGTTAATACTTCCAGGTATTTACCTAACTGCAAGATTTTCTTTATATGCAGCTCATATTATGTTTGAAGATAGCAAAGTTTTTGAATCGATAGGTNCTTCATGGGAAAAAACAGATGAACATGGATCAAGGTTATTTATGTTTACTTTAATTTTTGCTCTTTTAATATTATTTTCAGTTTTAATTGTTAGTAGTGTTGTGCCTGCCGGTTTTGCTCAAGCACTTATAAATTCTTCTATTGAATATGCGATGACCATTCCATTAGGTTATATATATTTCACTCTTTATAAATCAATTAAAACTAACTAGATTAATTGTCCAAATCTTAATTCAAAGGTAGAATGCTCATTCGTTATAGGGCCTGTAGCTCAGTTTTGGTTAGAGCGTTCGACTGATAATCGAGAGGTCGGAAGTTCGAGTCTTCCC
>FUFK010039901.1_pt1 | contig 53026 bp, 43 predicted proteins | sample 1021851 | NCBI WGS metagenome assembly FUFK01 (sample SAMEA51879418, study PRJEB19060) | metagenome | reverse complement strand
CCAGGAGTTATTAATAAAAAAAATACAGCTAAAGAAAATATAATCAAAGTTATAGTATTAAAATATAGAAATNTCAGAAATATTAAGTTNGTTAAAAATTAAATGCCATATATTAACTAAAATTTAAAAATCATTCAAAAAAAATAATTATTTTATTATTTACGATTTATGTAGATATCTTTTAAAGCTAGGAATTGTATTTATTTAGATTTCACAACTTATTGATTTTGAAATTATATTTANTTTAAAAACGCCAAATCGATATTTCCAAAATTAGTTTACACGAGATAAAATAATATATATTCATTAAGTATAAATTATTTTCTACTAAAAGAGTAAATGAATGGATGATAAAGATTTTGGTAGCCGTGATAACCGTGGTGATTGGGCACCTCATAAATTATTGGAGCCAGCCCCTATTTGGCTGTTTCCTCCTAAACCAAAAAAAATTTTAGCCTGGATACCAGCATTTTTTTTTCCCTATAATATTTTATTCATGATTTCGTCTCTGATTTATTGGTTTCTAGTAATTCCACCAATTGAAATAATGGCTGTTTTAGCATGGGACTGGATCATCAAAATTCTGATTATCAATATGGTTTTAGCATTTATTTGGTATCAGGGATGGGAGATTCCACTTTATGTAAAAAGAAAACAATCAACCAGATTTAAATATAACTACCAATTTCCTCAAGATTTAAAGAAAAAGTTTTTTTGGTTTAGAAATCAGACTTTAGATAATATGGCCAGATCAATGCTTTTTGGTGTTCCAATTTGGTCTTTACTACAAGTTTTAATGCTATGGACCTTTTCTAATGGATATATACCTTGGATAAGTTTTTTTGAAAATTCATTTTGGTTCATTTTTATGGTATTAATGGTTCCTATAATTCATGATTTTCATTTTTATTGTATTCATAGATTAATCCATATACCTTTCCTATATAAATGGGTGCACTCGGTACATCATAAATCAGTAAATCCTAGTCCTTGGTCATCCCTTTCTATGCACCCAATTGAACATTTTTTGTACTTTAGTACAGTTTTTTGGCATTTTATAATTCCTTCTAATCCAATAATTGCCCTTTATCAGTTACATTTTGCTGGTTTTGGAGCTGTACCTGGACATGTTGGTTTCGATAAAGTTGAAATCTCAGAAAATAAAACATTTGATACTCATGCCTACATGCATTACTTACATCATAAATATTTTAATGTTAATTATGGCGGTGACGGANTAGTACCTTTTGATAGAGTATTTGGAACATATCATGATGGTTCTAAAGATTATGACTCAAAATTAAAGTCTTAAATTTTAATATTTAACAAAGCAANATATTTATCATTTAAATTTTGATTACTTATGATTTTTATTAAAGTATTAGAGGTTGTTTTCCCAGTTTTTTTCCTTTCTTGCCTTGGTTTTTACTGGGTAAAAAGTGGTTTTGATTATCCAATGCAATTTGTAACTAGAATATGTATGAATATAGCTGTTCCATGCTTAGTCTTTGTTTCACTTATGAACACAAAAATAGATTTAAAAATCTTACTAAATTTCGCAATAGCTACATTACTTTGCTATTTATTAATAATTTTAACCTTTTTTATTATTATTAAACTCCTGAAAATAAACTCTCAAACCTATTTGTCACCTTTATCATTTGGTAACACTGGTAATATTGGTTTGCCTTTAGCTTACTTCGCGTTTGGAGAAATTGGCTTAGGTTATGCAGTTTTAGTTCTTTCAATTACCTCAATTTTATCTTTTTCTATAGGTATATGGTTTGTTTCTGGAGAAACTTCTTTTTTAAAAACTTTAAAAAATGAACCATTACTAGCTGCTACATTTTTGGGATTAATTTTTCTAGCTACAAAATCTCAAACACCAATTTTTTTCACATCTACACTTGAATTAATAGGTCAGTTAGCAATTCCACTTATGCTAATTACCCTAGGTGTGGCAGTAGCAAACCTTAATTCAACCCATTTATATAAAGCTCTAAAATTAAGTATATTAAAGTTAATTATCTGTTTATCTTTATCTATATTGATTGGGAATATTTTAGCTCTTGATCAAATCCCCTTTTATATTCTGGTATTACAAATGTCTGCTCCTGTAGCAATAACATCTTATCTTTTAGCAAAAAAGTATGATGCAGACGATAAAGCAGTAGCTGGAATTGTAATAACTTCAACTATCATCTCAACAATATATTTTCCAATAATTTTATATTTTCAACTAAGTTAGCTTTAAAATTTTTTAATATTATTATTGTAGACTTACATTGAGTTTAATTTTTGAAAAGAGATACGATTCAAATGTATATTATGCTACCTTACTATAAGTTTTAACTGTCCTTTATAGAATTTAGTAAAATAATTCTTGTAAGTTAGGTAAAAAAATTATCATATTTTTAAAAAAATAAGATACTAAGCGTAAACCTAATTAAAATTTATTAATATCTATTATTAAATATTTTAATCATATAAGACTTGTAAATAAAATAATTAATAATTCTATGCATAAAATTAAAAAGATTATTGAAGAGATAATTAAATATCTTGAAGAAAATATCAAAACAAATGAGGAAAAGTGTATTTGTAATTCTATTAAAAAAAGTATTCTAAACAAAAAAACGGTAAATGATTTTATTCCAAACATTCCTCCAAAGAATAAATCCTTAATAAATGGTTTATCGTCAATATCTTCAAATAAAATGATACCTTTAAAAAATGCCATTTTTGACGGCTACACCAAATTATATTGGAAAATAGATAATGGAGAATACTATAACAAAAATTCAAATATTGGGAAAATTTACCTAAATGGAAATATGAATGCAGAACTTATTGGGCCCAATGATGGATATTTTAAATCTGAAGAATTAAAGTTAGGGATTTTTTTATTAGAGCAAAACATATTTTACAAAGATCACATGCATGCAGCTCCTGAATTATATTTAAATTTAACTGATGGTACAAAATGGAGATTTGGAAAAAAGAAGTGGTTAGAAATGCAATCAGGGTCAATAATTTATAATGAACCTTACAACCCTCATGGTATGAAAGTTGGAGGAATACCATTTATATCTATATGGTGTTGGCCTTTTAATGTAGATCAAAAATGTGAANTAGTTAAAAAAAAATAACCTATTATTTATAGATAGTAAATTTCCAAATAAAATAGGTTGTTTTAAAAACATTTTAGCATTAAAATTTCGAAAGCAAGGTTTGGATAATTAAATGTCTAAAAGTCTAGCAGAGAAACTAACTGAAAGAGAACTCATAACTGTCAATGAAAATGATCAGTTACTAGATGCTATTAATAAGTTAGTAAAATATAATATTGGAGCTATCCCAGTTATAAATAATAATAAGAAACTAGTCGGTATTATATCAGAAAGAGATATAGTAAAAGCATTATCAAATTATAAAAATAAAGATTATTCAATTTTATTAGTTAACCAACTAATGACAAAAACAGTTATTAGCTGTGAAAAAGAAGTTCTTTCTGACAAACTAATGGAATTAATGACAATAAACAAAATCCGCCATATTCCAATTGTAGAGAATAATGCTCCTATAGGAATTGTATCTATAGGTGATGTAGTAAATAGATTGATCGAAAAAGTTCAATATGAAAACAAAATGTTAAAAGATTTCGTAAGTGGGTGATTGGCTTTAATTAAATCCATTTATAAATGTATAAGATCTACATTATTCTCTAATATTATCTATAAAATATTAAAATTTTAAATATATCATAGTCCACTAAATACAAATTTGATTAACTAATAACTATTTAGTTCCAAACATGCGGTCACCCGCATCACCTAATCCTGGCATTATATAACCTATATCATTTAACTGTCTGTCCAAAGATGCAGTAATTATTGGCACATCCGGATGTGCTTCATTTAAAGTTTTAACTCCTTCTGGAGCTGCAAGTAAGCATAAAAATCTAATTGTTTTTGCACCAGCTTTTTTCAATAGGTCAATTGCTGCACAAGCAGAGTTACCCGTAGCCAGCATAGGATCTAAGGTTATTACTACTCTTTCACTAAGCTCATTTGGGACTTTAAAATAATATTGCACAGGCTCTAATGTTTTTTCGTCTCTATATAATCCAACATAACCTACTCTAGCAGATGGTATAAGATCTAAAACACCATCAAGAAGACCGTTACCTGCTCTAAGTATAGAAACTAATGCTAATTTTTTTCCATCTAGTGTGGGTGCTTCAAAATTTTCTATAGGAGTTTCAATATTGACAGTTGTCATATCTAAATTTCTAGTTATTTCATAAGCAAGTAATAAACTGATCTCCCTCAATAGCTGTCTAAAATGATTAGTTGGAGTATCCTTTTTTCTCATTTTAGTTAATTTATGCTGAACAAGTGGGTGGTCTACTATCTTTAAGTTTTGCATTTTTTCTCCAATTTATTGTTATCATTAAAAATATTTGTTCCTTTTAATTTCCCACTTAGATTAAGGAAAGCAGCCATAGTGGCTCCCACATCAGAAAAAACTATATTTCCATTATTTCCTTTTTGGGCATAATTTCCAACCATTAATACAGGTACTTTTTCTCTAGTATGATCCGTACCTTTAAAAGTAGGATCATTCCCATGGTCAGCAGTAATTATTAAAAAATCATTAGGATTGATAATTTCTAATAATTTAACTAATTTTAAATCAAAACGTTCAAGAGCCGCAGCAAATCCTGCTACATCTCTTCTATGTCCATAAAGTGAATCAAATTCAACAAAATTTGCAAAAATCAAGTCTCCATTTTTAGCTTTTTTTATTACATCAATCATTTTATAAAATAAAGCATCGTCACTTAACCCAGATACACTTGTTGAAATCCCTCTGTTAGAAAAAATATCAGCAATTTTTCCAATGGCATGGCATGATCTATTATTTTCCACAACTAAATCACAAAGTGTTTTATTTGGGGGAGGAAATGTATAATCTTTTCTATTTTTTGTTCTGAAAAAAGTACCTGAGTTATCTCCTAAAAAAGGTCTGGCAATTACTCTTCCAACTTTTAAAGGGTGAAAAACTTTTGCAGAGAATTCACATAATTCATAGAGTTTTTTTAATCCAAAAATATTTTCATGACACGCAATCTGAACTACACTATCTTTTGATGTATAAAATATTGGCTTTAAGCTAAGGATATGTTCCTCACCATATTTTTTAATTATTTCAGTTCCAGACGAATGACAATTACCTAAAATACCTGTAAGTGAAAATTTATTAATGATAGGTTTAATTTGATCTTCAGAAAATGATTTAAATTTATTTTCAAAATATTTCCAATTCCACTTTAAGGGTAATCCAGCTAATTCCCAGTGACCAGTTGGAGTATCCTTTCCTTTACTTATTTCAGATGCACATGCAAAAGAAGCATTTTTTGAACAAAAGAAATTTTGATTTTCTGAATAATAATCTTGAGCTACTGCATGAGAAGCGTAAATACCTAAACTAGCTAAATTTGGTATATTTAATTGACCGAAACGACTAAAATTAGCTCTACCCTTAATACATTCTTTTTTTATATTGCCCAGAGTATCAGCACCCATATCAGCGAAATCGTTTGCATCTGTTGCTCCACCAATACCAACAGCATCTAACACAATTAAAATGCCTTTACCTGTCATTCAAAATTCTCAAGAATGATATCACTATTTATATTCTCTTTAGTATGTCCAATTTCAAATGAGTAATTAATTTCTTTTTCAGCAATCTCTAAAGTCTGATGATTAGATGCATATAAAGTACAAATTGGCTGACTTTTTTCTACATAGTCGCCTTTTTCTATCTTTAATTTTATTCCAACAGAATAATCAATCTTATCTTCTACCTTTAAACGTCCACCACCTAAAAGGATTAAGGTATTCCCTAATTTTTTAGTATTAATTTTATTTACATATCCAGATTTTTTTAAATAAACATCTTTTTTAATTTTTGATGAATTTAAGTATTTATGTGGCTTATCAAAAAAATCATGTGCACCACCCAATTCACTTATCATTTCCGAGAATTTTTCTGCTGCCTTACCAGAAGAAAGTACAGAAGAAATTAATATTTCTGCGTCATTTTTATTTTGACAGATTTTTGATGAACACAATAAACTGACACCAAGTGCTTTAGATACTTCCAACAATCTATAGTCGTCAGAAACTCCTTTCAAAACTTCAACTGCAGATAATACTTCTAGTGAATTACCTATGCTTTGAGATAAGGGTTGATTCATATCGGTAACTAAAGCTGTTGTCTTACAATCACTTTTATTAGAAACGGTAACAAGTGACTGAGCAAGATTACTTGCNTCATTTAAATCTTGCATAAATGCTCCATTTCCACATTTTACATCTATAACTAATCCGTCTAGACCCGCTGCCAATTTTTTTGAAAGAATAGAAGCTGTTATTAAATCTATTGATTCAACAGTACCTGTTACGTCTCTAATTGCATAAAGTCTTTTATCTGCGGGAGCTAACTCATTAGTTTGACCAATTATTGCACATCCTACTTTACTAACTACTTTTCTAAATAATTTTTCATTTGGCGAAGTATTATATCCAGGAATTGAATCAAACTTATCTAATGTTCCACCGGTATGCCCTAAACCTCTACCTGAAATCATAGGGACAAAAGCACCACAAGCGGCCAATATGGGAGCTAAAATTAATGAAACAGTATCACCAACTCCCCCTGTCGAATGCTTGTCTATAATAGGTCCTGGTAAATGCCAAGATAGTGTCTTACCACTATTTTTCATAGCTAAGGTTAATTCTACTCTTTCTTCAAAAGTCATTCCTTGTAAGCAAACTGCCATAGCCAAAGCCGCAACTTGTCCTTCTGTTATGGAATTATTAGTCAAACTAGTTACAAACCAATAGATTTCTTCTTTAGAAAGTTCTTTTCCTAATCTTTTTTTTGATATTAATTCTTTGATCAACATAGTTAGTTATTATAAATCATCGAATTCAGAAAAACTAAATGGTAGTAATTCATTCAGAGAAAATAGTTTATAATCCCATTTTATATTACATAAAAAGATCTTGGTTTGATCTGAAGAAAATTCTCTAATTTTTTGCCTGCATCCACCACAAGGGCTTACAATATTTTCAGACTTTGAAACTATATAGATTTCTTTAATTGTTTTGCACCCACCTGCAATCATTGCACTAATTGCTCCCGCTTCAGCACAAGTTCCTTCAGGATATGCTGCATTTTCAACATTACATCCCCCAAAAAGTTTATCATTTTCTGATAAAATAGCTGCACCTACTGAAAAATTTGAATAGGGCGCATACGCATTTAACATCATTTCATATGATAATTCTATTAACCTTTTATTTTCTTTAGTTTTTACAAGTCTCAAAATTTTATATCTCTAAATTTATTCAAATTAACTTTACCACATAAAATATAAAGGGTATTATATGCATAATTTTTTTTATATTACCAACCAAAATGAAAGGCATCAATAATTGTCTTATGCTCATGAAATAGACTTAGATATAAATCTTATTTTGAGCCAAAAAGTTAATTTAAGTGCAGTTGAACGCCGCTGTGAGACTATTATTAAAAGGCGGTCAGTAAAGAAAAAAAAACAAGTTGAATGGTTGTTAAAAACAATTGAATTTATGGACTTAACAACCTTGGCAGGTGATGACACCCCAGGAAGAGTTAGTAGGCTTTGTCATAAAGCATTAAATCCTGTAAGAAAAGATATTCTTGAAGATTTAGATGTTTCTAAAAATGTTGTAACTGCTGCAGTTTGTGTATATCCAAATTTAGTAAAAGAAGCAAAATCATCTATTGGAAAAAATAATATCCAAATTGCTTCTGTTGCAACTGGGTTCCCTGCTGGACTGATACCTGAAAATATTAAAAACTCTGAAATCAAAGCTGCAATTAGAGACGGTGCTACAGAAATAGATGTTGTTATTAATAGAAATAAAGTCCTTACTGGTAACTGGAAATCTTTATACAACGATATTAAAAACTATAAAAAATCATGTGGTCAAAACCATTTAAAAGTAATTATCGGTGCAGGTGATCTTGGAACATTAAGAAATGTGGTTAAAGCAAGTTGGGTATCTATGATGGCTGGAGCTGATTTTATAAAGACTTCTACAGGAAAAGAACCTACAAATGCCACACTTCCAGTATCTTTAGTAATGATAAGAGCTATAAGAGACTTTTATGACCTTACGAAAAAAAAGATTGGATTTAAAGCGGCTGGTGGAATTTCAAAATCAAAACAAGCAATTAATTATTTAATATTAATGAAAGAAGAGTTAGATGATGATTGGCTAACTAAAAATCTATTTAGAATTGGCGCCTCTTCTCTACTTGCAGATGTTGAAAGACAATTAGAGCACCTAAGTACAGGATCGTACTCTGCAGAAAATCGTCATCCAATTGTTTAGGATTTACTTATGAATAAAGAAATTGATATAATGGATTATGGCCCAGCATTGGAGTCCTCAGAAATAGCATTTAAGTGGCTATCTAGGCATAAAAACCAATTTGGTCATTTTATAAATGGTAAAATGACATCTCCAAAAGAAACTTTTAAAACAATTAATCCCTCTAATTTAGAAGTATTAGCAAAAATATCTAAAGGAAATTTTACAGATGTAGATAATGCAGTAAAATCTGCCAAACAAGCCTTTAAAAGCTGGAAAAAAACCAAACCATTTGAGAGATCAAAATATTTATATGCATTAGCAAGATTGATCCAAAAAAATAGTAGGATTTTGGCTGTATTGGAAACTTTGGATAATGGAAAACCTATAAGAGAAACTAGAGATTTAGATATACCATTAGTAGTAAGACATTTCTATTATCATGCAGGTTGGGCAAAAATTTTGGAAGATAAATTTCCAAAAAAAAATCCCATTGGAGTTATAGGTCAAATAATTCCTTGGAATTTTCCACTTTTAATGTTGTCATGGAAAATTGCCCCTGCTCTGGCTACAGGAAATACGGTTGTTCTAAAACCTGCTGAAACTACGCCATTAACGGCGATGTTTTTTGCTGAACTTTGCATAGAGGCAAAAATACCACCTGGGGTTGTAAATATTGTAAATGGGGACGGAGAAACAGGTTCACTTATTGTAAATAATGATAAAATCTCAAAAATTGCTTTCACTGGTTCAACTGATGTTGGAAGATTTATTAGAAAAGAGACAGCAGGAAAAAATAAAAAATTAACTTTAGAACTTGGTGGAAAGTCAGCATTTATAGTTTTTGATGATGCTGACTTAGATAGTGCTGTTGAAGGTGTTGTTGACTCTATTTGGTTTAATCAGGGTGAAGTTTGTTGTGCAGGTTCAAGATTACTTGTCCAAGAAGGAATAAAAGATAGATTTATAACTAAATTGAAAAGAAGAATGTCTAAGTTAAGGCTGGGCGATCCTCTTGATAAATCTACAGATATTGGAGCGATCAATTCACTTCAACAACTAAAAAGAATTAAGTCTCTTGTAATCAGTGGAACTAAGGAAGGTGCAAATATTTATCAACCTAAAATTGAGGTTCCAAAAAGTGGCTATTATTATCCACCTACCCTTTTAGAAAATACAAACCAATCCATGAATGTATGTCAAACCGAAATTTTTGGACCAGTGTTAAGTGTTATACCTTTTAGAACGCCTAATGAGGCTGTATCAATTGCCAATAATTCAAAATATGGATTATCTTCAAGTGTTTGGACTGAAAATATCAATCTGGGATTAGATATAGCACCAAAGATAAAAGTAGGCGTAGTATGGATTAATTCCACTAATATGTTTGATGCTTCAGCTGGATTTGGAGGATATAGAGAAAGTGGTTTTGGTAGAGAAGGTGGTGAAGAAGGACTACTAGATTATTTAACTTACTCTGACAAAATACTAAATAATATAACTGATAAGAAAAAAATAAAAAAAATTAAAATTAATAAAAACAGTACAATCAATATTGATAGAACCAGAAAACTTTATATTGGAGGTGCCCAAAAAAGAAGTGATAGTGGTTATGATAAGCAAATATATTCTTCTAATACACTTGTTGGACAAGTACCCTTAGGTAATCGAAAAGATATCAGAGATGCAGTTGAAGCAGCTGCTAATGAAAAAAAATGGAAGGGTATGTCTGCGCATGGAAGAGCTCAAGTGCTATATTATGCAGCTGAAAATTTAGAATTACGTAAACAAGAATTTGCACAAACCATTTTAGAAATGACTGGAGAAAATGGTAACGATGAAGTTGAAAAGGCCCTGGAAACAATATTTTATTTTGCTTCATGGACAGATAAATTTGAAGGCGCTATCCACAATGTTCCCATAAGAGGTGTATCTCTTGCTATGAAAGAGCCTTTAGGTGTAATAGCTATAATTTGTCCCGATAATGATCCATTGTTGTCATTTATACATCTAGTTTTTAGTGCCTTATCTATGGGTAATACCGTTGTAGTTGTTCCATCGGAGAAAAATCCACTTTGTGCTACTGATATGTATCAAATATTTGAAACTTCAGATTTTCCATCCGGTTCTGTAAATATTGTTACAGGAAATAAAGATGAATTGTCAGAAACTCTTGCTATGCATATGCAAGTTGATGGAATTTGGTATTTTGGATCTCAAGAAGGTTCAAAAAAAATAGAGGAAAACTCTATTTCAAATTTAAAACAAACTTGGGTTAATAATGGAGTGAATTATTCTTGGAGTAATTTACCTAAGGAAATTAAGATAAAACCTTTATATAAATCTACTCAAATTAAAAATATTTGGATACCTTATGGTGAATAATAATTTATTTTTTTTGAGGATAATCTATTTCAAGTAATGCCTTTTCAATTTCATCTAAAATAGACGGATCATCAATAGTAGCTGGTACTTTAAATTTTTCACCATTTGCTATTTTTAGCATTGTGCCTCTTAGTACCTTTCCTGATCTTGTTTTAGGTAGCCTTTCTATAATTACTGCCTTTTTAAAACTTGCCACTGGGCCAATTTTCTCTCTAACTAATAATACAGATTCATTAATTATTTCTAAAGGTTTTCTATTAACTCCAGCATTTAAACAGATAAATCCTAAAGGTAACTGCCCTTTTAGGTCATCATTGACACCAATTACTGCACATTCTGCTATATCAGGATGACCAGATAATACTTCTTCCATTGCTCCTGTTGACAATCTATGGCCTGCTGTATTGATAACATCATCCGTTCTTGCCATTATCGATACAAAACCATCTTCATCAATAAGCCCTGAGTCTCCAGTATCATAATATCCCGGAAATTTTAATAAATAGGATTTTTTAAATCTATCATCAGACCCCCAAAGAGTAGGTAATGTTCCAGGAGGAAGAGGTAATTTCACAACTATTGACCCAAGTACATTAGAAGCTGCAACTGTTCCATCTTCATTTAATACTTTGATATCATAACCAGGCATGGCCAATCCTGCTGTTCCAATTTTAACAGGAGGAGAATTCAATCCTTGGGGACATCCAACCATTGGAAAACCAGTTTCTGTTTGCCACCAGTGATCAATAACTGGAACTCCAAGTTTATTTGAGGCCCATTTGATTGTATCAGTATCTGCCCTTTCACCAGCTAAAAATAACGTTTTTAGTGAACTAGTATCATATTTACTTATAAATTCTCCATTGGGATCACTTCGCTTTATAGCTCTAAATGCTGTAGGAGCGGTAAATAATATTTTTACATAATGCTCTTCTATAATTCGCCAGAAAGTTCCAGGGTCTGGTGTTCCTATAGGCTTTCCCTCAAACAATAATGTAGTGTTTCCAGCAAAAAGGGGGGCATAAACTATATAAGAATGTCCCACTACCCATCCAACATCAGAGGCTGCCCAAAATACATCATCAGGATCAGCTCCAAAAAAATTTTTCATAGTCCACATTAAACTAACCAAGTGACCAGCTGTTGGCCTAACTACACCTTTGGGCTGACCTGTTGTACCAGAGGTATACAAAATATACAGTGGATCACTACCTAATACTGGTACGCATGGAATTTCTGTTGAGGCCTTTTGGAAATCGTCCCAATCATAGTCTCTACCGACAACCAAAGGAGCTTGCAACTCATCTCTTTGAAAAATCACACAAAATTTTGGGGAATGTTCTGCTTGATCAATAGCTTTATCGAGTAAAGGTTTATAAGGAATTATACCAGTAGGTTCAACCCCACATGAACCTGCTATTATGGCCTTAGGTTTTGCATCATCTATTCTTACAGCTAATTCATTTGAAGCAAAACCTCCAAATACTACTGAATGAATAGCTCCTATTCTTGCGCAAGCAAGCATTGATACAATGGCTTCAGGTATCATTGGCATGTAAATAATTACTCTATCACCTTTAGATATACCTGCTGTACTTAACGCATGAGCGAATTTAGTAACTTTTTTTAGTAATTGTTTATAAGAGATTTTTTCCTTTATTCCTCTAATGGCACTGTCATAAATAATAGCTATTTTTTCTCCCTTACCATCAATTACATGGCGGTCAATTGCATTATAACAAGTATTAACTTCACCATCAGGAAACCATCTATAGAAAGGTTTTTTTGTATCATCTAGAGCAAAAGTTGGAAATTTTACCCAATTAATATTTTTAGCTGCATGCATCCAGAATTGTTCTGGATCACTCCTCCATTCGTTATATAAATCTTTATATTTCATTAAAATAACTAACCATATGTTTGAACTGGTGAACCTGCTAATGCAGATATATTCAACAAACCTCTTGCAGTAATTGATGGAGTAACAATGTGTGCTTTATTTCCAAGACCCATAAGAATTGGACCAACTTCTAGACCGTTAGCACACATTTTTAATATATTCCTTACACCACTAGCAGCATCAGTATTAGCAAAAACTAGGGCATTTGCAGCACCATCAAATCTACAATTAGGCATTATCCTAGATCTAAGCTCAGGATCAAGTGCAGCATCAGAATGCATTTCTCCTTCATATAAAAAATCACATTTTTTAGAATCCAAAATTTTTAAAGCATCCCTCATATTTCTACCGGACTCACTATCTAAATTACCAAACTGAGAGTGAGAACATAGTGCTATTTTTGGCTCTATTCCAAAACGCCTTGCATGTCTTGCTGTAGCAAATACAATTTCAGATATTTGAACTGGTGAGGGAATAGCATTAACCTGCGTATCTGATATTAAAAGAGGCCCATTTTCTAATATCATTAATGAGAGAGCCCCTATCGCATTCAATTCATTATTTTCTAATACTTCTTTTATATATTTTAAATGCCATAAATATTGCCCAAATGTTCCACAAATCATACTATCAGCTTCGCTTCTAAAAACCATTATTGCAGCAATTGCAGTACTATTTGTTCTCATAATTGCCTTAGCAAGTGCAGGTGTAACACCTCTTCTCTCCATAATTTTATGATATGTCTCCCAGTATTCTCTAAATCGGGGATCACTCTCAGGATTAACTAATTCAAAGTCTTTATTTATCTTCAGCGGAAGACCGTATTTTTCAATTCTACTCATCACTACATCCGGTCTACCAATTAATATTGGACTATCGCCAGTTTCCTCAATCATAGAAAATGAAGCTCTTAAAACACGCTCATCCTCTCCCTCTGCAAATACAATCTTTCTACTTGCTGATCTTGCAGCCTCGAACACAGGACGCATCAAAAAAGAGGATTTATAAGCAGAATTCTCTAGTTTTTTTGTATATTCTGAAATTGTGTTTATTGTTTTTGTGGCTACTCCAGTTTCAATTGCTGCCTCTGCTACTGCAGAAGCAACTATAGGTAGCAGCCTTGGATCAAAAGGTTTTGGGATTACATAGTTTGATCCAAATACCATATCTTCACCTTGGTAAGCTGCAGCTGCTTCTGCTGAAGAATGTTCTCTTGCTAGTTTTGCAATTGCTTCAACACACGCAATCTTCATTTTTTCATTAATTTCCGTAGCTCCAACATCAAGCGCTCCTCTAAAAATAAAAGGAAAACATAAGACATTATTTACTTGATTAGGATAATCAGATCTACCTGTAGCTACAATTGCATTAGGAAAAACATCATAAACTATTTCGGGCATAATTTCTGGAATTGGGTTAGCAAGAGCGAAAACAATAGGATTTTCATTCATTTTTTTTAACATACTTTTGGAAAGTGTATTAGGACCGGATAATCCTAAAAAGAAATCAGCACCATCCATCACGTTTTCTAATAACAAGCTATCTGATTTTTGAGCAAAAAAAGCCTTATGAACATTTTTTTCATTACGGTTTTTTGTTACTAGGCCTGATCTATCACATAACCATATATTTTTCTTTTTACAACCTAAACTCAGTAACATTTCTAAGCATGCAATACCTGCAGCACCGCCACCAGTACATACAACTTTTATTTCTGAAATTTTCTTTTTTACCAATCTAAGAGAATTCACAAGTGCTGCACCAACAACAATTGCAGTGCCATGTTGATCATCATGAAAAACAGGAATCCTCATTTTATTTTTGCAAATCTTTTCAACAATAAAACAATCTGGAGCTTTAATATCCTCTAAATTTATTGCACCAAAAGTAGGTTCTAAAGTGGTAATAATTTTTGCTAATTTTTCAGGATTTTCCTCGTCTATTTCTAAGTCAAAACAATCAATGCCGGCGAATTTCTTGAATAAGACTGCCTTTCCTTCCATAACTGGTTTGGCAGCTAAAGCCCCAATATTACCTAAACCTAATACTGCAGTTCCATTAGAAATAACAGCAACTAAATTTGACTTAGAAGTGTAACTACCTGATTTTTTGTTATTTTTTTTAATCTCTAAACAAGCCTCAGCAACACCTGGTGAATAGGCTTTAGCTAAATCACTTTGATTTGCTAAAGGTTTTGTAGCCCTAATTTCTAGTTTTCCTGGTTTTGGAAATTCATGAAAATCCAAAGCTGCTTTTTTTGCTGTCTCATTCTTGGTTTTATTCATTTCCTACTTTCTAAAAAAATTAAAAAAGTTATTTTTTTAATAAGATATCGATTAAATCATTTGCTGCATCTAATATGTTAGTTCCTGGTCCAAATATAGCTTTTACACCAATCTTCTTAAGAAAATCATAATCTTCTCTAGGAATCACACCACCACAAACTACTACTATTTCTTCTCCATTTAATTTTTTAAGACTATCAATTAAGATAGGTACAAGGGTTTTGTGTGCAGCTGCTTGTGAGGAAATTCCAATAATATGAACATCATTATCTATAGCATCTTGAGCAGCTTCTTCAGGTGTTTGAAATAAAGGGCCTACATCCACATCAAAACCAATATCCGCAAATGCAGTAGCTATTACTTTAGCACCTCTATCATGACCATCTTGACCAAGTTTGATCACTAAAATTCTAGGTCGTCTACCTTCTTTTTGTTCAAAAAATTCGACTTTTTTGTTTATTTTCAAAAATCCCTCGTCATTTTCATAAGCATTTTTATATACCCCTGATAATGTTTTACTATTAGCTTTATATCTACCAAAAACATTTTCAATACTTGCAGATATTTCTCCGAGTGTAGCTCGGTGTTTTGCAGCCTCAACTGCAGATTCTAGTATATTTCCTGACCCAGTTCTACAAATATCCTCAAGATCTTTTAACTTTTTCTGACATATTTTATTATCTCTCGTAGCTTTAATGTGGTTTAGTCTATCGATTTGAGTATTTCTCACAGAGATATTATCAACATTTAATATTTCGACTTTTTCTTTCTGGTGGGGTTTATATTTATTTACACCTACGATTACTTCTAAACCTTGATCTATAGCCGCTTGTTTTTTTGCTGCTGACTCTTCAATTCTAGATTTAGGAATACCTGCAGATACAGCTTCTGTCATGCCACCAAGGTTTTCAATTTCTTGTATAAGTTCCCAAGCTTTCTCTGTTAATTGATGAGTTAAATTTTCAACATAGTAACTTCCTGCTAGCGGATCAATTACTTTAGTAATACCTAATTCTTCTTGCATGATAAGCTGTGTATTTCTTGCAATTCTAGAAGAAAATTCTGTAGGCAAACCCATAGCCTCGTCAAAGGCATTAGTGTGTAAACTCTGTGTACCACCAAGTGTAGCAGCTAAAGCTTCATATGAAGTTCTTACAATATTATTATAAGGATCCTCTTCTTGTAAACTTACGCCAGATGTTTGACAATGAACTCTTAATAAAGAAGAATTAGATTTTTTAGGATTGAATTCTTTCATTATTCTAGACCACAAAATTCTAGCGGCTCTTAATTTTGCAACCTCCATAAAAAAGTTCATTCCTATAGCAAAGAAAAATGATAGCCTGCCAGCAAAAGCATCAATATCTAAACCCTTAGAAAGAGCAGCTTTTACATACTCTTTTCCGTCTGCTAAAGTAAATGCTAATTCTTGAACTAGGTTTGCACCAGCCTCATGCATATGATAGCCAGAAATTGAAATTGAGTTAAATTTTGGCATTTCTTTACTGGTATATTGAATTATGTCTGCAACTATTCTCATTGAAGAATCTGGAGGATAAATATATGTATTCCTCACCATAAATTCTTTAAGAATGTCATTTTGAATTGTTCCTGTTAAATTTGATCTATTCACACCCTGTTCTTCAGCAGCAACAATAAAATTTGCCATTATTGGAATAACTGCTCCATTCATTGTCATAGAAACTGACATCTTATCTAACGGTATGTTTGAGAATAAAATTTTCATATCCTCTACACTATCAATTGCAACTCCTGCTTTTCCTACATCACCAAGTACCCTTGGATGGTCACTGTCGTATCCCCTATGAGTAGGGAGGTCAAAAGCAACAGAAATACCTTTTTGACCAGACTCTAAATTTTTTCTGTAAAAAGCATTACTTTCCTCAGCTGTAGAAAATCCAGCATATTGCCTTAATGTCCAAGGTCTTCCAGCATACATTGTTGCTCTTGGACCCCTACTGTAGTTATCTAAGCCAGGTAATTCATTTAAATGATTCAAATTTTTTAAATCATTCTCAGTATAAAGAGGCTTTATATTAATATCTTCTGGCGTCTCCCAGTTTAAAGAATCAATAGATTTATCTTTTAATTCTTTTTCAGCAAGTAATTTCCATTTTTCTAAACGATCTTTGTTCACACAAACTCCAATATCGTATCACCATCAGACATAATATCACCTAACTTAAAGTTTATGGACTTAATAATACCACTTCTTTCAGAATAAATAACATTTTCCATTTTCATTGCCTCTATTGCACAGAGCCTTTGTCCTACCTCAATTTTATCACCTATTCCAATATCTAAAGATACAAGTAACCCCGGCATTGGTGATACAATTTCTTTTGAATTGTTTATATTACTTTTTCTGGGAACTATTGTAAAATAGGAAGACAAATGGGAAGGATAAATTTTTATATTTCCTTCAAAACCATTCCACCTTACATAAAAACCATCAGTAACCTTTCTACACCAAAATTTTAATTTTTCTGAATTGATCTTTAATTCAATTGGTTCAGAAAATGAAAAGTGAAGAATTTTGATTTTAAAAACTTTATTTTTTTTTCCCTTAATTTCGTGAATTTCGTCATTAAAATTCCAATCTAAATGAAATTGATTTAAACTTGTATCAACAAAATATTTATTTTCAATAACTTCACTTTGTGCAAATTCATAATAATTATCAGTTGTTAGGTATTCATAATTTTTGTAAAGAGCTAATACTGCGGCAGATAATTTCTGTAGTTCAGCATTATTTAAAGAATAGTTTTGGTAAGCATTAGGATATTCTTTTTCTAAAAATTTTGTAGAAAAGTTACCTTTTCTAAAACTTTTATTCATTAAAATAACCGATAAAAAACTCAAATTATTTTTAATCCCTTCAATTTCAAAACTATTGATAGCTGTATTTAATAAATCTATTGTAAGGTCCCGATTTTTACTCCAGGCACAAAGTTTTGAAATCATTGGATCATAATGTAAAGAAATAATGCTTCCTTCAAAAACACCAGTATCATTTCGGATGATCTCTGACTTTTTTGATGTTTGTTTGGGTGGATTATATTTTACCAACCTTCCAGCGGACGGCATAAAATCTCTAGCTGGATCTTCTGCATAAATTCTAGCCTCCATAGCACATCCTTCGAATGAAATTTCATTCTGTTTCATTTTTAATTTTTCTTTTGACGATATTCTTATCATTAGCTCAACTAGGTCAATTCCAGATACTAGTTCGGTAACTGGGTGTTCTACTTGAAGACGAGTGTTCATCTCTAGAAAATAAAAATCTTTATTCTTGTCCACGATAAATTCAACAGTCCCAGCAGAGAAATACTCTACCGATTTTGCCAGTAAAATAGCTTGATCAGCCATCAAATTTCTTATTTTAGAATTTATAAAAGGACTTGGACTTTCTTCTATTATTTTTTGATTTCGTCGCTGAATAGAACAATCTCTTTCACCTAAATGTAGGTAATTACCAAATTGGTCTCCAATTATTTGGATCTCAATATGATGAGGATCTTCTATAAACTTTTCGATAAATACTCTTGAATCACCAAAGCTCGCTTTAGCTTCATTTTTTGCAGATGTGAATTTATCATTAAGTTCCTTCTCTTCATAAACAATTCTCATACCTTTTCCACCCCCACCTGCTGAGGCTTTTATCATTAAAGGGAATCCAATTTTTTTTGAGGCTTTAACTGCGTCTTCAAAGCTTTTAATCTCATCTTGAACTCCTGGTATCGTAGAAACACCTGAATTTTTTGCGTGCTTTTTTGATATAATTTTGTCACCCATAATTTTAATTGCTGTATATGGAGGACCTATAAATTTAATTCCATTATCTTCAACTAATTTAGCAAAATTAGCATTTTCAGATAGAAATCCATATCCTGGATGTATTGCTTCAATTTTGTTTTTTAATGCAATACTTATAATTTGATCAGTATCTAAGTATTCCTTTTTTTCACCATCTTTTGATTCCAAAAAAAAAGCATGATCAGCCATTTGCACAGCTAAGGAATTTTCATCTTCAGATGAATAGATAACAGAACTTTTAATTCCTAATTTTTTGGACGTCTTAATTATTCTACAGGCTATTTCACCTCTATTAGCTATCAATATACTTTTTATCATTAATTTATTACTTTAAATAATTATTAATCAATTAAATCTGGATATTTGGACTTAACAATATCAAAATCTATTTTCAACAAAGAATTATAGTCAGTTGGACTGAATTTTTCATCAGCTGGTAAAACTTCACTTCCAAATAACCAACTTAACCTAGCAGTATCTAAATTCCCTCTTACAAAAGGCTGATGCCCAAAATGATCAATCAAACACTTCAAAAAAGTCTTATCTGCTTTAACATGAATAGGAAGTGCATCAAATTTTCTTTTTCTTTCAATTATAGGAGGAACTTTATTTTTAAAATGTCTCACTGTAAATTGAAAATCTGTTCCTGGCATTCTGGAGGGGAAACCCTTATGTTTTATCATTTGAACCTTTAAAGTGGAATATTATCATGTTTTTTCCAAGGGTTATTTACTTTTTTTCCTTTTAAACTTTTAAATGCCCTTACAAGCCTTTTCCTTGAACTCCTAGGCATAATAACATCATCTATATAACCTTTTTCAGCTGCAATAAATGGATTTGCAAATCTTTCTTCATATTGTTCTGTTTTCTTTTTTATTTTTTCCTGATTTAGCGATTGGGACCTGTAAATTATTTCTACTGCTCCCTTTGCTCCCATAACAGCAATTTCTGCTGATGGCCATGCATAATTTATATCACCTCTTAAATGTTTTGAAGACATTACATCATATGCACCACCATAGGCTTTCCTAGTAATAATTGTGACTTTAGGTACAGTTGCTTCACCATATGCGAATAATAATTTTGCACCATGTTTGATTATCCCACCATACTCTTGTTGAGTACCAGGAAGAAATCCAGGAACGTCAACTAGAGTAAGAATGGGGATATTAAAAGCATCACAAAATCTTACAAAACGTGCAGCTTTTCTTGAACTATCAACATCAAGACATCCAGCAAGTATCTTTGGTTGATTAGCAACAACTCCAATAGTGTCACCATCTAATCTTATAAAACCAATTAATATGTTTTTTGCAAAATCTTTTTGCAATTCAAAAAATTCATTTTCGTCTGAAATCTTATTAATAAGCTCTAGCATATCATATGCTATGTTTGGATTATTTGGTATTAAAGTATCTAAGCTATATTCTAATCTATTAGGGTCATCTGTAACTTTTTTTGAAGGAGCTTTGCTACGATTACTAGAGGGTAAATAAGAAAGTAATTTTCTAACTTCCCTTAGAGCTAAAATATCATTATCAAAAGCTAAATCAGCAACAGATGACTTTGTAGTATGTGTTTTTGCACCGCCTAAATCTTCTGAAGTTACTGTTTCATTTGTCACAGTTTTCACAACTTCTGGGCCAGTTACAAACATATAAGAACTATTTCTGACCATAAATATAAAATCAGTTATGGCTGGAGAATACACTGCTCCCCCAGCACAGGGGCCCATTATAACACTTATTTGTGGTATCACGCCTGATGATAATATATTGCGTTTAAATACTTCTGCATATCCACCTAATGATGAAACTCCTTCTTGAATTCTTGCACCTCCACTATCGTTTAATCCAATGAAAGGTGCTCCGTTTTGTAGAGCCATATCCATAACCTTGCATATTTTTTGGGCGTTAGTTTCTGATAATGATCCACCAAATACTGTAAAGTCTTGACTAAACAAATAAATTATTTGCCCTTGTATTGTGGCTCTACCTGTTATAACCCCATCACCAGGATAAGATTGTTTGTCTAAATCAAAATCATTACATCTGTGAGTGACAAACATATCAAACTCTTCAAAAGAATCTGGATCGACCAAAACTTCTATTCTTTCTCTAGCCGTTAATTTGCCCTTATTATGTTGAGATACCGTTCGATCTTTTCCGCCACCTTTTTTAGCTTCAGATCTTCTATTTTCCAGTTCGAGTAAAATTTTATTCATATAAAAACCTAATAACTATAATTATAAAATAGTTGAAAAAAATAAAATAAATTAAAGATTATAATAAGTCGAATTCAATTATATTTCCAATGTTATTAAGTATTAAGTGTAGTATTTATATAAACATTTTGAACATCATCATCATTTTCCAGCGAATCTATAAGTTTAATTAAGGAATTTTGCTGGTCACTAGAAATCGATAAATAATTTTTTGGTTTCCAAATAAGTTTTGCTAATTCACATTCACCAAGTTTCTGTTCTAAATCATCAGTCATAACTGATAAAGATTTATCATTACAGAAGAATGAATATGTGTCATTTTCTGTTTCTACATCTAGTGCATTTACTTCAATGGCAAGCTCCATCATTTTTTCCTCATCACCAACAGAAATTTGAAAAACAACAACACCTAGACGATCAAACATAAAAGAAACTGAACCAGTTTCACCAAGGTTACCACCGTATTTTACAAACAATGACCTCACATTGGATGCAGTTCTGTTTCGATTGTCAGTGAGAGCTTCAACAATAATTGCGACTCCTCCTGAAGCATAACCTTCATATCTGATATCTTCATAACTTGTATTATCGGATGCTTGAGATTTTTTTATTGCTCTTTCTATAACATCCTTCGGTACAGAATTTGAACGGGCTTCTTTAACTGCTAATCTTAGTCTGGGATTTTTGTCAACATCTGGGTCACCCATTTTGGCTGCTACAGTAATTTCTTTTGAAATTTTAGAGAATAACTTTGATCTGACAGCATCTTGTCTTCCTTTTCTATGCTGAATATTAGCCCACTTTGAATGACCAGCCATCTTTCACCTCAATGTTTAACATTGGATTTAATAATATTTTTTTTCAAAAAAATCAAATCAAATGGATTATATATAGAAATAAGTAATAATACTTGAAGTGATCAAACCAAAAATCAAATTTAAAGGTAATCCAACTTTTAAAAAGTCAGTAAATTTGTATCCACCAGCACCATAAACCATCGTATTTGTTTGATAGCCAATAGGAGTAGCAAAACTAGCCGATGCTGAAATCATAATTACAATTACGAAAGCTCTAGGATCATAACCTAAACTATTAGCTAAAGTTATTGCAAAGGGAGTTATAACTACAGCTACAGCATTATTAGAAATTGTTTCTGTCAAAACGGACGTTATAAAGTACAGAAACCAAATAATCAAAAGTAATGGCAAAAACTCAAGATAAGGATCGATAAATGCAGTTAAATCACTTATCAAACCGTTTAATTCTAAAGATCTACCTATTGCTAGCATTGAAAAAATAAGTACTAAAATTTTTCCATCAATAAATTCATATGCTTCTTCAATATCTATACACCTTGTACACAATACAAATACCACAGCAGTAATGGCTAATAAAAATATAGGAGCAAGCCCTAAAGAAGAGACCAAAATTAAACCTATGAAGGCACTTAAAACAAGAGGTGCATGCTTTCTCCTATATGCTCTGACATTAGATTCACCAAGAATTACCAAATCAATTTCCATAGCCATTTTTTGAATATCTTCGATAGCTCCTTCAATTAAAATGGTATCACCAACTTTTACAATAACGTTGTCTAATTGCTTACTTAAATTTCTATTCCTTCTATGAATAGCTAACGCATAAACACCAAACCGTCTTCTCAATCTCAGACTTCCTAATGTACGTCCAACTATTCGACAACCTGGTGGAACAAGTGTTTCTACTGTAATTGTTTGTTTAGAAGTTAGTGTATCAACCATTCTTAGGTCATTACTCTCTTTTAAACTTATAAGTTCATCCATTTGTGTTCTCAAAACAACTCTGTCACCTGCTTTAAATGAAATATCATCAGTTAAATTATTTCCTAAAGAATTATCATTCCTTAAAATATTTACTACTCTCATACCATCTCTGTTAAAAATATTTGATTCAGTTGAAATTTTATCAATTAATGGAGATCCTCTTGGAATTACAACTTCTGTCAAAAAACTCATGCTATCTCTTGCAGATAATAAGTCACTCATTGAACTCCTTTCAGGAAGTAAAAATGAAGAAAAGACAAATAAATAAATTATACCAAAAGTAGCCAATATTGCAGCGATTGGAGTAATTTCAAACATACCAAATGGCTTTAAACCATATGATTGAGCTACTCCATCAATTAATAGATTGGTTGAAGTACCAATCAAGGTTAGCATCCCACCCATGATAGCTAAATAAGATAAAGGAATTAAGAGCTTTGAAGCTGATACCTTCATTTCGGTTGCTAATTTTAAAACTATTGGGATTAAAACTAAAACTACCGGAGTATTATTTATAAATGCAGAAGAAATTATAGTAATTAATATTAATAACAGAATAACAAAAAAGGGTTTTTTTTTTGTATTAGATGAAATGAAATCTCCTACTTTATCTAATACACCTGTTCTCACTAAAGCACCCGATAAAACAAACATACATATTATCGTCCATGGAGCAGGATTTGAAAGGATAAATAAAAACTCATTACTTGGAAGAATCCCAAAAATTACCATTAGAACCGCAACACTTAAAGCAGTTACCTCTATTGGTACAATTTCGGTTACAAATAAAACGACCATAGTTAAAAGTAGAATTAAAGAAATAATTACATTAAAATTTTCAAAAAAGAACATTTTTGTATTATTCCATACCAATTTGATTTAAATGTCCCTTGTACCTAAACGGGGAGACTTTGTTTGCAAGACCATTATCATTAATATCAACTATAATTCCTGATAAAGTTGCTTCTCCATCTGCAGGTCGAAATCTTTCCCTGCTCATACCAGTAATAAACCTTCTAATAGGTTCAGTTTTTTCCATACCAATAACACTTAAATAATCACCACACATACCAAGATCTGTTTGATAGGCAGTTCCGTTTGGTAGAATTCTGGTATCTGCAGTAGGTATGTGGGTATGAGTACCTGCTATAACTGAAACTCTCCCATCTAAATGTAGTGCTAATGCATTTTTTTCTGAAGTAGCTTCAGCATGAAAATCTATTATAATAGCATCAACATTTGAATTTAAAGTATACTTTTTTAAATATGTTTCTATTGCCTCAAAAGGGTCTGAAAATGGTTTTTTCATAAATACTTGGCCTAGAACTTGAAGTATTAAAATTTTTTTGACACCTAAATTAAAAATCCTAAAACCTGAACCTGGAGCGGATTTAGCATAATTAATTGGTCTAATAATCCTATTTTCTCTTTCTGCAAAATTTATCATTTCATTTTGATCAAAGGCATGATCACCTAATGAAATACAATTTACACCAGCATCAAAAAGTAATTTTGCATGCGTTGCGGAAAGACCAACTCCAGAGGTTGCATTTTCAGCGTTAGCTAACACAAACTCTATTGATAACTTTTTTTTGATATTTGATAAATTTTCCGCAAGTGAAGTTCTAGCAGTTTTACCGACAATATCCCCTAGAAATAATAATCGCATATTCTTTTATAAAGCTTTGCTTATATTTATACAACTAGTTAAGATAATTTATTATTATCAAAAAAAAATGAAGCCACTTTCAGTAAGAATAGCGTCAAGTTTTTCATCTGTTTTTTCTAAAGGTAATAATCCATTATATTTTTGAGAACTGTAGGCTAAACCAACTGCGATTATTTTTTTTTTAAAATTTTTTCTTAAATTATAGAGTGTTCTGTCATAAAAGCCTCCGCCATAACCTAGCCTTGAACCATTATCATCATATGCTAACAAAGGAACTAAAATTAAATCTGGAATAATTTCATTTCCAGTAGAAGGTATTTTTGCTCCAAAATTAGAATTTATTANTTTAGTATCTTTTTTCCATTCTCTGAAAATGAGTGGTGCATTTAATTTACAAATAACAGGTAAACAATGCTTTAAAGATTTTTTTTTTAATAAATGAATTATTGGAAAAGGATCAACTTCTGTATTTATAGGATAATAAAATGCAACATTTTTTATATTTTTTTGATTAGCAAACCAATTTATAAAATGAGAAGATATCATTTCTGAAAAGATTACTCCATTTTTAAGAAATGTTTTTTTTCTTTTAACTTTAAAAGTTTCTCTTAATTTTTTTTTTGTTTCTTCTAAAGTAATCAAAAATAAAAAATCCTTTTTTCATTATATAATAAGTGTGAGATCCAACACAAACGTTAGTTATAACCCTCGAGAGCCTGTTTTACCAGGTGGGTGCCGGTATATTATGGACCACGATCCTAAACAGAGCCAGCTCCCTTTCGAGAATGTAAGGCCACTAGGATATTTCTTAACTGAGAGGTCAGAACCCACTTCTATGGAATATCAAAAAAAAAAAATCAATGAAAGACAAAACTTTATTTGAAAATATAAATAAATAATAAGCATATTTATTTTTAGATCTCTTGTAATTACNAATTTTTTTTTGTATTTTTTTTTTGTGCCGAGGTAGCTCAGTGGTAGAGCAGGAGTTTGTGGAGCTCTTGGTCGTAGGTTCAATCCCTACCCTCGGTACCACACAAAAAACAAAAATTTTATGTTATGGATATTACAACTTCAAATTTCAATAATAAACCAACATCTTTTTTGCAAGAACTTGACCTTAGACACCACTTGCATCCTTTTACCGACCATAAAGAGTTGAAAATCAAAAAACCTAAAGTAGTAGTTCGTGCCAATGGAGTATTTATTTTTGATAATGATGGAAAAAAATATTTGGATGCTATGTCTGGTTTATGGTGTGTAAATATTGGATATGGAAGAAAAGAATTAGCTTTAGCAGCTCAAAAACAGATGGAAGAATTACCTTACTATAATACTTTTTTTCAATCTACTCATCCTCCAGCAATAGAGCTTTCCTCCAAAATTGCATCATTAGCTCCAAAAGATCTTAATACAATTTTTTATAGCAGTTCAGGATCTGAAGCCAACGAAACGAATATAAGACTAGTAAGACATTATTGGGCTAGTTTAGATAAACCATCAAAAAAAATAATAATATCCAGAAANAATGCTTATCATGGATCTTCAATAGGAGCAGGAAGTCTTGGGGGTATGTCTTCTATGCATGCGCAAGGTGGATTGCCAATACCTGATATTATTCATATTAATCAACCATATTGGTATGGTGAAGGAGAGAATCTGTCTCCTGAAGAGTTTGGAAAGAAAAGAGCCTTAGAATTAGAAGATAAAATAAATGAATTAGGCTCAGAAAATATTGGTGCATTTATTGGAGAACCAATCCAAGGAGCTGGAGGGGTTATAATACCACCAGATACATACTGGCCCGAAATTCAACGCATATGTAAAGATCATAATATTTTGCTAATAGCAGACGAAGTAATATGTGGTTTTGGTAGACTTGGTTTCTGGTTTGGATCTGAGAGTTTTAATATTCAGCCTGATATAATTACAATTGCGAAAGGACTTTCATCTGGATACCAACCAATTGGAGGATCAATAATTTCTGATAAAATTGCACAAACTTTAGAAAAAAAAGGAGGTGAATTTAATCATGGTTATACTTATTCTGCTCACCCAGTTGCAGCGGCGGTAGCACTAGAAAATATAAGAATATTGGACGAAGAAAAAATTGTTGAAAAAGTCCATAAAACTACTTCTAAATATCTTGAAGAAAAATGGTTATCCTTAAATGACCACCCTCTTGTTGGGGAAGCCAGAATAAAGGGAATGATGGGAGCAATTGAACTAACACCAGAAAAATCACGCAGGTCTGCTTTTCCACTTAATGAAGGCCAAGCTGGAATAATTACAAGAGAAATTTGTATAAAAAATGGCCTAATTATGCGGGCGGTTGGTGACAAAATGATAATTTCACCGCCTTTAATAATAAAAAAAAGTGAAATCAATGAACTAATGGATTTGGTATATAAATCACTCGATGAGTCCAAGAGTCATTTAGAAAAACTAGGTATTTCTTTTAGATAGTAAATTAAAATAATTTTCTATCTCAACCGTATCATTAGAATTTAAATTCAAGCTTCGAGAAAAATTATTTAATAATTGATTAAAATATTCACTAAAACTTCTGGGAAGAATAAAAAGGCCTGAATTTCCTCTTTTAATAAAATATAAATTGTTTGAATTGATAGGAATAATCTCACATTTTTGATTGTCAATTTGATTGGGATCAAAACCAAAATATTCAAAAATTTTTGAATGCTTATTTATATGAATTGTAACTATCTTGAAACCTGACGTAAAATTTCTAATGATACCAATTTTTTTTAAGTCTTGATAAAAAGTATTAGTTGACTTGAGCATACTATTAATAAAAATCAAAGAATTTGTATTTGTATGTATAATAGTTCCTGCTGAACTTTGAGTGTAAAATCCTTTTTTTGGATATTTTAACTGATGCTTTAAAAATACCTTAATAATTTTATGATCTAGACTGATATTTTGATAATTAAGCATCCAAATTTCATCTTTACTATTTTTTTTATCAAAAATTAAATTTTCTACTTTTGGTATTATCATGATTGAGTACCAAGAAAAAGTTCATCATATTTTTTAACCTCACATATTGTTTGGTAATTTTTAGATTTGTTTTCAATTATTGCAGATTCAAAATTAATTGGTTTAGAAAAAAGAATTAAACCTATAACTTTCTCATTTTTTATTGAATAAAAGCAAAAAGTGACCTTTCCTAATGGAAACTGTTTTTTTCCTCTTTTATAACTATAAACATTAGAACCTATTACTATATTTTTAGTAAGTCCTATTGGTATCAGATAAAGCATTTTTGAATAAATTATTTCTAAAGGAAAAATTTGAATATCATTTGCTTCAAATCTATGATTATTTTCTTTTTTAGAATTATTAGAAAAAGTTTTCATTTTTAATTCTTCTTTTTTTAAGTGATTCCAAGATATTAGGCCACTTTCTAATTTTATTTTTTCAAAAGACTCCCTTCCAATTAATCCACCACCCAAACTCTTTAAATTTGGATATATATCTTCTACGAATTTTAGCGCAGAACTGGAATTAATTATAATATTGGCAAATAATTCAGACCCAATTTTTTGAAAAAGAATAAATATTTCCTGACCACAATAGTCAAATTTATAAATTTTATTTTTAAGCTTTTTACTTAAAGAATAATTTGTAATTTGAAACTTACTAATTAAGAGCTTATGGCTTAATGACCCAACTAAAGAATATACTTGAAAGTTTTCACTTTCTTTAAATAAACTACACTTTATATCAAAATTCAAAGAATTCAAATTTGATAATAAGTAATCAAAAAACTGTTTTTCAATTCGTGAGTTTAAAAGTATTAAAACATATTCCTTATTAATAACGACAACTAATAATTTATCAAAAAATAAAAATTCACCTTTTTTTAAATAAACGGTAAAAAAGCATTCCTCTTTTAAATTTATATCACTCATGCTTTTAATACTTTTAAGAAATTTGAAAGTATCTTGTCCAACAATAGCAATTTTTCCAAGATCCGACTCATCACTAAAACCAACTTTTTTAGTNATCGATAATTCTTGATTAATAGAAATTAACGCATCTTTATTATTTTTATCTTTATAAAAAAATTTTGGCAAAACCCAACCATTATAGTGGCTTTCTATATTCCCAATTTTATCATAAAACTCTTTACANCTTGTTGTTCTAAATGGTGTATTGACTTGGTAAGAAAAATTATTGTCTATTGTTTGTTGAGTATCTTTAAATGATAAAGTCACTTTGCTAGATCCACAATTAAACAAAGTATTTGTTTTAATTTCATCTTGAATCAATTTATCTTTAGAAAAGACATTTATGGCATTTAATTTCAAGTCATTAAGTTTAATGCCATGTTCAGTTTTAAAATTAAAGTTAGACAAAAAACTTCTGAACAAGATGCTTTGAATTAAATTATAAAAATTAAAGCTTTTATTGTTATAAAAATAATTGTTTTGACACAATTCACTATTTATTTTTTTACTTTCAAAAACTAAGGGTTCATAATTTTTACCTTTTGCTTTATATTTTTTTAAAATATTTAAAGATGTTTTTGATGCATTTTGAATTAAAGAATTTAAACAATAAATATTATCGAAATCAGTTAAAAAATAAAGATTAGAGCTATACTCTTTTGGGATAAATGTTAAATTTTTTGAACACCATTTTAAGCTATCAATAATTTCCGAAACTGCCCCTAAATTTAAGTCGAAACCACCTGAAACTATAATTAAAGAGGTTTTTATAAAATGCCTGTTATTATTTTTATCTAGAATTTTTATTGAATTTAAATTTAAATTCCCCTGAGTTTTGATGATTTGTGCACCTCTAAACACTGGGCAATTAATTGAAATATTACAGTCTTTTCTAGTATCAATAATAGCTTTGATTTCAATGCCTTTATCTAAAAGTTTAAATGCTGTTTCCCATCCAAAATCATTATTGGTGTATATTACAACATTATTTTTTACTTCAAGACCAAAACGATAAACTAATTTGTTAACTGTACTAGCTAACAAAATGTTTGATTGGTTAAGATTTATCTTAGGAAGCGTTCTTTCTTTTAAGCCCGTTGCAATTATCACATGCTCAGCTACAATCTTTAATAGTATTATATATTTTTTAAGAAATTTGTCTTTATTAGTCTTATAAATTTTTCTTAATGCAAAAAAATTGTTTTGAGAATCTGTATAAATCAACGTAGTGTTTTTTAAAATTGTGCAATTTTTACTTTTATATAAATCAGAAGTTAATTTTTTTATCCAATTTTTTACTTTTTGATCAGAGGAATTGGAGAACCCTCCAAAAATAAAATCTCTTTCTAGCAAAATTATTTTGAGGCCTGCATTTGCTAAAATTGAAGCAGCAAAGAGTCCTGAAATACCACCACCAACAATTAAAATTTGAGAGGATAAATACTCAACATTTTCTATAATAGTAGAATTTATTTGTTTGTTTTTTTTCTCTACAATAAAGTAATNAATAATTTGTTTTACTGATCTAGAATTAAAAAAAGAAAAATTTTTTAAAGTTTTTGCATTAAAATCGAGAAAAAAATTTTTAGGCCCAATTTCAAGGCCAGGATAAGCCTCTTGATCTAATATTTCATCGAAACCTAAATCTACTTGGTAACCACTATCAACTGAAATAAATTCCCTTATTTTTTTTTGAAAAACAACTTCTCTATTGGATGAAATTATAGATCCCTTACTTAGTTGATAATTACTATGATATAAAGCAGAGGCTACACTATCACCAGGACTAGCCGTGAGTATTTGGTTATCAAATTTAATAGGAAAAGTTATTTCCCTATTTATAAATTTATTTTTTTCTTTTCTTGTCATTATTTTAATTCCAAGAGTATTTTTGGATCACACTTTTTTTTAAATCAAGGATAAATGTAAATAATTTAAATTTTAATAAGTAAATCTTGATGATTACTGAATTTTTTTATAAAAGATTGAAAATAAGGATTTAGGCATGGTTAAAATAAATGGTAACGAAATTAGACCAGGAAATGTTCTTGAACATAATAATGGTTTGTGGATAGCGGTAAAAATTTCTCATGTCAAACCTGGAAAAGGTGGTGCATTTGCACAAGTTGAATTAAAAAACATACGGAATGGATCAAAATTAAATGAACGTTTCAGATCAGCCGATAAAGTTGAAAAAGTAAGATTAGAACAAAAAGAGCAGCAATTTCTGTATGAAAGCGATAATTCACTTTATTTTATGGATCAAATGACTTTTGAGCAAATTGATTTGCCTACTGATATTATAGCAGACAGAAGACCTTTCTTGGTTGAAGGTATGATAGTACAAATTGAATACTTCGAAGATGAACCTTTAAGTGTTACATTGCCTGAAAAAGTTATTTGTAAAATAAAAGAAACAGAACCAACTGTTAAAGGACAAACGGCGTCAAATAGTTTTAAACCTGCAACTTTAGAAAATGGTTTTAGAATTTCTGTACCCCCATTTATTCAACAAGATGAAGAAATTGTAGTTTCAACTCAAACCCTTGAATATGTTGAAAGAGCATAATCAATATATAAAGGATTATTATGCCTAATCAAAGTGCTACAATAAATGTTATGATTCAAGCGGCAAGAAAAGCAGCTAAGAGTTTATTAAAAGATTTTACAGAAGTTGAAAACCTACAAGCATCAACAAAATCTCCGGGAGATTTTGTATCTAAAGCTGATTTAAGGGCAGAAAGAATAATAAAATATGAATTAGAAAAAGCCCGACCTTATTATGGTTGGGTAGGAGAAGAAAGTGAAGAAATAGTTGGTAAAGACCCTACTAGAAGATGGATAGTTGATCCACTAGACGGAACTAGCAACTTTCTTCATGGAATTCCTCACTGGGCGATTTCAATTGCATTAGAACACAAAAATGAAATTACTTCTGGAGTTATATATGACCCAATTAAAGACGAATGCTTTTATGCTGAAAAAGGTAATGGAGCATGGCTTAATGATAAAAGATTAAGAGTTTCTGGAAGAACTAAAATGATAGAGATGCTATTTTCAACTGGTATCCCATTTGCAAACAAACCAGGCTTATCAACAACTCTTACTGAAATTGAAAAAATCATGCCAAAATGTTCCGGACTCCGTAGAGATGGTTCTGCAGCATTAGACTTAGCTTATGTTGCTTCTGGTAGATTTGATGGCTATTGGGAGAGAGGATTAAATAGTTGGGATATTGCAGCTGGCATAGTTATTGTTAAGGAGTCTGGGGGTATAATTTGTTCACTAGAAAAAGATATGAATCCCCTCTTGAATGGCTCAATACTCGCAGCAAGTGATAAGATTTATGAAGAATTTTCAAGTTTAATTTTAACATAATATTCTAATTAACATTAAGTATCTTTATCTCATTTTCTTCACAGTAAAGCTTACCTTTAGCATAAATAAACTTTATTACTGCAAGACCTTTTTTGTTTAAAAAAGAAGAAATTCGCCCAACTTTTTTTCCATCTTCATTTGTTATAATATTGTTTAACTTTAATTCATCAGTTGTACTCTGAAACTTAATTATACCGTTTTTTAAAGTTGTTTTGTGCCTCATCCTTGCTGTCACTTCTTGTCCAACAAAACAACCTTTAGTAAAACTAACACCATTAATTTTATCAAAATTAGTTTCGAGGATATATGTTTCACCAGATTTGAGTTCATAACCAGATTTGGGTATACATAAGTCAATTCTTTTAAGCTCATATTTTTTGAAGAAAGTATCTTCATCATTATTTTTATTTTTATCTAAAGTTTGAAAAGAAAATTTACGCCAACCAAGCATATGGCTTCTTGGATCATAAAAACTATCATTTATCTTATCACCAAAACCAAGAATTACAGAAGATTCAATATCACTAAATAATACATTTGATCTTAATTTATATAAATTTAATCTATTCAAAAAATCTTTATAACTATCTGTATCAATATCAATAATAAAGTTTTCTTCGTCTAACCCATTAATAAAAAAATCAAAAAGGTATTTACCTTGAGGCGAAAGTAATCCTGAATAAATTAGCGACGAAAATGATTTGTTAATATCATTTGTTATAATTCCCTGCAAAAATTTTTTTGCATCTAAACCACTAACTTTTAACAATTTTCTTGAATGATCTATAAATTGTCCACTCTCAAGTTTCACTCAGATTTCCCTTCAATTTTTTGCAAATTATATAAATCATTATATAGACTTTTATTTTGTATTAAATTGTTGTGAGTACCTTCTTCTATAATTTTTCCCTCTTTTATTACAATAATTTTGTCAGCATTTTTTATGCTTGAAATTCTGTGGGAAATATAAAGTGTTGTTTTATTTTGTATGACTTGTTTAAATGCTTTGTGCAACAGATCTTCTGATTTATGGTCCAGAGCAGTTGTAGGTTCATCAAGTAGAAAAATAGGACAGTCTCTCAATAGTGCTCTCGCAATATTAACTCTCTGCCGTTGTCCACCAGATAAATTAGATCCTCTTGGTCCAACTTTTGTAAAAAGCTTTTCAGGAAATTTATCAGTAAATTCACTCACATGTGCTAATTTGCATGCATTTAAAATCTCAGATTTTTTTGCATTTAATTTACCTATTTTAACATTTTCATATATAGTTTCATCAAAAAGTTGATTTTCTTGCATTATTACAGAAATATTAGATCTCAGCACTTGTGGATCAATAAGAGAAATATCAATATTATCGATAAAGATTTTACCTTTTGTNGGGGTTAAAATTCCAGTTATAAGTTTTAATATTGAGCTTTTACCTGCACCAGATTTTCCAACTAAAGCAACCAGTTTACCTGATGGTATAAGAAATGTAACATTATTTAATATTAATTTTTTTCCTTTAATTAATGTCACATTTTCAAAATAAATATCTCCTTTAAAATTAATATTTTTATTAATAAATTTTACATTTTTATTTTTATAAAACTCACTTTTTACACAAAATAAATTATGTACTTTCTCAGCACTTGCAAGCATTACTTGAATATTTCCAGCCACATTACTTAATCTTCTTAGTGGCTCAAAAATTAGGGCCATTGCTGTAAAAAAAGCCATAAAATCTCCTATCGATTTTTCTCCAGAAACTATTTGTGATCCTCCAAAAATCATAACACCTAGAAATCCAATACCAGCGATAAAATCTATTAATGCAGGAGTCGAAGCAACTCCACCTTCAATTTTTAATTTAATTTTCCTTACTTTCTCTAAAAGGATTTTAAAAGAACTTAACCTGTAAGTTTGAAGTGAATATAATTTTAATATTGATATACCATGAAATATTTCATCTAAAGATATACTTAAATCTGCTTCAATATTTCTATTTTCAACTGAGATTTTTCGTATCCACTTTTGTAAAAAGTAAATGGGAATAATTAATATTGGTGCTCCAATAAAAGCAATTAGTGTCCATTTCCAATCGATATATAGCGTTACTACTACCAGAGATATAAGAGCAATGCCATCTTTTACCAAAGTCATAAATATTGTACCAGCTGAACTTGTAATCAATCTAGTATCAACTCTCATTCTCTCTATTAATATACCAGGAGAAGTTTTATCATAAAAAGTAATATCTAAATTAATAAGCTTCTCTAGAAGGTTTTGTTGGAGTAATTTCTCAACTTTTTGTCCTACCCAAGTCACAATTAACCTCTGAAGAAGACCAGCAAATGATCTTAGAAAAAATATAAAAAAAATAATTAATCCAACTGAAATTAAAGCAGATTGATTACTTGGAACAAAAACCTCATCAAACATTGACTTTATTGAATAAGACAATAAACCTAACATGCTGCCTTCAAGGCCCATAAAAATTATTCCTAAAATTAAAAGTAGCCAATATTTTTTAAAATAATTAGTCCAATACCATTTAATTAATAGGTATGGGTCATCAGCCTTTTTATTTGAGGTTTCTATTAATTTACTATTTTTCATAAAATTTGAAACTTACGTAATTATCCTCTGTATATTTTTGTTAGTTTATTGGGATCATACTTAGTCTCAATCCAAGATCTAAAATTTAAACTAGTCATTTTACTTTCTTTTTCGTATGTGTCTAACATAAAATCTAATATACCTGACCTAGAAAATTTTAGATGCAAAAATCTTATTGAAAGATGTTTTCTCGCAATTTGGAATGGAGTATCTAAAACCATTAAGTGATACATTACTGATGCTAGCCCTGCTCTGTCCGCTCCAGATTTACAATGTAATAAAATTGGATAATTAATTTTTTCAAAAAGATTACCTAATCCAATCAACTCATCTGAACTTGCAAGTCTTGTGGCATATAAAGGGTAGTTAATTAATTTTATTCCTAAATCATTACATTTTTGTAATTCTAATAAATAAGAGCCTTGATTGCTAGCTCCTCTTAAATTGATAATTGTTTTTATTCCCTTTTTGGCCCAGGTTTTTATTCTATTAGGGGAAGGCTGATTAGATCTATAAACTCCAGGAGCAACTTTTGATTGATTATGATATAGAGCTCTTAGAATTTCATGATCCATCCAAAAAGCATGCCGCTTTGCAGAATCATACTGTTTTTTTGAGCCATCAAACCTCTCAAGAGATTTTCGCCACTCTAAATCAAAATTATTAAATTTATTTTTTAATATGGAATACAATCAAAACTCATTTTAAATATAAGTATAAATGTGTAATAAATATCTATATAATGGAAAATAAGCAACCTCTCTTAATAAATTCAATCTTTTTAAAAACTTTTGAATTAATTTAAAAATGAAAAAAAAATCTCTTATTAATTTATCTTATGGAAAAGAGCACCTAGCAATACCAGGGCCATCAAATATCCCACAAAGAGTGTTACAAGCTATGAATCAACCTTCTCCAAATATTTATGGAGAAAAAATAGTTGAAATAACTCATAAGGTCATGAAAGGTATAAAAAATTTTGCAAATACTTCTGGAAGTGTTCTTATTTACATCTCAAATGGTCATGGAGTATGGGAAGCAACATTAGTCAATTTATTTAACGAGGGGGATAAAATATTATTATGCTGTAATGGTCATTTTGGACATCAATGGGGAAAAATAGCTAGAAGATTAAAATTAAATATAGAATTTCTAGATGTCGGATTTAGTAAGGTAATTGATCCTAATAAAATTGAATCAATTTTAAAAAAAGACAAAATGCATGAAATTAAAGGTGTACTCACTACATATACAGACACATCTAGTTCTAGTAAAAATAACATAAAAACATTTAAGCAAGCAATTAACTCGGCTAAGCATAATGCACTCTTAATTGTTGATGCTATTGCATCTTTTGGGTGTGAAAGAATTGAGATGGATCCTTGGGGAATTGACGTTTTAATTACTGCTTCTCAAAAGGGTTTAATGACACCACCAGGACTTGGATACTGCATAATCAATAAAAAGGTCAAAAAAAATACATTAAGTAAAATTTATAAAAAATCTATATCGCCTTATTGGGGTTGGTACTCTCGACTAAAACCTAAAAAATTTTATGAAATCTTTGCAGGGACTCCTCCAACAAGTCTTCTAATTGGACAATTAGAAGCAATTAATATGCTAGAGGAAGAGGGAAGAGATAATGTCTTTTTAAGACATAAAATATTATCAGGAATGGTTTGGTCTTGCATAGAGCATTTAGGTTCAAAAGGAAATTCTCTTAAACTAAATATCCAAAATGAGTCACAAAGATCTAATGCAGTTACAACTGTATTCTCAAAAGGTTTTGATTTTACAAAGACTAGAGAATGGATATCTAAACAAGGAGGTGTAGAATTAGGAGTTGGTTTAGGATTTACATCTTCAGAATTATTAGGTGGTAAATCTGTCTTTAGAATTGGTCATATGGGACATTTAAATCCTCACATGATTTTAGGTGTGTTATCAATATTGGAAGCAGGATTATCTTTTAATAAAATTCCTCATCAATCAGGTGGGGTAACTGTTGCCAATAATTACATGCTCAAAATGATTAAAAAAATAAATAAATCTACTTCATTATAATGAAAGCTTTAGGGATGATGCGAAACGATCCAAATCTAAATCACTACCCACTGTTAACCTAATACACCTGTTGAGTGGTGCAACTGACGGCATTCTTAAAAAAATTCCAAGATTAATTAAATTTTCCATAACTTTTTTAGCATATTCATTACTTTTACCGCAGTCTATGGCAACAAAATTGGTAAAAGACTTTATGCATGATAGGTTATTCATTCCCGCAATTTCATATATATAAGTTTTTGCTAATTCAACATTTTTTATAATACTGTTTAGATATTTTTGATCTTCAAGAGCTGCTATAGCTCCAAATTGTGCAACTCTATTTACACCAAAATGATTTCTAATTTTATCGAAATTTTTAATTAGTTTTTTATGTCCAAAAGCATAACCTATTCTTGCCCCTGCCAAACCGTAAGCCTTAGAAAAGGTCCTAAATCTAATTACTTTTTTATTGTTTATGTCAATATTTGGAATATATTGTTTTGGCGAAAAGTCAGAGTAAGCTTCGTCCAGACAAAGCAAACAATCCTCAGGCAAATTTTTAATAAAGTTATCAATTTTTGCAGCTTCGTGAACTGTACCCATGGGATTATCAGGATTGGCTAAATAAACTAATTTTGCACCATATTTTTTTACAGCCTGATTCAGAGCTTCTAAGTTTTCGTGATCATTATCATATGGTACAAAAACTAATTTCCCACCTGATGCATTAACATGATAATTAAAAGTGGGATATGCTCCTAATGAAGTAATAACTGTGGTTTTCTTATTCACTATAAGTCTTACTAAATATCCCAGTAAAGCATCTATACCTTCTCCAATTACTATATTTTCTGTATTAACTTTTAACTTTTTTGAAAGAGCTACTTTAAGATCAAAATTTTCCGGATCTCCATATTGCCAAATATCTTTTTCAAGACAGGATTTCATAGCATGAATGACATTTGCAGAAGGACCAAATACACTTTCATTAGCACCTAACCGACACATAAACTTCTTTCCTAATTTTCTTTCTTGAGTTTCTGGACCTACAAATGGGACATCAGATGATAATTTTTTTATAATATTTGTGTAAGTGGGCATTACATACTTTCTTAATTTAATCTATCGATTGCTTTTAATTTTGTATCAATTTCATCAACTAAAATTAAGCTTCTTCTCTCTAATTATTTTATCTACAACATCTTGTGGTGCCTTTTCTAAGAAGATTTTATTTTTTAATTTTCCATTCAACATCAATTGTTCAGATTTTAATTTTTCAAAGGTTTTTTCTAGCCTTGCTTTTTCTTTATTTAAATCTACCAAATTATCTAGTGGTATAAAACACTCAATTCCAGGAATGGATATATTTATTGATCCTTTTTGAATTGAAGATGAGTAATCAATATTTTTAACTCTAGCAAGTCTTTCAATAAAGATTTTGTTATTATCAAAAAATTCCTTTGATTTTATATTCAAATTTATAATTACAAGATCAATTTTTAAACTAGCTGGTATATTTATTTCAGATCTTGCTGATCTTATTTCTTGTATCAAATCTATTAACCAATTTATTTCTTTTTGAGGTCTGTTATCAATATTAGAAAGTTTATCTAAATCTGGCCAAGTTTGGTGGATAATTAATTTTTTNCGATCTTTTTTTTGAAGCCAAATTTCCTCAGTTATAAATGGCATGAAAGGGTGTAACATGATCAAACATTGCTCGAATACCCAGGCATAGGTTTGTTGAGTTTCTAACTTGATTTCTTCATCCAATCCAGAAAAAAGTGGTTTTGAAAATTCAATATACCAATCACAAAATTTAGACCAAATATGACTGTATAAATAGTATGAAGCATCATTAAAACGAAATGAATTTAACGCATTATTAACCTCTTTATTTAGATTAATTGTTTCAAAAATAATCCATTTATTTATACTATGCTTAACACTACTTGGAAAAAAATTTGCTGAACTCTCACAATTATTAAGTTTTGCAAACCTTGCTGCATTCCAAATTTTTGTACCAAAATTTCTATACCCCATCACACGATCAATTGATAATTTTAGATCTCGACCCATTGCTGCCATTGAAGATAAAGTAAATCTTACTGCATCAGCACCATATTTATTGATAAGGTCAAGTGGATCTAAAACATTTCCAAGAGATTTGGACATTTTTTTTCCTTTCTCATCTCTTACCAATGCATGTACATAAACTTTTTCAAACGGAACATTATCAACTAAAACTAATTGCATCATCATCATTCTAGCTACCCAAAAAAATAAAATATCAAATCCAGTAACAAGTACACTTGTTGGAAAATATTTTTGTAATTCTAATGAATTATTTGGCCAACCTAATGTAGCTATTGGCCAAATGCCTGACGAAAACCATGTATCTAGAACATCGGTATCTCTAGTTAATTTTTTCTTTCCTGATATTTCAATTGCTTTTTTTTCAGTGGGTGCACAATAATAATTACCTTCCTCATCATACCATATAGGAATCTGATGACCCCACCATAATTGTCGACTAATGCACCATGGTTCTATATTTTCTAACCAATTGAGGTAGGTTTTTATATCTCTCTCTGGATAAATTTTAGTCCTACCGTCTTTTACAGCATCAATAGCTGGTTGGACAATTTTTTTTGTATCTACAAACCATTGTTTTGTTAAAAAAGGTTCAACAACAACTTTTGACCTGTCTCCAAATGGTTGTATAATTTTTTTGTTCTCACTTTTTAATAAAAAACCACTTTTTTCTAAATCTTGTAAAAGAATTTCTCTTACTTTATACCTGTCTAAATGCCAAAATTTCTTAGGAATGAAGTCCTCATTTAAAAAACAAGCTGACTCATTCATTAGTTTAAAAAAATCTAGATTGTGTCTTTTTGCTACATTATAGTCATTAAAATCATGAGCTCCTGTAATTTTCACAGCACCTGATCCAAAGTTTGGGTCAGGATATTCATCAGCAATTATTGGAATGACACGGTTTGCTATGGGAATAGTTACTTGTTTTCCTATAATATTTTTATATCTTTTATCGTCGGGATGAACAGCAATTGCTCCATCCCCTAGCATAGTCTCAGGTCTAGTTGTAGCAATTGAAATATAATCTCTTTTTTCTTTATGAATTACTTTACCATCTTCATCAAATTCCAAGTATTCATAATTTATCCCATCTTTTAAAGGATACTTAATATGCCAGAAATAACCGTCGACCTCAATATTTTCAACCTCTAAATCAGAAATAGCAGTTTTAAAGTGAGGATCCCAATTAACTAACCTTTCTCCTTTATAAATGTATCCCATTTCATACATCTTGACGAAAGCATTTATAACTGAATTTTGAAAATCATTATCCATAGTGAAACGATTTCTATTCCAATCACAAGAAGCCCCTAACCTCTTTAATTGCTCAATTATCATTCCTCCACTTTGGTTTTTCCATTCCCAAATTTTTTCTAAAAATTTTTTTCGGCCAAGATCCTCTCGTGAGATATTTTCCTTTTTTTCCAACTCTCTTTCTACTACCATTTGAGTAGCAATTCCGGCATGATCTTGACCTGGTTGCCATAGAGTGTCAAAGCCACGCATTCTATGCCAACGTATCAATATATCTTGAATAGTATTATTAAATGCATGACCCATATGTAAATTACCTGTTACGTTGGGAGGGGGTATAACTATTGAGAATGTTGAATTTGCCGACTGAGTAGTATGAACACCGGCGTTAAATGCATTGGTTTCTTCCCAATGTTTAATAAGGCGTGCTTCAACTTCTGAATGCTTAAAAGTCTTTTCCATAATCAATCTTTATCTAATAATCTATTTCAAGTTTTTTTTCTCTATTTCTTCAACTACAATTTCTCTAATAATTTTTTTAAGCTCTTTTAATTCAATTTGAACTTTTCCAAAATCCCTTTCTGATACATCTGAGATTAATTGTTCACCACTTAAATACAAAATGTCATTTGACCTCAAAATATCTTCATTGTATTTCTGCATCTCAATTGATACGTAGTTTTCAATTCTTTTAATTGAATTTTCATTATCATTTTTATTAGTTATCAATCTATTTGAAGACAGAGGCTTTTTTTTTGGCTGTGNTTGTTTTTTTGGATNATNTTGTTTANCTACTTTTTTTCTTTTATTAGTCAATTAAAAAATCCTATAAAAAATTATTTGAGATAATTTGTTTNAAAATGTTACTCAAATTTAATAATGATAAAAATTATTTTGTTTTTGGAGGCATAATTTTGAGTTTTCTTAAATTTAATTCTCCAGTAGTTGCCAACAGAGCAAATTTTGCATAAGCATGTTCTCTTTCAGCAGAAGCAAGCTGTGTTCTAGCGTCAAGAAGGCTTTGCTCTGCATTGATTACGTCTAATGTAGTACGAGTACCTAATTTTTCTTCCACAACTACTCCATCATAGGCTAAAGTCAAAGCCTCAACCTGTCTTTTTCTTGCCTCAATACTGGATTTTGATACTAACACATTAGACCAAGCTAAAGTAATATCATGTTCAACAAGCCTCTTTATAATTAACGAGTTTTCTTTTTGCGCTTTGAAATTAATCTCTGCTTGTTCTATTTCATTTTTTATTTTTCCAGAATTAAATATTGGAACAGAACCTTCTAGTCTNAATGTTAATGAATTATTATTACCCGATAAACTGCTATATCCATTAGAAAAAATAGATTTAAAATTGATGACAGGAGACTTCTGACTTTTTGCAATTTTAATTCTGATACTGGCAATTTGTTCTTCAATATTCGAAACTAAAATTTTGGGGTGTTTTTTTAATGCGTTTTTTTTTGCAATTTCTACATTATCTGGTAATACAAAGTTGGTTTCTATATCTTTTAATTTGAAAGGTTTTATACCAACTAAACTCAAAAACATTTCACTACTAATTTTCAGTGCACCTTTTTTTGCTGTTAGATTTGCTTTTGCTGCAGCTAAAGCAGATTCAGACTGAGAAACATCAGTTCTAGTTACTTCACCTAATTGAAAACGATCACTAGTTTCTACAAATTGTCGTTCTAAAACAGCNACATTATTCGTACTTAACTCAACTAATTTTTGATCACGAAGCACATTCAAATAAGCGTTAATTGTTTGTAATAAAATATTTTGTTCTAATTCTACCAACCCAATTTTAGCAATTTCATAAAAAGCCTTTTCTAAAAGAACTTTGTTCTTTGAAAAGTTACCATCAAATAAATTATAACTACCTATAATAGAACTTGAATAATTATCACTTTGTGATGATTGNTTAATATCCAAAGTCTTAGAACCATTAATAGATGCTGANAAATTAACTCCNAATGAAGACTCAGATATTGAAATTGATTTTTNGGATGANGCTAATTTTGTTCTTGAAAAAATCAATTGTTTATTAGAGGAATACGTTAACCTTAAAATTTCATCTAAGGTATCAGCACTTAAGCTAGAAAANACCAAGAAGTATGAAAGGATTAATAAAAAAACTGCATTAATTTTAAATTTTTTAAACATCGATTTAATTCTTTGATATTTATCCATGGAATGTTACTTCATATTATTCATGACTATTTTCAGAAAATAAACTCTTCATTTTTTGAGAAATTTTTTAACAGAGGTACATAAGCGTCAAACCCATGATTCCAATGTATCTGATTTTCTTTTTTTATCCCAATCCTGCATTCTCCTTTAAAACCATTTATGAATATAGCCACTAATCTTCCACCATTTTTTAATTGGTTTTTTATTTTTAATGGTATGGTTTGAACTCCTCCTTGAATTATCAATGCGTCAACTTTTTCTTGATAATTTATACCTTCTGATAATTTACCTTCATAAACTATTGTATTATCAGCTGAGGCTTCAAGTAGTAGTTTTTGAGCACTTTTAAAAAAGAATTCCTCTTCCAAAGAAATAACTAATTCAGCCATTTCAGAAATGATCGCAGATGAGTATCCAAAACCACATCCTATATCTAAAATCAGATCATTAGAATTCACTTTTAAAAGTTCTAACATTTTAGCAAAAATTCTGGGCTCCANTAAATATCTATCTTCTCCTAAATGTATGTTNNNTTCACAATATGCAATTGAAGAAGCACCATCAGGAACAAACTTTTCTCTGGCTACTCTAGAAAAAGCTTTCAAAATTGAATAGTTCGTAACATCAGCAGTTCTTATCTGGCAATCGACCATTTCACGTCTTGCTTGATCAAAATCATACATACAAACCTCAAAAACAAATTAATATTTATATATTGCATAAGTATTAAATAGTATCAATATCAGCTATTTGAAAAAATTATATATTTAAAAAAATGCTTAAAGATATTAAAAGTGAGTACTTGAATTTGTTTTTTCAAATGGTATTAATAGTCCCTATTATGGCGTGTTGGCAGAGTGGTGATGCAGCGGATTGCAAATCCGTTAACACGTGTTCGATTCACGTACACGCCTCCAAGCTATATCTATCATACATATTGTTCTTAGATAATCTTTAAAAAACATACTAAAGATCACCTATAAAGTTATTATTGTGGATTATTTTGTATGAAAAAGCTGATTTTGGTGTATCTGTTTGGATTATTAAAANATAAACCACGGAATATGGTATATAGAAGTCACAATTCAAAATGAGAATATATATATACTCAGATAATANTTATTTTTCCTAATACAAAAGGATCATAAATATTAGAATACTAAAGAATAAGATTTAAAAGAATAAATATATGAAATCTAACAACAAAAAATTTATAAATATAAAATTATTAAGTATCTAGAGTTATTTTTTTGAAGATGTTTTTAACTTTAACTGAGGCTTAGTCATCAAAACTATTCCATTATTATTATTTTTTAAATCACACAAGTTATACACTTCATTAAATATTTTATCTTTTTGTTTGTCATCAGCAACAATTGTTACGATCGCTGCTTCACCAAAAGTACCAAACTGTTTATCTTCAAAAAGATCACTGGACCTACCAGCTGCATTTAATATTTGTAAAACACCTGGCGAACTTTTCATTTCTTCAAGAACTTTTTGACCATAATTTTTTTCAACAAGTGCTATTATTTCAACAGTCATAATTATCTCTTTATTTTAAATTATTAAGAACAGCATCTGGTATATAGGTTGCTACTTTATCGAGCCCTGACAAATACATTATACCTTTTCCTGGACTATCTAAATCACCAGCTAAATACATGGCTTCAAATACTATTTCAGATTGTTCCTCTGAAACTATAACTCTTATAATTTCTTTTTGTTCGTCGATAGTAACTCCCAGTAATCCTAATTTTTCTCTTATACCAGTTCCACGTGCATAATTAATAGTGGCACCTTGTGCTCCACTATTTTTAGCTGCTTCTAATACTTTTTCAGCTGATCCCATTTCAACAATGCATGTAATTAGACAAGCATTGGTAAGATAAGTTATGTTACGTTCACTCATTTTAAAGCTCCTTTTGGGCAACAAGATTTGGATCAATTGAAGTTACATCGTCTTCTTTTTGTGAAAATTTATTTTTTAATTGTATAATTATTCCCATTGTAAGTACTGCTATAATTGGGCAAATACTTGCTAATGACAAAATTCCAAAACCTTCAATTGCTGACACAGCATTACCAAGACCTAAACCCATTGCAAGAACAAGAGGAACAGTCACAGGTCCAGTAGTTACACCAGCACTATCCCATCCTACATTTACAAATTCTTCTGAAGAGAAAAAAGTCAATATTAAACCTACAGCATATAATGGCAAAAGAATGGTAGCGAGATCTATAGAAAAAATTAATTTAGCAATTCCTAAAGATATACCTGTAGCTACACCAATAGAGACGCTGTACATAAGCATTGATTTTTTAAAAGCTCCATTTGTTAAATTTTGAACAGTTATACCAAGTGCATTTAATGCTGGTTCTGCAAGGGTAGCTCCAAAACCAAGTAAGAAGGCAAATATTATTACAATAATAAAGCCAATAATCTCAGAATAAATTGGGGAGACATCGCTTATAGGAATACTCATAAAAGCTGCAGGTAAAATGCTACCAGTTTGTGTTCCAATTGCACCTAATCCGTAAGTTAATCCTACATTAAATATACACATACCAATTATAGATAAAACTAAACCATAAATTGTTATAAGCCTGTTTGGCAGACTACTTCTTAAAATTATAAAAAGGACAAACATTAAAAAAATAACTAAAGGAAGTATTGCTCTAACGCCTAATATAATTTCAACAAAAGGAGTTTGGTCTAATATTGATTTATCATTTGCAACTACAGTAGGCATATTTTTAGCAGTTTCTATAATTTGCTCTGGAGTGACTGTAAAGGATACAAATAATGCTAAAATTAAAACAGCCATAATCGGAAATAAAGAGGCCATTGTAACTACACCAAAACCTGATAAAGAAGAATCTCCTTTTCCTGCAGCATTAGCAATCCCAATGCCTAAAGATAAAACTAAGGGAACAGTTACAGGACCAGTTGTTACAGCTCCACAATCCCAGGCCAAACCTAAAATTGATCTTAAATTTGGATCAAACCATGCGAAAATAGTTAAAACAATTACTGGCGCTATCGTTAAGTATATTAATGGTTTTAATGACCAACCTTTAACAAATCTAATGGTTCCAATAATCGCAGCTATTCCAACACCTGCTCCTACCATTAAAACTAAAGGTAGTGTCCAATTATTCAAAATTTCATAAAGATATGGGGCTTTATTGAAATCAACAGATGAACCAAAAGCTTGTAAAGCTCCAATTGCTGGTTCAGCAAATGTAACACCTACTCCCAGTATCCCGATAATTATTAAAACTACAATCATACTAGCCTTTTTAGGCAAATTATCTCCTATGATTGTTCCAAATGGCATAAGTCCAGTACTCAGACCCTCCATAAATACTGCAAGTCCTAGAATAACAGCTATCAAACCTCCAAGTAGAGCTAGGAAGTCCTGAACAGGATACTGTAATACAAAAAATTGAAATAATATCAAATATAATGCTAAAGGAATAACAGCTTTCATTTGTTCCAATATGCGAGAGGAACAATATGGTTTTATAAGATTAAAAGCTTGTTGTCCTGAAACTTTTATCTTTTGGTTACTAGAACCTTTTTTTGTTAACAAATTATAATTTATACTTCTATGCTTAAAATGAATTCTGTTTATATATTCTGAATATTTCATAATGACTTTATNTTTATAAGTTTTTTTTTACTATATTTGATTTTAAAAAAAATTACAACTTTACAAATTATGGCTTTATGTCACTACATAATTTGGTAGTATTCCACCCATCAGTTACAACAATTATTTTTTGTATATATTCAATCTAATAAATAGGTAAGTTCTAGCTATACAACTAATGCATATATAAATCATTAAATTTTTAATTAGTTTTATGAAACCTTTTTTTAAAATTGCTAAATATCATTTTTATAAATTATTTAAACTTAGGTNNTTATNAATTTTTTCAATTTTAAAATTTTATAAAGCCTAGACATGTAAGCAGAAATGTTNGGNTGNTATATATAATTATTTTTTAAAAAATAAATAATTAAATTTTAGTTCTAAATAAATTTAAAGACACTTAAATTGAATAAATTACTAATTTTTCAATAATAAGGCCGTAGATTAGTAGATATTAAATTTTTGTTTATGAGATATTATTGAGATTTATACTTGTCTCGAACTTTCATAATTTCAAGGAAAATCTGACTTGAAATTTGATTAGCAACAGTATCACTTACTAAATTAATTTGTCGCAAAGAACCTCCAAAAGTTTTCGACCATAAAGTTTTTCCACCAGGTGCTTTTAAAATTACTTCAATGGTAAAATTAGGACCATTNACAGATACTGTCCCAACAAGTTGGTAGTCGTTATCACTTGGGTTTTTTTGAACAGTAGAGTGTATCCAATCTTTTTTATCCAAGTATTTTTCTAAATCTTTTGTAACCTCTTGGCAAAAATTTTCTAAAACTTGAGACGTAGGTGTGAAAGGCTTTATAGATATGAGTGGTTCTTCATTCTCACGATTCATACCTTTTGAACCTATATTTAGTCTACCAGTACTATAAACTTCAACTGGGGTACTTATGTTTTTCAGGGTTTGTTTTCCACAATTATTAAAAGTCTGGGCTTGATTTGCGTCTAAACACAGATATGTAGAGGCTGAAATAGCTATATCCCCATTTTCTGCAATAGACTCTAATCGGGCTGCTATATTAACAGTATCACCATANACGTCTGGAGGNGGACCTTCGTCATGTTCAACATCGCCAAGATGTATTCCAATTCTTAAGCTCATTTTTCCTTGTTTTTTTGATATATTCTGCCATGCCATAGCACAATTTACAGCATTGGATGCACTTTTGAATTCAATCAACCAGCCATCACCTAAAGACTTAATCATGTTACCACCATACTTAGTCATAGTCGGTGAAATTGTTTCTTTTTGAAACTCCCTTATGAGGTTTAATGTGCCAATTTCATCATTAGCCATCATTTTAGAATATCCTACAACATCTGCTAGAAAAATTACACCTAGACTTCGCATATTTAAACTCCAATTATTTTTTTAGGTAAAAAAATTTATTAATTATTAGTATCCAGAAAATAAAATCTAATTATACAATATGTACATTAATAAAAGTCGTCAATGTGTAATACTTTTAGATTATAATGATAAATTCAGCATATTTTATAAGCTGGATTCTATTAAATAAACTAAAGTTTTCCATTAAATACAAATTGAAATCAGATAATGCAAAAAATCAATTGTACAAACAAAAATATATTCAATAAAAAAAGGAAAAATAAGAATTTAAAATTTGGATAATTCTTTTNGTTGAAATAAAATATTTNAACTAATTTAACGATTTTGCTATTTTTCTCAAACTTTCAAAATATTTAGCTATGATTTTTTTTCTATAAATATGTTCTCCCTCTTTTACAACCCACCTACCAGCAGAAAAAACTGAATCTATAATTTTTTCATTTTCAGAAAAAATTAAATAATTTAACTTCTCATCATTATTAAGCGAGGAATAATGAGAGGACGAAAGATCCAAAGCTAGTATATCAGCCCAGAAACCAGCTTTAATTTTACCAGTTTTTCTTCCTGAAGCTAATTGGCCACCATCTANGATTGTTTCAATTAAATCTCTTCCAATTGAAAGTGAATTTTTTNGTTTTAGAACTATTCTTTTTCTATATTTTAACCTCTGCGANTATTCTAAAGTTCTCAATTCTTCAAAAAGTGATATTTTGACATTTGAATCCGTACCTATCCCAAATTTACCTCCCTCTTTTAGCCAACTTTTCCCATTAAAGATCCCATCNCCAAGATTTGCCTCTGTTACTGGACATAAGCCAATTACCGCACCAGTTTTGGCTAATAATTTAGCTTCATGATTAAGCATTTGAGTACAATGTATAAGACACCATTTTGAATTTAAATCTAAATTATCTATTAACCACTCTATTGGTCTTTTTGACCATGCGTTAGATACCTCTAATACTTCTTTCTTCTGTTCAGCTACATGAATATGAATAGGATAATCAGTAAAATTTTTACTTAGTTCTAAAAGTGATCGTTTTTTAACGGCTCTTAAGCTATGAGCTGCAACTCCTACCTGAAAATCTTTTATTCTATTTTTAGATTTAATTATTTCCTCAAATAATTTTTCAAATTCATGAAATGTTAATCCAAATCTATCTTGACCAGATATTAAATTTCCACCNTTGATGCCATTATGTTCATATAATACAGGCAATAATGTGAGGCCAATTCCAGTTTTTTTTGAAGCATTAATAACTCTTTCTGACATTTCTGAAATTTTATTATAACACACTCCAGATAGATCATTATGCAGATAATGAAATTCAGACACACCCGAATAACCAGCCTCTAACATTTCCATTTGAGCTATCGCACATATAGCCTCAAAATAATCAGGAGTAATTTTATTTAAAAAATTATACATAAAATTTCTCCAGGACCAGAAATCGTTTGTTTTACTTTCTGAGCGTTCACTCAAACCACTCATAGCCCTTTGAAAACAATGGCTATGTAAATTCATCGGAGAAGGAATTAAAGTATCAAAGACTTGATTTGAAGGTTGGACATTTTTTTTTATATCCTTAATTTTTCCATTTTGATCAATATCGATAAGAGTATTACTTGACCACCCTCCTGGCAAAAGTACTCTTTTCCCCCATATTTTCTTTTTCATTATTTTCTATAAATCTATTTTCACAAATTTCAATTTTTTGTGGTTGATGTAACTTTATGCTGATTTTCACAAATTTCTTCGTGCAATTTCAAATTGAATTCACTAAATAACGTTTTGGGAGCAAAGTAATGGGTAAAATTACCTTTCTTATCTATACCACGAACTGGCATAGCATATGATTTTTTAGTATTTTGAACAACATCAGGGTTTATATACCTTATAGCTACCCCTATTCTTCTGTCATTTGAAATGTTTGGACCAGATCCATGTATCATTAAGCCGTGGTGAATTGACATTTGACCAGGTAACAATTCTGCTGATATTTTTTTATTATTAGGAATTTGAACTTGTACCTCTTGTCCTCTAGATAACAAGCTTTTTTTTGAATAAGTTTCATTGTGAGGAAGTATTTTATTTTTATGCGAACCTTTGACAAACTCCATACAACCTGAGTTTTTATTTGAATCACTAAGAGCTAACCATGCAGTGACTTGTCCAGAAGTTTCACCCATACCCCAATATGTAAGATCTTGATGCATTCCAACNATATTATCTGTTTTTTTTTCTTTAATAAAAAATTCAGCAGCCCATACTAATATATTACTACCTAATATACACTCTACTATATCTAAAATCCTATTATCTTTAGCAATATCTGCGACAAGCGGAATAACAGCATTTGCTGGTCCTCTCTTATAGTCGTTTAAAGGCTTAGGTAATTTTATTTTTGAATATTTTTGCTCAATTTTCTCTAGTTCTGTTCTTAAATTAAGGGCCTCTTTATAATTAAAAATATTTATGGGAAATAAAAATCCATCCTCTTTATATTTTTTAATCATATTCTTAGAAAGTTTTCCATTAGAAAGCTCAATAGTTTCTGATTGCATTTTTTTAATACCTAATTTGATTAATTAACTCATAGTTCTTTGAAATAGTAAAAGGTAAGGAACATATTACACCCTCTGTAATTTTACTATTTAATGCCTTTACTTTTACAGTGCTAANCTTATCCANATTTTCTGTCATAACAAGTGCAATACCAGTATTTACTTTTAATGAGGGGTTATATATGCCGGAAGTAATTTCACCAATTTTCAGATTATTAAAATAAATAGGCCAAGGAATGGTACAAGCAGACTGTGCCTCCCCACCAAATGCTATTCCGCAAAGTTTTAATTTAGGGCCTATATTCTTTTCACTTTTTAATTTAGCCTTTCCAATAAAATCTATATCACTTGACAAAGCACAATATTTTTCAAATCCACATTCTAGTGGTGAATTCTCTGAGGTCATGTCATTACCAAAAGACAATAATCCTGCTTCAATTCTGTCAATTAAATTCGGTGCACCTGGACGCAAATTATATTTCTTACCAAATGAACAGATTGTATCCCATAATTTCTCACCAAGTTTAGAATTATTAAGATAAATCTCAAATCCAAGCTGACTAGAATAACCTGACTTAGCAATCAATTGTTTAGTATTGTTNAAGTCGAAATAATTAAAATTGAAAAATTTTAATTTTTTTATATTATTACCAAAAATTTCTACCATAAGATCCTCCGAATACGGACCTTGAATAGCCAAGGGAGAAACATCTGGTTCTTCTACTTTTACATTCAAACCCATACCAGTAGATAACCCTTTTACCCATAACAAAATGTCAGAATCTGCAATAGAAAGCCAAAAGTGATCATTCTCTAGTTTAAGTAAAATTGGATCATTAATTATTTTACCTTCCCCATTAATCAATGGAATATAAAGGCATTGCCCAATTTTAGTTTTACTAATATCTCTGGGCGTTATTTTTTGAATTAAAAACTCAGCATCTTGGCCTTTAATTTCAACTTGTCGTTGACACCCTACATCCCAAATTTGAACATATTCTTTTAAGTGATAATAATCTTCAATAACAGAATGTTGAAAGGCCTTGGGAAGAAGCGTATGGTTAACTACTGTAAATCCAGTAATCCCAGATTTTTCTACACAGGCAGTGTATGGTGTTCTCCTAATTCGTCGCGACATTTGTAAACTAGCACTCATCATTTTCTTCCTTACCTTGAAATCCAACAAGACATTCCATAAGGAGAAATAATAAGTGGGATATGATAAGTTATATCAGGTTCATTAAATGAAACTCTCATCGAAAAGTATGATATATTTATATTTTTCTTGATAGCTTCAAGTTTTGTGTTTTTGTAAAAATCGTTGGGTAAAAAAACTTGTACCTCATATTCAGAAACTATTTCTGTGTTCAAATCAAANGAAACTTTTAAGCGTCCACCAATATCNGTTTTTTTGTGAAAAATTAATTCATTTTTATCAGTTTTTGTACATCTAAATAATTTGACATCAATATCAGAAAAATGTGTCCCATTTACTGAATTTAATATGTGTGTGCTGAAAGTTGCCATAAATTACTCTATAGATGANTTATCTCTTTTGTCTGAGGTAGCAGCNACAATAGGACTNATTTGACCTCTTGTNTTTACGTTNATACANGCAGTTTTNNNACTNNNNATNGCNCNNTTNANTGCTGATTTNATNTNNNTTTTATCNGTTACTAATTCTCCATANCCACCNAGNCCAATNAACATTTCATGAAANGGAATNTCTCGAAAATCNGTGGCAAAATGAGATCCACTATTAAACATTCTTTCTTGCTGTTGTGATATACAGTCAAGACCACCATTATTGTCAATTACAACAANTATTGGCAGTTTTTCTTGAAAAGCAACTTCAATGGAGAGTCCTCCAGAAAGAAATGCTCCGTCTCCACTTATCAATACAACAGTATCTTTAGGATTTGTTCTTTTTAGAGAGACTGCTAATGATACACCAACACCNAGTAAACTGAATGATCCTGGATGCATAATGTGGGATAAATTTTTACCATTTTGAGCNACCAAATTTGAAGCAATTTCAGACCAAAAATGGGTATTACCACCATCAAATACCAAATGATTTCCGTCTTTCATTGTTTCCATGACTTCTATTGCTAACTGAAGTGGGTGAATTACACCTTCTTTCCAAGAAGGTGTTGAAGTGTTTGTTTTTAAATCAGTTATTGTTTTGTTCACCCAATCAAATCTGAGTTTGAGATTTTTATCGAGCCAATCACTTTCAAAATTATTTTGGTAAATTTTATTATTAGCCAGAGTTTCCCTGAAAAAAGCTGTAGGGTCGGAAAGTAATAAAAAATCTGCAGATCTATTTAGTTGTATTTCTTCATCTGATCCATTGATACAAATAAGTGTCAAGCTTTGTGGGAAAAGTGGCGGATTACCAAAATTCATCTGGTTGTCTAACCTNGCACCAATCATNATTACACAATCACAATTNTTGAAAGCCCATTTTGATGGTTGGTATTGATGAATATCNGCTAANCCCATCATTTCTTTTGTTTCNTCACCTAAGACTTTTTGATGATATGGAACNTTNAANATAGGAATTTTNAATTCTTTTGCAAATTTAGCTAANTCAGTTTCTGATNTAGACCACCATATACCATGTCCTGCAATAATTATNGGTCTTTTTGATTTTNAAATAATATCAATACAGTTGTTCAAAATNANNGGCTCTGGCCATGCCTTAGGCTTATAATTTGTATGTTTTAAAAAAGGTCTTTCTTCATCACCAATATTTTCTGGAAATGAAGAAAACATAATNTCCACTGGTATACTCAAATGAACTGGACCAGGGTATCCAGAAACTGCTATCCTNTAAGCNCTNTCTANAAANTCCTTNATCCTAGNACCATCNGTNACANAAAAACTATATTTAGTAATAGGTTCTGCCATTGATACATCATCAATTTCTTTAAAACCGCCTGATCCTTTTCTTTTTAATGTAGAAGAACCTGTAATAAAAATTACAGGAGATCGTTCACCCCAAGCCTCCATCATTGCTGGAATTGCATTAGCGAAACCTTCTGGTCCAACCAGACAAACAGAAGGTTCACGAGTAATTCTTGTATGTCCATCAGCTAAATGGCCTGCTATTTGTTCATGTGGGCAATTAATAACTGGCATTTGATGATCTTTAAATCCTTCCAGTGCAGGATTGCAAAAACCACCAGCAAGTGTAAAAACATTTTTAATATTTTTGTCATGTAAGGCTTTAGCTAATAAGTATCCACCACGAACCATATTTAAATATCCTTATAAAAATTAACATCCTTTTCAAAAAGAACACTTTTGTTTAAATTTTCAATGGAAGTCTGGCCTACTTGAGCAAGAGCA
>FUFK010036708.1_pt1 | contig 53034 bp, 47 predicted proteins | sample 1021851 | NCBI WGS metagenome assembly FUFK01 (sample SAMEA51879418, study PRJEB19060) | metagenome | reverse complement strand
GATAACTCCGGAAATTAGGCCAAACCCCCCCGCTAGGAATAGGCCAAGGCCTGTCCCAAGTAGCAACCTGCGGGCACTACTTGCTGGGGTCATACAACTCGCAACACACTATAGGGCATGAACCCAACGGATGAATCAATATGTTTCGCGCATTAATTTGTGAATCTTGTAAGGAAGCAATGCGCGGTTGACCGGAGTCACTTCCAGGATTCTAGCATCATCTCTTCTACGAATGTCCTGAAGAAGTGGGTTGCGACTCTTCTTGTGCAATGCAAGTAGTGTTGGCTTATCGACTTCTAGTGCCGACCTGACCACTTCAACGAACTCTTCAGATTCGACAGCGAACTTTCCGATTTCATCTATCACAATCACTTCTGAATAATCTCTAGCGTGTTCAATAGCAGGAATTGCAACACTATTCAGTGCTTCAGTATCGATTCCATATCCCAAAACTCGCAATCGGGTTTCGATTGACTTGTGAGCCATTACAGCCTCTTCACCAGTTTTGATATTGATGACTTTGTAACCTACTCGCTCGGATTTTTCCATGATTGGTTCAGTACGCATTCCACCGATGATATCGGTATTCGCCCCATCGCCGCCTCTAGCATTTATTTCGCGACGCCTCTCATCTTCGAGCATCTCGAGCACCTTTGCTAAGACAGCAGATTTTCCAGATCTTGGCAGACCTGTGATTCCAATTTTTGGATGTATTCCCATTAGTTTTCACTCTCTTGTGCGATTTGTGAATTGCGCTGGTTGCTTCGAGGGAGGTACTGATAATAAAGTGTGGGGGAAAAAACACCATTTTTCGTGATTCCGGAAACAGGCGCATGCATTCCGTCATTTAATGCGAATAGAATATTATATTCCGGATTTCAGAGAATGTTCTCATCACCTGGCATGGGGAGAGAGATGATTGAGCGTCCATTCGCTCCCATCTTCCAAAAATCAGACACCCAATCTAAGATTTTAGCCAAGTCCTTTTTTGATAAGCCTGCAGCATCACAGATTTTCCTAAGCGCCTCTAGTTCAGCATCATCATAATCGCCATCAACAGAAGCTAAGAGAGCAGCGTCTCTCAGTGCCAACCTTATCGAAGAAACCTCCATTCCATCTAGTACTGAATCTAAGTCAGGAGGTTGAGTTAGTAATTGTCGGACCTCTTCTCTACTTTCAGGGTGTAGCATCATCAGGCCCATAGCAGATTCAATAGCAGAGATTTCTTCTCGTACCAAAGCCCCATCTGCAGCAGCAACCATCACTAGAGTACATGCAATTTTCCTTCGCTGTTCTTCAGCCAAAGAAAGCGCAGCGTCTGGAAGCAGAAAATCACCTTGATAGGTCATTTAGTAGGTCATATCCAGATTGCATCCAAGCATAACCTTCAACAGTCCATTTGAGTAATCTGTTGACAGCGTCAGGAGCCAGGTCAAGGCTCTCAGCAATATCTTCCAAAGCCTCTCTTTCATCCTCATCGACGGTTCCGTCAGAAGCGGCCATCAATACAGCATCTCTCAATGCCAATCTTCCAGCTTCATCACCTAGATTTTCAAGACATTCTTCTAGAGAGGGTGGGTTTTTGAGATCCGCTCGAATCATTTTTCTTTGCTTTGGAGATAGGAGTGCAGTCCCGAGTCTTTGTTCAAACATAGCCATTTCCTCAACGGACAACTCGTTGTCAACTCTTGTCATGTGCGCTAGCAGTCTAGCATAAGCGAACCTTTCGGTCTGAGGTAACTTGTGTATCGTGTCGGGCAGCATGTAGTAGGCGTGGCCGCCGCAGGACTTGAATCCCACGCTAAAAACGAGCAATTCAAAAGCGATTATCACAGGGCAAAAACATGGTCGACATTGAAGTCTACACCAACAAAGGTTGTCCGGCGTGTGTCAGTGTCAAACATTATCTAGACAGAAAAGGTGTAGATTACGTGGAGAAAAAGCTAGGCAAATCAAAGCAGGTCGACATTGAGTTTACAGTTCGTACAAAAAACTCGAAAAAAATCCCCCAGGTGTTCATCGACGGAGAATGGATTGGCGGTTTCGATGATGTTGTGCGGTATGATAGGGCGGGCGAATTAGACTGGCGCCTAGGGCTTACAGATAGGCCAAAGACAGGATTTATTCAGAAAATCATTCGTTTTCTAAAGGGCGAGAAGTATTGACTTCTTTGAATGCAATTTCTCTCTGTCCTAGATAATTCAAGAATCCCCAAAGGCTTGAGTTAATCAGGAACGTGATTCGCTCATCGAATCCCCAAGCAACCGTTCCAATGTAGTAACAAGCGGTTGAACCCACTCCACCAATGACGTACAGTACCATAGTTGTTGGAATGGTCCATTTGATGTCCCTGTTAGAATCAAATGTCCAGATTCTATGAGTCCAGTGAGCTTGTAGCGAACCTAGAAACCAAGCGATTGCCCATGAAACGGTTGGCCAGTATTTTTCATCGGGTAAGACGAATACGAAAAATTCCCACAGGCCATAAAATACGAGAAAATTGACCAATGCAGTCCTTACATATCTTCGAAAAGAGCCGTGTTCACCTAACATCAATCATCCTCCGTAGACATTTTTCTTTCATCCTGTGTGCCTCTTAGTGTTGGCTTATTGTATCACTGGGTCTCAGAGTCCGGATTTGCTACTTTGTCGAACACGCCATCTTCGGCGTTTTTCTCAAAGTAATCTGTTCTAACAAGATCTCCCAATTTATCCACACCATATTCGATTAAATCAGGATCATTAGATTCTGCAATTTCCCATCTCTTCTGAGCCATAGTCGCATATTTTTGATTAGCATCAGCAACCATCTTTTCTCCAGGAGTCAAATCATCTTCCATCCCGGAATATTTCTTCCCTTCNACTATAGCGTCACGCCTGACAGGCTCATGCCCCAGTTTGAAGTCGGTCTTGCCCCAATCAGGCCCCAACGGGTCTGAACCTCTGGTTCTGACTGGATTAATCTCTTCGATATCGTTCGTAATCCAATCAGATAAATGCTCCATATAGGCATTGTATCTCTCTTCTTTATCATCCACATCTAAGATGTGAGTCATGTCGTATTTTTGGGCAAATATTTCTTCATTTTGATACAGCATCATACCCAATAAAACGAATGAAACGCCACCAATCAGCACATAGAAATGAGTGCCAAGTGTCAATGGGTCATCTTTTCCTAGTCCCATTATGATTGCAAGCGCTACGCTAATTATTCCGACTACGATGAAAGGAGAGTATATTCTCGTGCGCCATCTCAGGCGCTTCAATTCAATCATCGAGTCGTGCATAACATCACTCAACCCATCAGGGATATTATGTCGTCTGTCATAGCAGGTGTTGAATTATTCTCCTGCGTGAGTACAGAATCTCTCATATTGATGTGTTGGCGAGGCTCCAGAGCTAATTTTTCCAGAACCATCGAAAGAACCTCTTGTACTCTAGCAGTTTGTTCACCTTGGGAAATGATCATTCTTTCAAGCGACTCTAGTGTTTCGAAGGAGCGGTCTGTGGATACTTCAAGAGCGGTCCTTTGTGCTTCCATCGCCCCTTCTTGGCGAGCTAGTAACTCTCTGGCAGCAGGGCTACCAATCGCATCTCTGCGGTGTAATTCATCTAGGGCTTCTCTAAGGTCTTTAGTGGTGATATCGAGAGCTCTTTTCATATCGGTTATTTGCCCGATTGCAATATTTAGTTCGGATTGTAGTGATGTCGCTTTGTGACGTAGGTGGCTTCTTGCACTAGCCTGAATCATAGATTCTGACATAAATGCTGCAAAAATACCCACTCCAATTGCTACATGTGGTTTAACCTCTAGGATAACCATCATCCACCACGCTGAAACACCAATGATTGTTGATCGTATTAGGCCCATCAGAATTAGATACGACTCCGGTATATATTGANCCNNAGTAGGGAGTCCTAGGGCNCCCACGCTCATTCATCAGGAATGAAGCAATCATCATCGATTTCATGAATCTGACTTGTAATCAACAAGTGGTCCAAAGCTTCGTCACATTCTTCTTGTGAAATTCCATTTTCAATAAGCGGAGAAAAGAGGTCCTCCAAATCAATCCAACTTGCACCCCTGCCCACCTTTTCTTGAGCAACAATCAACATCATTTGTGCAGTTACTGCAAGCAATGGGTCATCACAACCATCGTTTGGGAGNAGATTGATGAAAGTGCCAGCAGGATGCGGTTCTTCATCGGTAATATCTTCTATCCTATCTGTTAGGTGCTTCAAAGGTAGAGGGATGTCAAAGCAATCGAATAGATTGGTTTGTCCTTTGGGAACTTCTCGAATATCTTCAGGAGCCAATCTATTGGCAAGGGATTCCAATCTGTGAATACGTTGTTCGAGTTGTTTCCTCTCTCTCTCAATATCCAATTCAATTAGTGCTAAATCTTCGTTTGCCTTTTGGATTAACCAATCTTCGAATTCGAAGTTTGGGTCAATTCCAATCATCGTGTCGACAAGGCGTTTGACAGCGAGTGGCATTTGGTCCACACGCAACCTTCTCTCAGATTTATCGCGACCATCCTCAGCCATGCTATTATGCTCGACTTGGCGCTCCATAAAGGTACAGTATGCGCCTGCGGGTACGCTTCTATTGGAATAGTGTATCACTGCGCGCTTGTAGAGACTATTTTCATCTTCCAATGGACACCGGCCTCATTGAATCGGCAACTTTGCTTGGGCGCGCGTTCATTTAGGTGCGCCTTTTGCCGTGGGTATGAGCGACCACCGCATCGCGATTTTGCCCGGCGACGGAACAGGCAGGGAAGTTGCAATCGAGGCGATGCGGATTCTAGATACCGTACAAGCTCATACCAATCACGGGTTTGAACAAGTCACAATCCCTTGTGGCGGTCAACATTACAAAGATACAGGCGTAGAGTGGGCAGAGGGTTCATTCGAGTTTTGTCGAGATGAAGCCGATGCAATTTTCTTGGGAGCAATTGGATATCCAGGTGCTAGATTACCAAACGGTGATCTTGCTGGCGGTTCGGTTATTTTGGGAATGCGCGCAGGACTTGATTTGTATGCAAACGTAAGACCAATCAAACTGTATGAAGGAGTTCCACACAAAGTTCACGGAAAGTTCACACAAATTTGGGAGCCGGGCATGGTTGACATGACCGTCCTGCGAGAAAACACTGAAGGCCTGTATCATTCATTGCTTCGCCGTAGTGCAGATAGAGCACTAGGACGTGAAGAATACACTCCGCCAGAGATGACATTCCCTGGTCTTGAAGGTGAAGTTGCTTACGACCCTAGGCCGATTTCGTCCAAAGGTACGGAACGCTTGGTTAGAATGGGCTTCGACATCGCTCAAACTAGAAACGGCGCGCCAAGCGACGGAGTAAGCCGAGTATCTTGCATCGACAAGAGCAATGTCACAAGAGGTTGCCAGCTATTCCGCAGGGTCTTTGATAATGTGGCGACATCATACCCTTCCATAGGGACTGACCATGGCTACATTGACGCCTTTATGCAATGGCTAACTAGAACTCCTGAGTATTACGATGTAGTAGTGCTTTCGAATATGTTTGGAGATATTGCTACCGATTTAGGAGCAGTTCTGCAAGGTGGAATGGGCATGGCTGCATCTGGAAATGTTGGCGATAATCACGCATTCTTTGAACCGGTTCATGGAAGCGCTCCAAAACACGCAGGTCAGAACAAAGTGAATCCTATTGCAAGTATCAATTCAATACAGATGATGCTGGACTGGCTCGGGCGCAAGAATGGCGAAGAAGGTCTAGTGCAAGTGGCTCAATTGATCGATGACAGCGTGGCTGAGCACCTTAGAGATGGCAAATCTTTGACCTATGATCTAGGTGGAACAGCAACCTGTAGCGATGTTGGAGAATCTATCAGTAGCATATTGGCAAATAAGCTACAAGAACTTTGATTTCACACAAACCTGTTTGACATCGAAGATGTGATGTGGTTTAGCGCTGCTTGTAATGCCTGATTGTTATTCCAATCAGTAGGCTCTGGCCTTTGAGGAATCATTTGAATTAGATTCTTAGCAACCCTAGTCACTTCGTCAACAATACCCACGGTNCCTCCTCTTGATGAGCGAGATAGCGGGTTGAGGTCGATCACTAACACCTCTTTCCCCATTGCGACTAGAGCCTCGCACCTATCTCCATCTTCTAGCGGGACAAGAATTGTATCTGCTTCGAATATTCCGTTACTCTGACAAGCACCTCTAGGCCCCTCTAGTCCTTCGATTCTAGCATCTGGAACTCCACCAAGGATTTCAACATCTAATCCCAACTTCACATTGAGCATTTTCAGGTGCCCTAACAGAGCGCCCATTCTTTCAGGCGTGCGATAAAAGATATTGATTTCAACAGGGCAATTTAACTGGCTAGCAATAGTCAAGAACTCTTGTCCTGCAAGAGCGATTGCGTTACCATTCAACGATAGTACAGGCTTTCTAGAACGAACTAACCTAGCAGCGGCTTCTTTTGTGGCCTCTCTAGCCGAGGGNATGGTTTGCTCACCGAGTAAATAATCGAAAGCCTCTCCTCTGCCGTGTGCAATCATTGCCGAATCTGCTAGCATCCCTTTAACTCCTGCTTCAGCAACTTTCTTCCTTATCATCAACGACTCATATCTCGGGTGGGACGGGTCTACAATTTCCTCTTCATCTGACATTTTCATTCCTCACAATTCTTCTACTAACATTGACAAATCTAATGGAGTTGTTCCGCGATTGATTGTACTAGTAGAGAGTACATCTAGTCCACACTCTCTCCAATCTTCTATGTTTTCAAGTAAAATACCGCCACTTGCTTCAAGCACAACGTGCTCACGAAGGCCCATTTCATCTAGCTCATCAGCGACTGCTTTACAGCGCTCAGGATTGAAATTGTCTAGCATAATTACCAGTCGGTCATAACCATTAATCATCCTTCTTTCAGACCAGGTAAACGCAGCCATAATGGCTTCCTTTTCCTCGCGTACTTCAACCTCAANGAATGCCCCGCATTCATCAGGATTTACTTCGCTCAAGTATTTCGAAATCCGAGCACCATTGTTGTCGATTTCTGGATACATGACCGCAAGGTCGTTTTCTTTGATCATTACAGCATCTTGTTTGGTCAATCTATGAGTGAGGCCGCCACCTAAGTGAACAGCCCACTTGTCTAGAAGGCCCCATATTGTTTTGCGAGTACAAGCGATTTGCCCAGGCGCTTTTGAAGACCATTTTTTCGCTTCAGTTGCGATTCCAGATAACTGGCCAAGAATGTTGAGAATCGTTCTTTCGAGAGATAACACCGCTTCTTTGTCTCCACTTATGGTAGCGACCTCGTCACCAGAACTCACGCTCCTTCCTTCACCATGGCTCCATGAAATTTGCAAACTCCCCGCCCAAATCTGAATCATATGGTCTACAGCGGCACATCCAGCCAAAATACCGCTACTTTTTGCAATTATTTTCGCCTCAACATTGTCACTTCCACCCATGAACGGCATATCGACGCCGTCATCTGCAAGCAGAGCACTAGTCCATCTATCCATGCTGGAAAGTAGTAGCCGACTAGGGCCTTCTGAGGCATCCCACAATTTGGAGCCCCTATCATGAGGGGGTCGCGGATTGTCGGGCATATTCATGGCTAAAGGTGCGAGGATTTGATGATTATGCACCCTGTCGGGTGTCCATGAAGCGGGTGTTAGTAGTGGGTGCGGGAATCCACGGACTTGTTACAGCAGCCCGTGAACACATAGCGAAAAACCAGGTTTTCATCGTTGAAAAACGCAAACGAATTGGTGGACGAGGCACTAGTGAGGAATCATTTGGACACCAATTGGAACACGGCCCCCACCTATTGCTCAAAGGGGGAGAATTTCACAAGATGGTCAAGAAGGTTAGCAAGGTCAAGCCTTCGCTTAGACCTTTGAGGCCGAATAAGGTACTAATCGTGGGGCACGGGGCTCTTTATCCGATAAATAGTCCAAAAGAAATGCTGAATTTGAAATTAGGAAAAGACCCAATCAGAGAGGATGCAATGCGACTAATTTCTGGTTGGGGGCAAGATATTCCCGAGAGGAGACAAGCATTGCTGAAGGGCCGTTTGTGCGTTGTAGGCGAGGGTTGGTCTGGCCTTATTGGNCGATTGGCATCAACATTAGAAGAAGTCGGCGTACCAATTCAGACTGGAATGAAAATTACGGACACGTATGAGGGCGGAGTAGTAACTTCCAAGGGCCTCAAAATCGAAGCTGATGAAGTCCGAATGTGTGATGGCGCAGCCGTAGGTGAAGCGATTAAAGTTTCAACATTGGATGTTGTTTTGGATAACCGCCCTCTCAAAGGATTACACGGTTTGGTCAAGGNNGATGTAGCGATCCTCGATTTAGCTGCAATTCATACTAAGAAAGCACCAGGGATGAGTCATTTCTCCTGTATTGCATTATCTGGTGGAGTGGATGCGATTGAGGATTTACTAGATGAGAGAGTTTCTGGATGGCGCTCTCACATAATCACTAAGAGAGAAAATAAATCCATCACGCTCACAGATTCTAGAGGGCATCTTTCGGATGGGGTGATTTGAAGCACCGTCTAGNATGACAGCCCAACATGCGAATAGTAACTTGGAACGTTAACGGCATTAGGGCCGCAATTCGTAAAGGGTTCGACAAATTTGTTGAGAAGATTGATGCAGACATTTGGATGCTTCAAGAAGTGCGCTGTCTACCAGAACAATTGCCACCGAAATGGGCACCTCCAACCGGCAGCGAGATGATTTTGCATCCCGCAGAAAAGAAAGGATACTCTGGAGTTTCTACCATTTCTCGAGTCGACATGAAAGAAATCGGCAGGGGTATGAAGGGTAGCCTTGACCCTGGCGATTCGGAGGGCAGAGTTCTCGTAACACAGCATGGCGAAATTACACTAGTCAACACGTACCTTCCAAGCGGTTCTTCCAAGGAAGAGAGACAGAGGTTCAAAGAAGATTGGATGGCACAGTGGAGAGATTTCATCAAGCCGATGTTCGATTCAGATGAGCCAGTCATTGTAGCTGGTGACCTCAACATCGCACATACTGAAAACGACATCTGGAATGCAAAGGGTAACGCGAAATCAAGCGGATTCCTGCCACACGAAAGAGAATGGTTCACCGATTTACTAGGCGACGGATGGCACGATTTGTTCAGAGAGCATGTTGGTCCAGACGCCAAGATTTACTCCTGGTGGTCGAATCGAGGACAGGCACGAGCTAAGGATAGAGGCTGGAGAATCGACTACCTCCTAGGAAACAAGGCAGCTAAAGAGAGGACAAAATCTGTAGAAATCGATAGGCAGGGCGGCCTTGAAGTGAGCGACCACGCACCGGTAATCCTAGATCTTCATTGATCTTGGTCCGAGAAAATTGTTAGCAATTTGTCAACATCTTCTCTCAGTGTTTCCAAACTATCAGCAGTTACATTCACCACTAGAATAGACTCTCCACTTTCTTCCGTCAACTCATAGTCGAACCCATCAGGAATCAAGTTAGACAAACGAGTACCGATTTCCTTAGAGCCGCGCCACTCAAGGGTAGTTGAGCACTTATCAGCCATGGTCTAAACTACAGCATCCCCCCAATGAGCGTTACGATATCACAAGGGTTCTTTCAGTAAGTGGCTCTCGCACGTGTATGGATGAGCCAATCCAGGTCCTTGCAGGAACTGGTGGCGTAGCTCTGGGCGAGGCTAGAACCAATCATCAAGGGCGCAGAGCGGTTTTGATGCACAGGGATGGCGACCCTGCAGAATTGATTGCATTAGCTGAAACGATGGGTATCGAAGTCGTTGATATTCAGTATCAGAAAGGAAATGACGACCCTAGGACATATTTCGGAAAGGGCCGATTACAAGACGTTGCTGATGAAATATCCAGCGCAGTTGAGGGCCACCCTTGGCATGGCGTTGACTTGGTAATCATTCATTCAAATGCATCACCAAGGCAATTGGTGAATATTCACGAATCAGTCCAAGTGGAAGTATGGGATAGGGTTAGGTTACTGCTTTCATTATTCATCTCTCATGCCGGAAGTGTGGAGGCTAGAACTCAGGTTAGAATCGCCCAATTATTGGCTGACCGCAGTGTCCTTAGAGAATTAGTAAACCAACAAACAACTGGCGAAAGAGCAGGTTTTGGTGGTGCAGGTCAACAAGGCATTCAAGGCGTTTTAGAAACGGTTTCAAGAGAACTAACCCAACTGAGAAGGAAGCAGAAAAAGCACGCTTTGGCGCGTAGTGAAAGAAGACGTCAACGAACGAGAGGCGGTGCTAAAACAGTAGGTCTTGCAGGGTACACGAATGCAGGTAAATCGTCTCTATTCCTTGCTTTATCCGGCAAGCAGGTTTTGGTTGAGGACAAGTTATTCTCAACTTTGGAAACTACAGTTGGTAGAATGGAAATGAGTCCCAGGATTCTCTTGGCAGACACAATTGGATTCATCGATGAACTCCCATCCGATTTGTTGGATGCATTCCACGCAACTCTGGATGAGTCTCTACAGTGTGACCTGCTATTGCTTGTAGTGGACAGCAGTGATGAGTCAAGTGAATTCAGAAGGAAATTGTCAACTACTCGGCGCGAAGTTTTGGAGAGAGGAGATGAATCAGGCATGAACATCAAGGTTGTATTGACAAAGTCTGACCTTGGAGGAAATCTCGAATCAGCAATCGAGATTGTAAACTCGATGGGAATGAATGAACCTCTAGTTGTATCGTCCCATGATGGTCAAGGTATGGATGAGCTTAGAGAGTCAATCATGTATTCACTATATGGGCCAAAGATCACGCTTGTTGTTTCGCCCGGAGATATTTTTGAACGCAGTGCAGAGGCCTATGTTAGTCAGATTTACGACCTAGGTATAGTCACTGAAAAGAAAGATCTCGAACTGACTCTTTGGTGCGGAAAAGCAGAGATGATGAAATTGATTTCCAAGTCCAATGGACGCATTTCTATCAAGTAGGACTGTCCCTTAGGCCCAGACATGTCCGAACTGCTTGAGGATGTACCTTCTCTTCCTGAGGAAGAGCCGGTTTTCCAATCAAGCGGTGTCGCTTTCGAAATAAAAAGCGAAGACGGGCATCCCGTTTTACGTATGATAGGGATTTTCGTTTTCGTGATTTGCGCGCTTGGATTCGCTAATGGTTTAGATTTCATTAACCCGGAATCTGGACTGGTTCGACCGCATGAATGGATAAATGGAATGGCGCAGGGTGCACCTCACGATTCTGCTGAATTTTCTGGCACGATTACCTCAGATGGTGAACCATTAGTCAATGCAACGGTATTGCTAGAGCACAAAACCGCTGATGGAATTATTGACGTGCCATTAGAAACTGTGACCGATGAAAACGGCTATTTTGAGTTCACAGGGGCGACACCAGGACTAACCTCCATCGAAATTAAACGGCACAATGACGATGGTAAACATGATGCTGTTAGACATAGGATTATTCTGAACCCTCCTTCATTCTTTGAGAAGACTGGATTTACAACCATCGATTTCGATATTCCAGAAACTAGTGACTTTTCAGAAGTCGAGTGTAAAGGGAATTACGCAGATGGTTCATGTGTGAGGACAATAAGTTACTTCGACGAAGAAATGGATTTCCCACTACTCGATGAATCCGCAGCTGGATTGTACATCATGGTGGGATGGGCGATGATTGGATTGGCACTAATCTCCGCTGGATTTGCATTCTTTGGAATCAAGAAAGGTTCCCGGGGAATGATTCAGACTTCTTGTGTTCTGGTATTCTTTACTGCAGGACACTATTACAGCGCCTGCCTGTTTTCCATAATGGCATTCGCCCTTACATTCACTGTGCCTCGCAAGTCGATTATTCTCGATGCCTGAAGCCGACATGCTATTGACTCAATCCGGCTTAGGCCTACTATGGATTTGATTCAGGCGGCCTGGATGATTCGAGATTTAGGCCAGCCGGTCAGTTCCATCAACCTAGAAGAAGATTCGATTATTGCTGGAGGATGGGATGGTTCTCTAAAGATGTGGAACGGCGACGGCGATATTCTGTGGTCGGCCCAATGCGAAGACAGAATCGAGGCAATCATACGAATTGGTGAATTGGTAGTTGTCACTTCAGGTCTACACATTACATGTGTAAAATCGGGCGAGATTCTTTGGAGTTATGCATTGGAAGGCTCAGCGGATTTACTTGCATTCCATGATGACAAGGTTATTGCAACATCTAGTGTTTATGACATTGAGCATGGAGATTTTATGGAAAGTGCAATCTGGCAATTTTCGCTAGACGGAGGACTAATTGATGTTTCACGTATGGATGAAAGACCGTGGTTTTTACATTCTGGTAAAAATCTGATTTTGGCACTTGGGCGTCCGAAATGTGGACTATTGATTGACGGCGAGCACACAGAATTAGCTAGCATGTCGCCCGTAATGTGTGGGTTAGCGGGGCGAGAGAACATTTTGTTCGGCCATGCAGACGGAACAATATCGTCACTCAAAGGTGAAGAAATATGCAAAGAATCAACATCAATCGATTCTCTAACTTGTGTCGAGAAGGGGTTTGTTGCTGCATTGGATAACGGAGACATAATCGCTAGGACTCCAAGTTCTGAACAGATTTGGACCGCTAGTGGGCCTCAAGTCACAACCCAAGTTGCAGGATTCGATGATTTACATTGGTGTGGACGATGGGATTCCATCAGCGGCCATGTTGAAGTCAGGTCCAGTTCGGGCGAACTTGTGATTTCAGCAGAAACTAGCCGCCCCAGAGTCTCAGATTTTTCAGAAAGCAGAATCGCTTTCGGATTCGAAGATGGGCAAATTTTGGTGTGGGAAAGGGACTTATTTCAACGCCGCTCAAAGCAGGAAAAAACCGTAGAAAATAGTAGGAATTCTGCCCTTGCCGCAAAGCTCAGATCTTTGCGAAAATAATGTTATTTATTGCGTAATTTCTCCATAGGAAGCAGTGGAAATATTACTCGCAACCCCTCGTTTCCGGTGGAAAATGGCCAAAAAAAGCGTAAAGTTTATTTGCCTCCTCTCCACAAGGGAAAATTGCCGCTCCACTAGGAGTGGTGGAGGACTTCCTCGGAAGACCTCCGGGACCCTTGCCAACCGGCCTGCTCAAACCGAGCAAAGTGTTGGTCACAAACTCTGGAGACAGAGCGAGTGAGGCGCCAGGGAAGATACGGACTTTTCGGAGATCGTAAGTTCCCCCGCCCACAGGATGACTCGGAGCTTCGGCAAAGAGTCAGCCACACAACCTTCGGGAAGTGTGGAACAGGGAGGGCTGCAACCTAGTTGCAGAAGTACCAATGACTGTGCATCGCCGGTAGGAGTGACAGTAACAGTTCTTCGGGACAACCTCTGTCACAAATAACGGCTCGGCGAAACCGAACCAGGGAAGCAACCTTCGGGAAGCAGAACTGGAAACGGACGCCACGGACGGTAACCGCGCCACTCGCTTCTTCGGAAGCGGGTGGAAACGGACCTCCACGTCGAAACCGAATCTGGAGCTTGCTGCAGAAAACGGACGACATGCCGAATCAAACAGGAACACTTCGGTGGGAATGCTAGAGACGGCAACCGGTAAAGAGGAAGGCAACCTTCGGGAAGCACAAATCGATACCACCCTGGGAGCTGACCACTTCGGTGGAAAGTGAACAGAAACCCGGCCGCTGGGAAGAAGGCGTCTTGGCAACAAGGCGTCAACGATCTGGAAGATACTCTTCGGAGTAGACGAAGGTGACGACGACCCGGCAGCCACCAGCGGAGGCTGGCAAGGGGGCGGATATCCCACCCGGATGAAACCCCCTTGCCAGTTCTCCCATCCTGCTTTCACAGGTAATCGGGTGCCAGTGAGTTCCGCTTATGACTGTTGAGGGTCTATTTCTATCCTACAACCACTTTTGATTAGTGATTATTTTGAGCCAGTCATTTCTTCTGGCCTAACCCACTGGTCAAACTCTTCGTTGCTCAAATATCCAAGTTCAAGCGCGGCCTCTCTTAGAGTAGTGCCTTCTTCGTGAGCCTTTTTTGCAATCTTTGCAGCTTTGTCATAACCAATATGATTGTTCAATGCAGTTACTAGCATCAATGAATTCTCAAGATGATTTTTGATCATTCCTTCATTGGGCTCAATCCCTTCAACACATTTAGTTCTGAATGCTCGCATTGAGTCAGAAAGAATCCTTACACTGTGCAATAAGTTGTGAATCATCATTGGTTTGAATACATTCAATTCGAAATTTCCTTGGCTTCCACCCACTGTTATTGCAGTGTGATTTCCCATAACCTGGCAGCAAACCATGGTCAACGCTTCGGATTGAGTTGGGTTGACTTTACCCGGCATAATGGATGATCCCGGTTCGTTTGCAGGCAGTGAGAGTTCCTGTAATCCACACCTTGGTCCTGACCCTAGCCACCTAATGTCGTTAGCAATTTTCATCAGACTCACCGCTAATGTGTTCAGTGCACCACTTGCAGCAACAATCGCGTCGTGTGCGGCTAATTGTGAGAACTTATTCGGGGCTGAAACGAATGGAAGATTGGTTTTCAATGCAATCGCAGACGCCACTCGATTAGCGAATTCAGGATGAGTATTCAGCCCAGTTCCAACTGCAGTTCCGCCTAATGCTAATTCATGCAGGTCTTCCAAAGCAAACTCTACTCTTCGTATGTCTGCATCCAGTTGAGCAACCCACCCACTCGCTTCTTGACCTAGTGTTAGGGGAACAGCATCCATTAGGTGCGTTCTGCCAATTTTGACAATATCTGACCACTCATCAGATTTTTTCGCTAGAGCATCTCTAAGTGAGGCCAAACTAGGAATTAGTTCGCCAGTAATCGCTTCAGCGCTTGCAATATGCATAGCCGTTGGGAATGTATCATTCGACGATTGAGCACGGTTTACATGGTCATTTGGATGGACTGGTGACTTGGAACCAAGCACCCCGCCAGCCATTTCAATTGCCCTATTTGCAATGACTTCATTGGTATTCATGTTAGATTGAGTGCCTGAACCTGTTTGCCAAACCCTTAGCGGAAAATGGTCATCTAATTCACCATTGATTACTTCTTCTGCAGCAGAAATAATGAGTTTTGCAACATCAGAATCTAATTGACCTAAATCAGAATTAACCTTAGCAGCAGCCTGTTTTAGTATACCAAAAGCACGTATTACACCCCTAGGCATTTTGTCGTCACCAATATCGAAGTTGATTAGAGACCTAGCGGTCTGACAACCGTAGTATCGATCAGCAGGAACTTCCAGTTCACCCATGGTGTCAGCTTCTATTCGTACCTCTCCCATGTACCTCCGGCATAGCCGACCGTCCATGTCCCTTTCCCTCTAGTAAGCGTCAAAGGTGAGAATCTCGAGCAGAGAACAATGGCCGCTTATCGCCTCGTTTGGTTCCAGCATCTGCACAAAGCAGCTGGAACATATGTGATTAGAAGAGCGATGGCCAATGGCGAGACGTTTTGGCCAAACCATGAGAATGGAAATCCAGTTGATAACGGCGAAGTAATTCCTTTGTGGAAAATGGNCTCTAGCGAGTTGTCATCATTCATTGATGAATGTGAAGAAAAAGGCGTTACATTCGTTGCATGTGAATGGGGAGGGCCAGATTATGAAACCTTAGCAAATGACGAGAGGGTAACTATGTTGACATGCCTTAGGCACCCAATCAAACGATTGGTTTCAAATTATAATTATGACCACTATTGGATGTGGACCAAGGCCACATCATACCAGGAATATCTTGCTGAAGGACACCTTCACTCATCTCCAGAATATTACACCAAGATTTTTGCGCGTGGTGAATTAAATTCAAACAAAGCAAAATCAAATCTTGAATTGTTTGACCATGTAATTATTGCAGAAGATGGCATGGAAGCCTTAGATGAACTTGGCTGGCCAAAGGAAAGCGACACAACTCATCCTACATTTGGAGATACAAAGAGAGCGATGATTCTGTTTGCCAAGCTTAGGTGGTTCAGATTATTCAATTACCTGAAGAAAAATAAATTCCAGCCGCCCAGCGAATTAAAAATCGAAGAATCTAATCAAAGTGATTTGGAGATTTACAACTCATTGAGAAGATAAATCTGGTCCGATACCGGTCATCATTTCACCATCTTTCCAATATCCACGATACATTAGCATGGTCTGGAACGGAATTTCGATATTTCCGTCCGAATCAATTGCGATTACTCCGCCACGTCCACCCATTGGAGCAACCATATCAAGCATATTATTGCATGCAGTTTCTAGAGATTCACCAAGACGTAGTCTTGTTGCAACCTCATGCGCAGCACATGTTCTAATGAAAGCTTCACCAACACCAGTACAAGATACTGCGACCCTCTGATCAGCCCAAGTTCCAGCCCCGATAATCGGTGTATCTCCAATTCTGCCATCGGGTTTTCCAGTCATGCCGCCGGTGCTGGTCGCAGCGGCTAGGATTCCATTTTTGTCGATAGCAACAGCGCCTACAGTACCCATGCCTTCGTCGTGGTCTAACATTGCAGAATCGTCTTCATCGGTTGAGCCAGGTCTTGATTTTGCATCCTTCCATTTCTTCCATTGAGCTTGACGTAAATCAGTGATCAACCATTCTTGCGACACCTCTTCAACACCGTTTTTGATTGCGAAGTCATCAGCAGCGGACCCGTTCAACATTACGGGCCAGTTATTGTCAAGCACCAATTTTGCAGCACGAATAGGGTGCCGGATTTTCCTGACATTGACTACTGAACCGCAAGCAGCATCACTACCGCGCATGATGCTAGCATCCATTGTAACGCCACCATCGGCAGCGATAACAGAACCGATCCCAGCATTGAACAGTGGTTCATTCTCCATCATTTCAACAGCAATAGTAACGGCTTCTAGAGCATCAACGCCACCCTCTAACATTGTACCTACCGTATTGAGCACGCTCTGCATACATGCAATACGTTGCGGGTCCAAATCAGTTGGGCCCTTCCATGGCCCATCTCCGCCAGCTCCACCGTGAATGGCGAGGCTGACCACCATACCACCTCATGCTCTAGTGACTGAGATAATTTGTTGAGGCTGGGCAGGCCTGTCTCCAGGAAGTTTTCTGCAGCCTTCAATAGTCTTGACCACATTCATGCCATCAACAACTTCTCCGAAAACGGCGTGGTTACCGTTTAGCCATGGGGTTGCAACAGTGGTTAGGAAGAACTGCGAGCCACCTGTGTTGCGGCCAGCATTAGCCATGGATAGAATCCCCGGGCGGTCGTGCTTCATAGATAGAGCGCTGGACTCGCAAGGAATTTTCCAACCAGGGCCGCCAGTACCAGCCATTCGGCTCATTGGGTCTTTTGAGTGAGGGCATCCTCCTTGAATCATGAACTGTTCAATCACTCTGTGGAAGTGTAGTCCGTTGTAGTATCCATCATCAACTAAGCGAAGGAAGTTCGCAGTTGTATCTGGGGCTTCATCGGTGAATAACCTAATTCGGATATCACCGGCACTTGTCTGCATAATGACGTCTGTCATAACACGGTCTGGGCGAAGCCCGTTGATGACCCTTACTATGGTCTAATCATTGGTTTAGCCAAGGGCGGAAATGCTGGTCAGCATATGCTCTTGCTTGTTCTGCAGTGTAGCCATGAGCCAGTAGTTGCTGTTCATATTGCAACTGTTCTGGAGTAATACTTGGGTCTGCAGCGGCCATTCCTCCCATAGGTTGGTCAAATGCTGCGTTAGTGAATGAGTCGCCTGCAAGGTCATCGCCTCCACGACCCTTTCTAACAATCAAGAAGGTTAGTAGAATGATAACCACAACACCGAAACCGATTCCTCCGATCATCACAACATCTGTGCTGCCTTCCGCAGAGTCATCAGTGCTTTCTCCGCCATCTCCGGTTCCGGAACCGCCATTGTTGTCAGTACCACCGTTGTTGTCAGTACCGCCGTTGTTGTCAGTGCCACCGCCATTGTTGTCGACTACTTCACAACCTACTGAGTCGACAGTCGCGTTAACTGCGGTTGCTGGACAATCATCCATTGAATCAACTACGCCGTCGCCATCAGTATCAACCTCACAGCCGTTCTCATCAACTACTACGTCTGCAGGAGTCGAGTCGCAATCGTCATCAGAATCCTGGACGCCATCGCCATCAGTATCAACGAATGGAGGAGGGCATCCATCTCCGCCTTCTCCATTTTCGACACCTGCTACACCAGGGCATTGATCACCGAGGTAGCCTGAGCTGTTGTCTCCAAATCCATCTTCGTCTTCGTCGACCCACTGGCTTTCATCCAATGGAGAGAAGTCGTTCTGGTTAGACCATCCATCACCATCAAGGTCAGCACAACCATATCGGTCGCCCCAACTCTCTCCGTACTTGTCAGGACAATCGTCAACGATTCCATCACCAGTATCTGTGGTGTTGTAACCATCTCTATCAACGTCGTTTGCCCACAATTCTTCTTCGTTTTGAACTGTGAAATTGTCTCCCATCATTTCATTATTGATGAGTTCAAATTCGTCGATAGCGCGGTCCATATTGATCATTACATGACACGAGTATGTTCCTGATGCACTAGTTGCATCGATGAATGTGGAAGATGCTCTTTCAAGAACGAGTTGTCCGTATGTTGAGTATGTGCTCATGGTTGACGAATCTATTTGTTCTACAACCATTCCAGTTTCATCAACTAAATCTAGGCTCCAATTGAAATCTCCAACTGCAGGTCCACGTAAGTTGTGTATTTCGAATGAATAGAACAATTCCTCATTGCTAACCATTTCTGCACCGCAGGATAGGTTGCTAACTGCAAGGTCTGCAGGTGCAGGAGGCATTGAGTTGATTGAGATGTTGTAGTAACCCTCTCCTCCAGCAGAGTCGATAACTAGGGTGAACATTCCGTCCTGTCCTTCGTATTCTGAATCATCCATTGACATCCATTCGGTGCCATTCCAGCCAGCGACCATGTTGCTGTCTTCATCGTATAGATTTGCAGTAAATGGTGAACCCATATCTGGTGAGAACATCACGTTGACGTTGTTGTAATCTTCAAGATTGAATTGGTAAGCATCAGAAGTATCTTGGCCATCCAAGCAACCTTGACCCATAATCGATGGGTTCGCTCCGAGGACAATTGGACTTGATAGGTCAGAACCAGCATCTGTTCCTATACCTGCATCAGAATGTCCTGTACAAGTAAATGGTGCAACATATCCCGCTGGGTTTCCGATTAGAAGTCTGTAAGTTCCAGCTCCGCCAGATTCCCAGAACACAGTCGAACGGTTTACCATAATGGTGTATGTTCCAGCTACACCATCGCTAGAAGTGCCAACGGTTGTAACTTCAGAATCTGAAAACAAACCAGTGTCTGAATCGACTTGAACACCACTAGAATCCAGCAGTGCAAGGTTTACAGCACCGGATGGCGGGTCGATTAGAGTGATATTCAGATTCTGACCTGCGCCAATAGTGATAGTGTAATGATCAGCAGTATCACTAGAATCGATGCAGCCGCGGTATTCCGCATCAGCGTAGTTCCCTAGGTCGAAAGCACCTGCTGAGTTGTTGGCAGCGTCGCCACCCATTCCAGCATCATTTTGAGTGACACAGGAAGTTTCTGCGTTTCCAACATCGAATTGGCCAGTTCGGGTTTGTTGGTTGTTATCCTCATCTCTCTCTAGAATCAGGTCGTCTTGGTCAGCCACTACATAGAGGTAGTATCCGCCTTCTACAATATCTGCAGGAATTGTAGAACTAATTGTTACACTAGTGTTTGTATCTATTGGGATTCCACTCGTTGTAGTGGAGCCAATCTCATGGTCATACCAGTCTACGCCAGTGTTCACCGAAAGGATTGCAGTTAATTCTACGTTTGTCACTCCGTCCACTGTTCCCTCATTCTCTAGAACAGCTGTGACATCAAACATGTCTCCAGGCTGTCCACTGCCGGCGCTAGTAACCGTATCGATGGTGTAGTCTGGTGCAGGAATACTTTGGTTAGTCCAAACATCCAATGTGTAATTTGAAACGCCAGAATAGTGGGTGACATTGACGTAATATGTTCCGCCAACTCCTTCATAATCTGTTAGTTTTGCAGTAGCAGTTTCAGGGTATGAAGCGGTGTAACCGCGGTCAACTTCTGAACCGTTAGAATAGTGAATGAATACGTCCAAGTCGGAATTTTGGTCTTCCGCATCTAATTCAATTTCAAGGAAATATCCCGCTGGAACATCGAAGGCATACACATCATCACCATCGGCACCATCCATACAACCTGTGTATGACGAAGTTACATTACTGCCCATATTGGTTGCATTAGCAACATCATTACCAGCATCGGCCCCTAGGCCACCATCATTTTGCGTACCTCCTAATAGGTCAGTACAATCATTTCCTACAACCATCTTGTCAGGCGAGGCCATATTATTGTTCAATTCATCAGATTCGGTAATATTTCCATAACCGTCGGCCCATACGATCCAATGGTACGAATCATTGGATAGGTTTGCTGGAAGAACAATACTAGTGGTAGTATTCCTGGATGCACCAGCAGCTAAATCTGCCTCAACTGAAACCTCATCTAGAATTGTATCGAATTGGTCGTAAGTCGTATCTGTTGATAGAATGAAGAATACATCGAAAACACCGGTTGTCGCAGAGGTGTTGTTAGCAAGATTCTCAACAGTATAATTTACTGAAACAGTATCTCCGGCTTGAGCCTTGAGAGGCCCTTCGACCATAGTGATGGTCATATCTGGCTTAGGTGTTGAATTATTGGTCCAAACTCGCAAAGTGTAGGTTCCATCTCCACTGTATGCATTAATCCAAACATAGAATGTTGTTGCATTTCCTTCTAATGCAGTCCCTCCAGTTGTTACTTGTTCTAGAGGGTCATTGTACTCCGAGTAATCGTAGAATGTTTGCTTGGTTGCATCTACTAGGTATAGGTCAAAATCTGCTCCTGTTGGAACTACGAGTTCAACATCGACTTCCTTGCCAGAAGTCGTAGTAATACTGTACATATCTTCAGGGTCGTTTGCATCTACACAACCGGTTACTCCACTAGGGCCATTTGTAGGGTCGGTACCCAGGCTCTTTGCAGTTGTACTAGTGTTACCAGCATCTCCTGCTGAGCCGGCATCTGTTTGTACAGTGCTACATGGCGCGCGGCCGGATGCCCCGGTGTCTATTCTCGGTCCAACCGAATCGATTGTCTTAGCAGGCAGGTCGAAAATCGGTGACTCATTGAACTCTTTTCCCTGTTCAATTCCTTTCTCATAATCCGCTGAAACTAGCGGAGTCATGGACATCATAATCATCAGGCTGGCAAGAAGGATTGTACGTGTACGCATGGCCCTCACATGTTTACCCTGCCATTGGTTCGCTATCAAACTACGGATTTAGCACATGATGCACAATTGTGCACATTTTGCTTAATTTACGACCGGAGCAGCAGCATTAACTTCGGCTGAAACCCCCTCAGAGTATCTTTCGAAGTTCTCATTGAACATTGTAGCTAACTTGTCAGCAGTAGCATCGTAAGCATCACCGTCATCCCATGTTTGCTTAGGAATCAATACCTCGGAAGGAACGCCTGGACAAGACTTAGGGATTTCAAATCCAAATCTTTCATCGGTGACATATTCAACGCTGCCAAGGGCGCCGTCCATGGCAGCATTCAACATTGCACGAGTGTACTTGATTTTCATTCTCTTTCCAACACCGTATGAGCCACCAGACCATCCGGTGTTGATTAACCAAGCAGTGGAACCGTGCTCAGCCATTTTGCTGGAGAGTAAATCAGCGTAAACGCCAGGGTGCATTGGCATAAACGGTTCACCGAAACACGCAGAGAAAGTTGCCTCTGGCTCAGTTACTCCAATTTCGGTTCCAGCAACCTTTGCAGTGTATCCTGAGATGAAGTGGTAAGCNGCTTGTGCAGATGTCAATCTGCTGATTGGAGGAAGAACTCCAAACGCATCACAGGTTAGGAAAATCACGTTTTGCGGGTGTCCACCCTTACTGTCCATAGTTCTGTTTTCGATTGCTTCAATTGGATATGAGCCGCGAGTGTTCTGAGTCTTACTCGTGTCAAAGAAGTCAGGAATGCCATTGGAATCGACAACGATGTTCTCAAGGACCGTTCCTTTTTGTCGAGTTGTTGCAAAGATTTCTGGCTCATCCTCTTCTGAAAGGTTGATGAGTTTGGCATAGCAACCGCCTTCGAAATTGAATACTCCATTCGCACCCCAACCATGCTCATCATCACCGATTAAAGCACGCTTTGGGTCTGCTGACAGAGTGGTTTTTCCAGTACCTGAAAGGCCGAAGAAAATCGCAGTGTTCTCTCCGGTGGTGTTAGCGGAACAATGCATAGGAAGGATACCCTTCTTTGGAAGAATAAGGTTCATCACACTGAAAATAGATTTCTTGATTTCACCAGCATACCTAGTGCCTCCGATTATTACTTCTCCGAGTTGATAATTTACGATAACAAAGCATTGGGAATTCAATGCGTCGTCATTAGCTTCGAAATGAGGTGCATGGTAGACTGTAAATTGTGGGGAGTGGGTTTTCAATTGTTCTGCAGTAGGGCGCACGAACATGTTTCTTGCAAACGCATTGTGCCATGCATTCTGGTTGATGACACGAATCGGCAAAGCNTCANTTTCNTCAGCACCGCAGTACAGATCTTGAACAAATAAGGAATCTCTTTGTGACAAATAATCGATGACTTGAACCTTCAATCTGTTGAATACGGATTCATCGGTTGAAATGTTTACATCTCCCCAATTTACATCTTGATTTGTCGTTGGCTCATCGACGATAAACTTGTCATTAGGGGAGCGCCCAGTCCTCTCACCAGTTTCGGTAACCAATGCTCCCTCGGACGTCAGATAACCTTCATTTCTCTCGACAGCCAAGTCGATGAGAGTAATGTTGTCTAAGTTCCAATATACAGTAGCATCAGTATTGATACCGCTCTCTGATAGGTCGCCTGAAGGGGCACCCATAACATCGGCCATGGACTGTCGACCCGCGGGCCCTCTTTGTCCCTTGCGGTTGGCATCTTCAAAAAAACGCGCGAATACAATCCTAATTCAATCTGTGAAGGGAGATATTGAAAGCCAATTCAAATGGTGCCCCATCAATGGAGAAGGAATCTGAAGACGAAATCCTCTCCAAGAGAAATTTTGAGACAGACTCTGGGGTCAACCTTGACAAATTTTTGATTAAATCAGTAGTTGAGGAAGAAGCGCCAAAAGAGGCAGATGAAACTCAGGAAAAAGAAATCGATGTTGCAGTTGGAGAGGTTGCAGAGATTTTCTCTCGCGGCGATGCTCCAAGTAGAATAAATCGAGACGGCACAGTTGACGATGCTCCGGAAGTAGACAGCGTCACTGAATACGCTATGGAAGGAGAGAAGAGATTGCATTATGGATTAATGATCTCCATGATTGTAGTCTGGTCTGCTATCGGTACAATCGTAGGAACTTCACCAATCTTTAGCCACACAATTTCAGCGATCGGATTGTTCCTGATGGCCGGCTTTGGAATGTGGCTTGGTCAAATTTGGATTCCGCGAGAAAGAATGCATCTGTTAGGCGTCACTTGGGTTATAATCTCGATGAAAATCCTGTATGGTTTAGCAATCTCAATGTATGCATGGGAATGGATTGGAGAGACTGAATTGGGAGGCACATTACTCGGTTTGGTTGTTCTCAATATTGCTGTAGCACAATATCACAATGAAGATGCAATCGCAACTCAGGCGACGTTAGTTCTTCTCGCAATCGGCTCTGCTGCAGGCGGACCATATGGTGAAGAAGGAGTGGCGGTAATGATTGGAATAGGCACGCTTCTATTCCATGGGCTGGCTTATCTAAGGAGTTCAGGAAACCTTGCATCTCTTGGAATTGCAGTATCTTACCTGTGGATTGGTCTTCATGCAATTAGCAATGATTGGATTATCTTTGGAATTGAAATCCAATCGTTCAATGATGAACTGCTTCTTTTCTTACTGATGTTTGGAGTGACTGGAATAAATGCAGTGACTGCTACTAGATTCGCAAAAGCAGAGAATTGGTTTTCTTCAGCATTCAAAGCGATGGGTCTTGGAAAGCCGGGTCTTTGGTCAGTATCTGTAGGATTGGGAATGATTGGAGCACTTCTTGCAATCGCCTCGAATCGTCTTGAGACAGGTTATGCTCTTGCACAGCTAATCTTGCTTCTATCCGCATTTACTCCATCTTATCTCGTAGTCAGGGGGGAGAATTGGTTACGACTTCAACGCTATGCGCTTTGGCCGGCACCAGTGTTGTTGGCGATTCTAATTTTGATGGTTAGAGGAGTCATCGACACTCCATTTTCTGAACCATGGTCGATATATGCGGTTTTCAGTGCAGCGATTACTACCTTCGCGATTCTGAATCATCAGCATGCTGTTTCAGACCACGTATTGTGGATCGGGTCGGTCGTGATTGTGATTTTACTAACTCTGTTAATCCCGGCTGATGAAACTAGTATGGCTAGAGTATTGTTGGCATGTCAGGCCGTTGTTTGGATAGGACTTGCATTCCTTGCAATACAGAGGGACTCCCCGTCTTTAGCAGGAACTGCGACTCTGGCGCCGTGGATATGGCTTGTACTATTTGTCAGCAATTTGGAAGGCCGATTGATTTCGGTCGATATCTTACCGATGAGTTTCTCTGAACTCGATGTTTCCCTTTACTTAATCACATTATTATTGATTCAAATTCCTCTGAATTTCAAACTAGGTGAGAGTGGAGTAAATCTTGCAGGCCGTTTGATTGGAATGTCCGAATTGAGTGCAAGAATGAGAGATAGCGGGATGATGCGATTATGGAATATTAGTTTCATCGCCATAATTTGTTCAATGCTTTTCATCACAAGTCCGGGAGTTGTACCTTCCTATGGAGTGGTTTCAGTAATGGGGTTGTTGCTGATTTATCACTCGATTGCTATGCGGATGGATAGGCACCAAGGAACCCCAAGAACGATTCTCGTATCGTGGGCAATCGCCGCCTTAGTACTCCAGTGGAGATATGGTTTTGGAGCAGTATGGATTGCTTTGTTTGGCATTTCATCGGTTTTAATCATCAGTTGGTCTGAGATAAATGCAAAGCGATTGATGGAAGGTGAGAAGCTCTCCCACCAAGCACTGATGCCTGGCAATCTGATTTCGATTGTTCTAGGTTTCATTGCAATTATGTTGATGATTATTGGATTGGACGAACCTCTGTCATCAACTCTTTCTCACAGCGATAAATTCCCTTCTGATATTGCCAACCTTCGACTAGCCAGTTTTGCTGCAATATCCACGGTTGTCGGACTTTATCTGCCTAGAGCATCGACATTGGAGAGGCTCCTTCCATCTGCTGTTGCTAGCATAGCGGTCTTAGTCACCGTTGGCCTAGCTTCGGTCAGCCTTGAGGATGATATGACACTGTACCTGGCTGGAATCAGTTTCATTGTTACAGGAGCGTGGTTGTCAGCCCAAGGAGAAATCAGATCGCGTTTGAAGCAAGTATCTCAGCGCGATGAAAGACTGGAAAAATATCTTGCTAGACAAGAATTGAAGTCACAAGTTGAGCAAGATAGTGAAGGTTCACAAATCAAGATGATTGATGCAGAATTACTACAATTATCTGAGTTGCAGAAAAAGCGTTCACGCCGACGCTCTTCATCGGGAGATTATGACCTAGTCGTCGGCGATATCCATCACAAACCAACGATTGTAATTTCATTCATCATCGTGACAATCCTCGTAGGCGTATTCTTTGCTTGGACCAGTGGAGAATCCCTTCCTGCTATTGCAGTAGCATCATTCGTATCTGTTCTGTTTATTGGAATCGCTCGCTGGAGAGCAGACCAAGTCAATTTACAACTTCCAGATATCATGGGAATTGAATCTCCTGTTGCCATTACTATGGCAGGTCTAACTCTAATTCAAATCGCTGGAAGGCTTGGCGATGCGAATGTAACTCAGGAATATCAGTGGGAAATTCTTGTTTTGCTCGGAGCTCTAATTATTCTAGCAACGATTTCACTACTTGGAAGAAAAGACCTCGGCCTGAGAATCCCTTCAGTATTGGAGGGAATTGTTCTCCTATTGCTTACTTCAAGGATCCTCACCTCTCTGATGGGAGTAGATAGTATCCAACTGATTCCGACTTTCAGCGATGAGTTATCTTGGATAGTTCCAGTAATTTCTTTGGAGGTATTCTTGATTGTAGCCGTTTTATTGTTCGAATGGGTTGAATCAGAGAGAATTAAGCGAGGACTAGGAGACCACAGAGGGGCAATTGGAAGAATCACATGGGCCATAATGACCATAGCGATTTCATTCGGAATCGCAGGAATCCTTGCCAGTATTTTCGCATTAAAGAACTCGATTAAATGGCTTCAACCTGCAGTTCCAATTGGCTTGGCCCTGTTCTTGCCAATCAGTTGGAATGCCCTAGGGGGATGGATTTCAGTTCTAGACGGAACTACTGCAATATTCATGATAGCTCTAGGTACCATAGGCCTAGTATCATCGATATACAGCGTGATTAGCGATAAGCAAATCTGGATATCTTCTGGTTTATGGGTAGGACATTTGCTGATACCTTCTGGTGCATTCGGTCACTATGAGCATACGACAGTATTGATGATGACACTGATGCTGGTTGTATCTACAACATCTTGGTTAATCGGTGTAGTAACGCTACGTCGTGGATGGAGAGTACTTGGAGCTCTTGACTTAATTTTAGCATGGATTGTTGCAGGCATTCTCATGTTAGCAGGAGCAACTTCCCTAATGCTGCTGATTATGTTGATGGCAACAGCCATATTACTCGGATTAGTAACTTGGTTAGGTCAAAAGTTCGAGGCAGAATTAGCCAACACCTAGTCGGACAATTGTTCTCGCAGTGTTAGGATAATCTGTTCCATTGCTTCCAATGCATTGGAATAATCCTTTCCAGAAGCGACTCGAAGTGAGACATTTGTTTTCGCTTGAGTACCTGAGTTTCGAATTCCTAAAGATACACCATCGCTTTCAAGCAACATTAGGTTTGCTTCTCCAACCAAACCACTGCGCTTCATTTCACCCAATTTTTTGTTAGCGATGAATTCAACTGTATTCGCTAAATCGTTATCTCCGGTCCATTTGGATCTGTTAGAGGGAGAAATCGANACCCTGCGNTTGAATCCTTTAGCAAANGCNGGCGCTCTATTTTCGCAGGCCATTGCACATAGGACGGCTAGCATGCTAGCAACTCCATCTCCAACAAGACACCTACCGCCTTGCGGATGAGGAGAAGCCATTACTAAATGCCCCGAATCTTCTACGCCGAGAATATTACAATCAGACGATTTTAGCGCATGCGATAGCCACCTATCTCCAACCGCTGTTTGAGAAAATTCCAGATCAGCATTCAGCCGGCCCAGTGAAGAGATTAGGGATAGATCGGATTCTATGCTTGCAGCCAAGTGCCATTTACCACTGGAAGAACGTAGAATGTGGTCTGCCATCTCGTCGCCATCAACAATTCTGCAGCCATTTTCTGTAGATTCTATGAATAGACATCTATCGCCGTCTCCATCTAATGCAGCAGCGATGATTTTGCCAGCATTAGTTTTCTGCAGTGAACTGATGAGCACGTGAGAATCCTTTGCAGCCTCCTCCCAAGTCCAAGAATCGGTCGGGCTAAATTCTCCTGCNCCGCAGTTTTCATTCAGTGCATTTGCACCAGCGGAAACCTCCTCTGCTTCAATTCCGACTTCACCGAGGAAATCGGACAACCATTCACTTGCCGCACCTTTGGAGGAATCGATGAGTATCTTCTCGATGGAGGGCGGTGCGAACATCCCGCTCAACTCGGCCAATCTCACAACTAGCAGCTTTTGGTGAGCAGAATTGGCATCAAAAAACGAATCTGGTTTTGATAACACCGAGAGTTCACTTTCGTCAACCTCTCTTTCCTCCGCAGCTAGTTGAACTACTAACTCTGAGATTTCTTTTTCTAAAGATGGACTCGTTTTGAATCCGGAGGAATCAAAGACTTTGATCCCGGAATCTGAAACGGGATTGTGACTTGCAGTAATCATGCAGCCCAGTGCAGAACCGGTTTCCAGCAGAGCGTTATGCAAACCAGGCGTTGCACAAATCCCACCGTGAATTACAGTACATCCTCCCAAATGCAATCCGATTGTCAATGATGCAACCAGTTCGGCATTCCTTGGACGATTATCCCATCCAATAATTACTTGAGAACCCACAGGCACATTCCTAGAAAGTGCCTCTCCAACCAGTTTCATTAATCTTGGAGTGATTTTTCGATTATCCACAAGATATGATATTGCATCCTCGTCACTGCTAGGAGAATCTACAACTTCACCACGGATTCCATCAGTGCCGAATAGCATGAAATCACCTAATTGTAGAGTCTGAAGAGTGAATTCCTGTTACTGTAGTATTAGGCATGACCATACATCTTGGCCCTAGCACCACACCGGGGTTAGTTACTGCATTACAGCCTAACTGGCATCCTTCGCCCAGTATTGCACCGAATTTTCTGAGGCCAGTAGCAAATCTTTCTCCATCGATCCGAGTGTGAACTTCCCCACCATCATTCCTAAGATTGGAAAGCTTGACTCCTGCTCCTAGATTTACATCTGGTCCTAGTACCGAATCTCCTACGTAATTGAAATGCGGCGCTTTAGCACCTGGAAGAAGGATACTGTGTTTGACTTCGCTTGCATGTCCAACCAATGCACCGCCACAAATCCAAGAGAATTCTCGGATGTAAGCGCCATGTCGAATTACAGCGCAAGGTCCGATGTATGCTGGGCCAATTATGTGTACCGAGGGCTCAATTGTGGCACTTTCGTGTATGTGGACGGGGCCCTTGGAAGAATCGATGCTAACTCCTTCTCTAGTATTCCCGCCCACATCAGCAAGCATGTCTGTCATCTGGCCTTTCAAGGTAGGTAAAACCGACCAAACAGGGCCACTTGGAAAACAAGGTTGACGCCCAATTGACTCATCTAAAGATGGCCAAAGGTCGTCCGCTTCAGGGGCGCTCATCACAGCACCCCATTACCAACAGCGATTTGACCTTTTCAGGCTACACTGTAGATTCTCTTGCCTGTTGAGCGGTCAAGTTTGAATCCAACAATGTTCTTCAGGTACCTAGGAATGAAGAAACCAACCTTCCTTGATGTTAATCCGTGATTTCTCATCCTCAATGTGTTTGATAGATGATCTACAATATCAGCTGCAGAGCACCCTGGGTTTCTGGAAACATATTCTGTAATTTCCATCTTCAGACGCTCAAGTCTAGCGCTTTTCTGTGAACCTCTTCCATTCATGTATTGTAATAGCACTGCGCACTATATTGACTCAAAGCGGGAAAGCCCGGGGTCCCCGAGTTAGCGATGAACTATGAAGTAAAATTAATAACAATTTTTCGACTGGTAATAATATGGCCAAGTCGACTGTGGTGTATCTAATCGTCATGGTCTTGTTGACCTTCCCTCTGACTGGATGTGTAGAAGAGGTTGCAGAAGATAAAAAAATCCAAGCAGAGGAATTAATTGAGGTTGAAAACCCGTGCTCGATGCCTTCGGAACCAGTCCTACAGTCAATGACAACAATTCCTGCGCATGGAGTTGACAGGTATTTCCGACTTACCGTTCCAAGTTCAGAAGCTGGAACAATGCTGCCAATCGTTTTGGCTTTCCATGGCGGCGGTGGCGCAGAGGAAGATTTCCCACAACAAGATGAATTCGATGCCCTAGCAGAACAGGAGAAATTCATCATGGCATATGTGATTGCCGAAGAAGATAGGACTGCAGAAGAAGGGGAGTGGTTCCTCAACTCAGCAGCAACATCCAGAGATGACAATGACTTCTCAGAAGCAATAGTAGACGAGCTCTCAAAATCTTACTGCATCGACGAGGATAGGCTGTATGCAGTAGGTTATTCACTAGGTTCGATGTTCACTTACGAAATAGCATGCCAACTAAACTCCAAATTTGCTGCAGTTGCATCATTTGCTGGAACAATGCCTGTGAATCCAGAAACTTGCAACCTTTACGGTAGTATGGGAGTGATGCACATACATGGCAAACTGGACCTTCTCATAGATTATGACGATGACTGGGACTGGAAAGATGGTGAACATGAAGGGGTTGGGACGATGAGTAACATTCCTGGAATGATCGACTACTGGGCTGATAAGTCAAATTGTCAAGACGAAAACTCACATTACCATTTAGATGTGGAACACATCGTTCACAGTCAATGTTCATCTGGTGTATTAGTGGAACATTATGGTCTAGAGTTTGGAGGGCACGGTTGGCCAGAAGAGGTTGCTGGCATCGAAACTTACCAACTAATGTGGCAATTTTTGTTCCAATTTACGAACTGATAGAGCCCTACCTAACTTTGGATTATTGAATCACAAGAAGTTTAGGATTTGATTCCACTTGAATGACGAGCCTCTTCTGAAGAGATTGTCATGGAATTCAGTTTGTGGGTAGTGTGCACACCGGATTACTCTTCCTCGGCTGTTGTAGCATCCTGAACGGGTATTGATTGGTACCATTATTGTTGACAAATCAAGGGCAGGCCCATTTGGCACTGGGATGTCAACTTCGACCTTTTCTTCTATCCCATCCCAGGATATTTCTTCCAATTGGGGAGGCACTAATTCCATGTCGTTTTCCAATCTAATAACGCCTTCAGCAAGTCGCTTAGGTGCCCACGTGTTGGAAAATGACCCGTCTAGCCAAGCAACTAATTTCTTCATGTCAGACAATTCTAGCAAAGTGATGAAAGAGCGCTCCCACCATCCTGGCGACCGAGCCAATGTTACATGGTGGATTCCTGGTTGAATATCCCTCGCGTCTAGATTATCGGCCCATGTTCTGCATATCCCTTCTAGCCTCACAGGAATGATTGGCATGTCAGGGGCCATCAAGTCACACAGGCGATACGGGTTAGCTAATTCTCCAACAATTAGCAAAGGCCTTCGCTTTTCCAAATCGATAACGTCCTTGACCATCTTCCCGTTTTCTAGCGTGAAACTCCCAACATATTCCTTTAGACCATTCAAGTCTAAACTATCTGCTTCCGGCATTGCTGGAAGTGACATTTCGCTTAATTCTGCAGACGTGAAAAACATCGGTTGTGAAGGTAATGGGAGTGGCGAGTTACTTGGTGGATTTGCCCATAATCGAGGAGAGTTCGCCATATTTGCCCCACCGTCGAGATGTTGTTGAAACTTGCTAACGCCTAGAACCGCTGGATACAGATGCAGTCAAAACGAACCTTCAATGGGAATGAGGTCAGCGGACTTTCATGGCGCTTCCACAAGATGTACTTGCCCGTTTAGCGAGTTTGTCGGGCTATGACCAAATGTTGGAGATGGATGCTGTAAGCAGAAATCACGGAGTTGGGCTGGCTGAAATTGAATCTCAACTCGCTGCATACAAGGCAGGAGCTATGCAGCCACAAGTGAACAATCCGGTCGTAGATTTTGACCCGGTTGCAAGTAAGGAATTGGTAGACTTAGAAAATGCACAACCAGTTAACACTGGGCCTAATTACATCGATAATCCTGATCAGTATCGAATGAAATACGATCCTTCAGTTCAGGGCCAATCCAATCAATCTAGAGTCAATCAAGCAATAATGTGTCCAGCTTGTTCAGCACCACTTGGTATACCAGACATTAGACCGATTAAGGTAACATGCCCACAGTGCATGCACGAAGCGGTATTCCACTCTTGATTAGATACCCCAGTATCTTTCAGATTGGGCTTGTCTTGCCTGTACAGCACGAACGATTGTGGTAGTGACCCACAGTACTGCAATCCACATTAGAGGCTCAAGCATGTCTTCCCATATCTCTTGAACTGTGAAGTTGTAACCTACTCCAGTCAACACATCCATTGCAATCAATAGACCTTGGTCCAGGAAGGAATAGACNACCATGCCGAATACAGCCAGGATGATCAGCCTTCCAGAGAATGAACCCTTCTTCAGACGCAGTAGCATGAATCCAGCAGTAGAGGTAAGGAATGCAATAACAATCCATGCTAGTGCCGAGTGGACAACTCCAATCCATACAACTGAGGTATTGGTAGTAGCTTCCAACTCTATGTATTTGTCATAGCCCATTGCTACAGCAAATATTGCACTGAATACCGTAGTTGTCCACAGTAGTGAAGAGAACATAGCAGCGTCTGCGTTTTCTCGCATCTCTTGGGCAATTCTTCCAACAGTTGCTTCTATTCCAAGTCCCTTAGAGAGAATGAACAAACCGAACACAAGAGGAAGTGAACCGATTACAATTCCGCCTAGCGTATCTGGTAGCATAACACCAAGGCCGAAAATCGCCATGATTGCGCCCAGTGGGACCAGCATCTTGGCACGCCACTTAGGGTCTTCAAGTGCCTTAGCGATGTAGTAGTATGTTCCTTCGATACCCTTTGATTGCTTGACGATAATCTTCTGCACGTGGTCGATTCTGACCTGGCTTTGGATAATCGGCAATACAGATTCGTCTTCTGCACCATCGGTCACCAAAATTGCTTGGTCAGGTTGGAATTCGGTTACGACCTCTTCTAATTGCGCTGCAATTGCTCGGTCGGAGCGAACACCGACCTTCTCGTCACCGGTTAGGATTGTAACTTCAACTTCGTCATTCTCGCCATTGGTTTCATCGAGGTTATCGTGCTGGTGCAGGGCTCCAAGGATTGCGTTTGTATCGCTTTCCTCCGGGTCGGCAATACCCAATTTCAGCGCAGCGGTTAGAACCTGCTTTCGTCCAACGACAGGACCGCGAATCGCTGTTTTTTGACCAAGATCATTATCTCGATCTACAGTTATCACTAGAGTTCTTGTCATAGAGTCCCACCTCGGATATGTTAGCGCTGACGCGCTTCCTGTTCATCAACCATCGCCCGGTTTGGGCGGCTCGACATTCACTTCCAGACTTTCTTGTCGCTTTCGCCGTCTTTGTTTTGCGCGTATGTATTTCAGAGGATGGTCCATCCATGGCTGGTCGCACAATTTGTCATCACCTGTTCGCACTGCACAGTTGTGATTGACTTTCAATTTTGAACATCCGGAAGGAGTGTACTCTCTTTCGTAAAGATGGTTCACTTGGTATGTGGTTGTTCCTTCACTGAAGTCAGGAGCGCCTCTGAAGAAATCAACAGTTGTCTCTTGAGGCAGGCCGATACATCTCGCCATAGAACCGAGGAATACTCTTCCGAAGTGATTTACATTCACACCTTCAGCAAGTTCACCCACAATCTTTCTCATACATGGCGGCCAATCATCTTCGCCAGCACCGATTAGAGCAATGGTTTCAGCAGTCTTTGATGCCACGAGGCCGCGGATCATTCCCACAGGTTCTGATAACCTAATCAAAAGGCTCTCATCCATCTTTGTCATCTTTTCAAGAGCATCAAGTTTGATGTCTTCTTTCATCCTTTCACGCAATAATCTAGCGACTTTAGCTCTTGATGAATAACGGTCTCCCTCATCGTGTAAAGTGACCCAACCGTCATTGATTTCGCAATTTGGTAATCTCCAACGAGAACCTGTAATGCCTGTACACAATTCGATGAAATCCGAGAGGCCAATTTTCCAAATNCCTTTCTCGTCGCACGAGATTTCAGAAAGGTAGGTATTGGCAATGACTTGTATTGCTGGGTCTCTTTCCAGAATATGCTGTGCACGTTCAGCCTCAGCTTGTGCCCACCTGGAAATCAATCTCTCATCTTCGCTGGCTCCCACTACAAGCCGAGCATAATAGAATGAAAACGCTTCAAGCAACCTTCCTTCTTCAGTATGGATGTCACCGATTGAAGCAACCTCCACGCCATCTTTACTGTCCACCGAATCGACCAATCTAGACCTAGCTCTAATTCGTGCCCTGTCCATCATGCTTCCATCTAGCAGTTCATCGATATCGATTCCGTGCTTTACAGCCATGCTAGTAATCCAAGATTTTGCTTGTGGCAAGAAGGGGTATCTTGCAAGCGTGACCTCGTCAGTGAGGTCTGGAATAGTCATCGGCTTTGGCACGATTGAGAATTCCAAGAGGAGGCATTTGAACCCTCTTATTCATGTGGGGCATCGCTGTGGACGGTGCGATGAAGCCGGTGAATCATGATTTGATTCTCATTCAAGATGAGATCAGAGAATCATTCGGCTGGGGCCTTGAATCTGACTATGAAAGTGCGAAATCCTTAGTCTCACAATGCAATAATCCCACTCCGTCTTTGCACTTCGAATCGAAGGTAACCGTCGTCGGTGCAGCAGCACCTCCTGACATTGTTCCTGACTATCCAGCGATAGTCGCCGACGGGGCGATTGGAGCGATTTCTGACCTCTCTAGGGTAGCATTGATTGTTACGGACGGAGATGGCACCCCTCATCTTGAGAAAGCTCTGAACAAAGGGATTCCAATCTGCCTCCATGCACATGGAGACAATCAAGATTCTTGGGCGCGAATACTATCCATAATCGATGAAAATCAAGAGGTGTTATTGACTCATCAAACTCCATATGAAATTGATGGAATGTACAACCCTGGTGGATTTACAGACGGCGACAGAGCAGTATGTATTGCATTTGCATTAGGTGCAACTGAAGTGGAATTGGTCGGGTTCTCAATCAATGATGTCGGCCAGTGGTCTGGAGTAACAGATGAAAAACGAAAACTAATCAAGTTGAAGTGGATGAGTAGAGTGTTGCAAATTCTTTCCGTGAGGGTTGATAATGAAGAATAGCTACTGGTTGTGGATAATTGCGTTGATCGTGGTCAACACAGGTTGGTACACCGTTAGCCAGCAAAGCGCAATCCAAGAAATAAACAGGCCAGGTGCAGATTTTTCCGAATCTCGTGAAGGCGAACTTTCCACTCTAATCGGCTCAGAAGTTGATTATGAGATTGAACACTGCTTCGAATCAATCAATGGAGGAGTACACAACGCCAGCATAACCGTTGAGAGCGACTCTGAGGTTCTCTATTCCTGGGAAGGAGATACTAATGATGACTGCATAACATATTCTTCCACTGCGGGTGAGGGTGAATTTGTTGTAATCACAATTGTTGATGAAGGCGTTGAAACGACGACTACTCTGAAAACTTGGCCGATGAAAAGCGCCTTTGTTACGGGATTGATTTTATTCTCATTGTGCACGATAGCTGTTGCGTTTGGTGAGACTTTTGTTAGAGCATTGGTCAAGAAGAAAACCGACCAAAATCAGTCTACTGCAGCACCTCAATTTGAGTCATTCACAGAGTCAGATGGAATATGGCAAGACCCAGTTAGACCAAACTGATCACAAGAAATCTGACAAGCTTAGCTGCTTGGCATTATCGTTATTGAATAGACTTTCAACGCTATCTGCAAGCCATTCAACATTCTGCTTAGTGTATTGGTCTACCCCGTAAGTTTCCATTACGTGCATTGTGACTTTGATGTATTTTCTAACCGCGCCTTCGGTTACGGTAAGAGCTAGATTACCATTACACATGTCGCCCTCCGCCTTTTTCACTCCGAAAGCACTCATTCCTCTTCCCGTTTGTTTAGGCGGTTGGATACATTTTGCAGCCAATGGCATTCTTCGATAAGAATGGCCACACTTCAAACAACGAACCTTTTGCCGAGTAAATGCCACAAGATTTCCTCGCAAATCTGGTAAGAAGTGTGAGCGGATTACACTAGAAGCCACAGTACGAACATTCACTCCTCTAAGCCTGTGACCCAAAGAGAGTTGTCCATTCATTTTGTCAATCATTGTCTCCAGTGTCTTGTATGCAGAGAGAGGAGGGCCTTCGGCCATGCTCTTGGTTGAATGTGTGTAACCCATTCCACGCACCGCACCTATGGTACCAAGTCTACGTTCGATGAAGTCCATTTTGTCTGCAAGAGCCTTGGGGTGAGGTTGCTCGAGCGTCGCTTCGTAAAACCATCTTTCATAGTGCCAAGCAGAATCTACATTCAGTGCTTCTTTGTCTACCTCTGTGGGATTCAATCTAGTAGTCAAAACTAGAGGGGCATCCATTTTACCACCGCGATTTGCCGGCAAAATATCTCTGCTGAAATTTAGCAAACCGTCCATCAGCAGCATGATTGCATCTTCGTCACCGTCACAGTTTCGTCGCTTAGCAGCGTGGAAAAGAGGATGGGCATATCCTCCAGAACTGTTTGAGAAGCCAATCAGCCTTGAAAGAACTCCACCGGATGTGTGAGGCGCTAATGCACAGATTAGATGGCCGACAAGGTCTTCCGGTTTCTCGACATGGTAGTATGGTTCCATTCCATAAAATCGAACCAGTAATTCATCAATATATTGTGCAGCTCGAACGAAATAATCCGCACCATTTCTTGCTAAGATGAAATCCTGTGGGAAGATTTCTAGCATCTGAGTATCGCTTTGCAATTCTTCTCCGAAGCAATCGTGAGTGTAGCCAAGATGCTTCAATTGGTCCCACTCTACCCCAATTTCTTCTGGTGTGAAGTGAGTTACAGGAACATCGCTCATATCGAACCTAATGGTTCCATCTCTGAATACGGGAAGACCGTGCTTTGCTCGTAAAATGCCCTTTTCAACGGCCTCGGGAGTTTGATTTTTACTCATCAATTTCTTGAGAGCTTTCATTTTCTTTGGGACTCTATCGATACCCAATGAGATTCTGGCATCCTCGAGTAAGTTATCTATTCGAATTGTCTGTAATTCGCCCCTACGCCTTGCGTTTTGTTTTTCGCTTGAGACTCTTAACTCGGTTCTTCCTCCACAAACCTCGCCAGGTTTCTCCTCACCAAAATCATCCAATTTTCTATGGTGGCAGTTAATCATAGGAGATTTCTTTTCACAAACTGTGCAGAATCGAACCCCCATTTCTACTCGTAAATCTTGTTGCGCAGCAGAATTTGCAATCAATCTTTGATTGCCTCCTGAAAGGGCGATTGGGAATAGAGAGTGAACAGTCGGTTTTTCTCTTGGTGCACTCTTTTCTGGACGGCCCATTCTGCATCCTACTCTTACAGGGGCAGAATGTTCCCATCTCAGGCGAGATATTTGTCGGATTTGAGTTAGGATACCATCCACTTGGTGATCGTCTTCTAAGACCTGTGCGCGCAAATACTCCTCAGGATTTTTCGGGCCAGGGTCTGGTAATTTATTTGCAGCATCTCTACCAATTTTATCGGTTTCTGCGATTCCTAAACCTCGCTGCCTCGCATCGGTTTCAGCGGCAATCTTGACAGTAGAGCGTTTTTGCTCCAACTCGCCTTTGCGCTTTTTTTCTTCTCCTAGAACAATTGCGGCATTACGCAATTCAGCAATCCTGTTTTTGAATACCGCTTCACCATCTTCGACTCGCATTGGAGCTTTGCCCTTGATTGTGAACCCTAATCCATCCAACATTGCTTCCCAGCCATCTGTAATCACCAGATCGTCACCGTCGTGATGATGGGCGAGGCCTAGCAGTAGGGCGCTACCTTTGACAAGCCCATGGATTCGGAGGACCCATCCATGAGGCAAAGTTTCGGAAAAGATTCCATCTTCAACTGGGATACTAGGCCCCGGTATAGAACCATAATCTAGAGTAGACTCTACCTCTGGGCGTAATTCATCCATCAAATCGGCATTCCATCCTTTTACGCCATCGATGAACCGAAGGCTTCCATTTCTTACGGTTGCAGATTCTATTGCTTGAAGCAAGGCTGGAACCCATTCAATTGGCAAATCCAGCCACCACGGATTGTGAGAGCCGACTAGAGATGTTGCGAATCTGATTGAGATTTCTTTAGCAGATTCCCACGAAGGATTTAGAGAAATCAGTGAATCTCTCCATTTTCTGCGAATGTGAAACCGTTCATCCAAATTAGTGGATTGATTTATCGGTAAACCAGGCGTTCCTTCAGGCATATTTCTTCTATCGGTTCCAATAATTCTACAGAACTCATCGACCGCTTGGTCGCTGTCCAAAGCATCGATTAAATCAGCAGCCCACCAATCGTGGGAATAAGCAGCTGGGACCAAGTTCTTGTTATTCTCCATGAACTCTCCATAGCCTAAAACCAACTCGCCATTATCCCAAATGGATGAGATTTCCTTTCTGTCTTTTTGGAAAGATTCGAGGTCATGATATTGTTTGAAATCACCATTCCGCAAAATAGCCCATGGACCTTCTGCTATGTCACAGGGAGTGATTGCACATGCCTTTCCAGGCCTCTCAATTTTCATTTGAGTGCCCACAGCAATGAAATCATCCATCGCCGCCATCGATGCGGCGTTACACGAACCGGCTGCTAGACCTGAAGGCCTTGCTCTACCATATCTGAGGCGAAAACCTCCGGGTTCTAATGGTGCTCCGAAAACAGGACGTCCGGCAATAATGTCCTTCATGAACTTTGAAATTTCAGGGACTTTACGAGAAGTGAATCCATCTCCGTCTCCCGAATTTTCTTCGTCTTTGTTCTTATTTGCAAAAGCGGAAATGAAATCCCAACCCGGGACTTTCAAACGCTCGGTATGCCTTTGGATTTTTGGAGCTTTTAGACACAAACCTTCTCCAATGACCAGCAAAACTCCACCGCGAATTCTTGCTTCGTCTATATTCCTAACACGGCCATATCCTGCACATTCTATGTCTTCAGTGGATTCTCCGTTAACCATTACAGGACAAGCCCTGACAATTGTATCAACTTCCTCAGGCGGCGGGCGATACTGTAGATTTCCGCGATATAATCCGAACTCTTCCTTTACTCTCTCGACTTCATCATCACTGGGTTTGTATGCATCTACGTTTAATTCTCTACGAATCATATCCCCGATTAATACTGCAAGCGCTTGTGCAGTACCGCCTGCTGCACGGATAGGGCCTGCGAAGTGGATAGAGAGGAATTGACTACCATCGAGATTTGGTAATAGCCTTACTTCGCTAATTCCTTCCAGTGGCGCTACAAGTACTGCTTCTGTAAGAATGGCAAGTCCAACTCTTAGCCCAACATCAATGCTTTTTTGCAAATCATGCCCGTCGTCTCTGAATCTTTTCGCAACGATTGTAGCCATCTTTATCGAAGTCGTTTCACGATCGTTTTCTGCCAATAATTTCCGAATATCATCAGCAACCTCAGCACCTTCAAGGTGTTCGACGAGAAGTTTTTCTGTACGACTAGCCAAATCGGAAGCACGCGGGATTTCAACTTCTAGAGAATGATCTAGCCCTTTGGCTCTAGCCCTTTCAGCGATCTTGTACGCTTCTTCCGTTCTCTCATCAAGCCATTCTTCATAAGATTCCATTTCCTTTTCTAGGCGCTCGATATCAAGACCCAATAGGGGGTCGTGAACATCTCTTGCGCCCTGTTGACTCATGGCTACCCATTTGTGCTCCTTGCAGGTGGCTCATAAGGGCTACCACACAATGCAATATCTCCAAGGGAAGGTTCATTCCCCTCAAACTGATGGCCTAGTACATGTCGGTTCCTCAGCAACTACGCGACGACCCTCGGTGGGCTCGCCTTGTGGATTTAGTTAGAGAATTAGCATTTCTCGACGGCGGTAATGACCAAGCATTCACGTTAGCCAGTGGTAGAACATCACGTTGGTTTTTCGATATGAAACCCGTAATGATGCACCCCGAAGCAGGCCGCCTCGTGGGGCAATTGATGAACGCCCGATGTGACGAAATAGGAGCGGATTTCGTAGGTGGATTAGAACTCGGAGCCGTTCCATTGGCCGCATTGGTTGTCGCTACTGACTTTACTTCAGATAGATTAGGATTCATGGTGCGCAAGCAAGCCAAAGGGAGAGGAGGTAGAAAGACAAACAATCCTCCAGGAATCGAGGGAGCATCAATTTCAGAAGGGGGCAGAGTAATCATCCTAGAAGATGTAACTACAACCGGAGGCTCAGCAATCCAAGCGGTCAAGAGAATTGAGGAAGAGACCTCCTGTGAAGTTGTAGCAGTAATCAGTATTCTCGACAGACAAGAAGGCGGAAAAGAAGCATTTAGGGATGCAGGAATTGCATTCGAGAGCCTATTGGTTCGCTCCGATATATCTGGGTGAATATTTTGGATTTGAGTCCTAGCGAGGCAGACCTTAGCGGTTCTACTGTAAATGATTCAACCGCTCCAGAAGGCTTAGTCTTCCATTATGCGGATGAGGCTAAACCTCTGGCGACACCATGGCAGGTTGCTGTTGAAAGAGCGAAGATGGTTAGGAAATGCAGCTTGCCCGACGGCGCAATTCTAGACCCTGCATGCGGAAGTGGAATTCAGTTGGCAGCCTACTGCGCTATGCTAAGCCGCCAGGGGTATGGTATTGAGATGGATGAATCAACAGCAATGGCCGCCAATTCCAATCTCAAAAGAGTGGCTGAGCACGGGTTTGGGGATACATTGTTATCCTCGACAATTAAAATCGGCGATGGAACAATTGGTGAATCAGAGCAAAAATTTGCCATGTTGCACCTCGACCCTGCAAGACCCCGAAATTCCCGCACTCACGGTCTAGAAGAAATGGCGCCTAAATTACCTGAAATCTTTGAGGCTTGGAAAGACAAACTGAACCACGGAGAAAGAGGGCCAGCGATTCTGTTGGATTTGTCACCGCGCCTAGATAACAGTCAGCGTCTAGAAGTCGAAGAAATAGTAGAATCCTTTTGGCCAAATATTGGGAAAACGTGGGTATGGACTAGCCGTGGCAGAGGTAGAGTAGATCGCTTATCTTTGTGGATTGGTCAATTGTCTGCTCCAGGAATCTCTCGTAGATTTGTTCGTATCCCGCCAGACCTCAAGGATAAGCCACTGATAATCGAAGGAGATTTAGAAGAAATATCTGAACATCGCAGGCCACCTAGGAAAGGCGAACATGTCAGCATTTTAGACGCAGCATTGGTAGAATCAGGCCTAGCATTACATTTTTTGAGAGCATTGATTCCAGGGCAAGAAGTCACTTGGAGCATTATCGATGGACGCAGGCCACAAATCCACCACCCCGAACCAATTAATTTTGAGAATAAACAGGAAAGATTGCTCGTGCAGGCTACAGGGAGAATTGTAAAATTGGTTCATTCTGATTTGTCTTTGGAAACAATTTCTCACATTGTGGACGCATCTAGAGAGTATGGATTTGGCAAATTGACCCTACGGGTCGCACTGGAACCACAGTTACAACCGAAGCTTCAGGGAAGTCTTGACAGGCAACTATTTTCCAAGGGGGGCGCGCATGTTGGATTTGTTGCGAAACAACCCCACGATTCGATGCTACTTTTGTGCCTTGAAACACAATAGGCTTTTAGCACCACGAACAGAGGGCTAAGAAATGGAGAATCTGTGGCGCAGTCTCGCGAATGATGAATCGCGGTCTTGATATAGGGGAGGTTTGTCGCAAAGTCGCTCGACATCATGTTGTACGCGTTAATCAGGTGAACTGTAATGGCTAATGAACAAGAATTGGGAGACGACTTCTCCTACATGCTTCGAATGGCAGATACCGATATTGACGGTTTGAAGCCCCTAAGGACTGCTCTAACCGCTGTCCGTGGTGTTGGAGACCGTACTGCAGCTAATATCTGTAGAACAACAGGATTCGATCCTGGTATGAAGGCTGGACACCTTGACGTCTCTCAGCAGGAAACTCTGCGTGAGGCGATTGAGAACTACGCTCAAAACGTCCCACTATGGATGCTGAACCGTCAGCGCGACCTAGAATCTGGAGACGAACTACATCTTTCCGGACAAGATCTCAAACTCACCCACGAAGACGACATTTCTCGTCTACGTTCAATCAAGTGCTACCGTGGAGTTCGCCACGCTGGAGGCCACAAAGTACGTGGACAGCGCGGCCGTTCCAACGGTCGTTTTGGTCTGACTCTTGGAGTACAGCGAAAGAAGCAATAGGGGGAATAAGACATGGGACATCCAAAATTTGCTCGACCTAAGTACGACACACCTCCTCATCCTTGGAAGGCTGACAGAATCGAAGAAGAACACGCAATCAAGGCAAATCACGGTCTAAAGAACATGACCGAGATTTGGAAAGCAAAGTCCGCTCTGCGCCGTATTCGTGGCCAAGCGATGAAGCTAATCGGTCGTGTAGACACATCCGAAGGACACTACTCTCGTGAGAAGGATGCTCTACTGGCATCTCTTAACCGCAAAGGATTGATCGCAACAGACGCAATTCTGGACGACATCCTTTCTCTTACTGCAGAAGATATTCTCAACCGCCGTCTACAGGCTCAAGTTTACTACAAGGGTCTAGCATGCTCAATGAAGCAAGCAAGACAACTAGTTACCCACGGACAGATTTGTATTGGCGACCAAAAGGTAACAATCCCTTCCTACCCTGTAACCAGAGATGAAGAAGAATTGATTCGCTACCACCCTCGTTCCAAGCTAAACGACGAAAACCACATCATCCGTCAAACAATCTTGGGAGTTCGAGAATCTGCTGAATACGCTGAAGATGAAGTGGACCCAGAGTTCTCACAATCTGAAGCATCAGAAGTCAACGAATCGGCTGACGATGCCCCTAAGGCAGAAGACACTGTTGAAGGAGGCGGTGAATGATGCGCAAGGCAATCATCAACATCTTCTCTAGTTACAACAATGTGTTGTTAACTGCAACCGACCTGACAGGTGCTGAAACCATTGCAACATGCTCCGGTGGACAAGTAGTCAAGTCATCCAAGGACTCCGGTGGACAGTTCGCTGCTACTCGTGCAGCAGAAAGAATGGCTGACCAACTTAAGGAGAAAGAATTCACACAGGTCATCGTCAAGTACCGTGGTCCTGGTGGAAACAAGTCAAACAATACAGGTCCTGGAGCACAGGCAGCAATCCGTGCTCTAACTCGTGCAGGCGTGACGGTTACTCGCATCGAAGATGTAACCCCAATTGCACACGATGGTACAAAGAAGAAGGGTGGCCGCCGTGGCCGCCGTGTCTGATTATTTGAGGTGTTGAAAATGAAGGCGCAAATTGTAGATGGTTGGCCAAAGGACAACAAGATTAGAATCATTCTTTCCGAGACAAATGCAGCTCAGGTGAACAGTCTTCGCCGTGCAATTCTTGCAGATGTTCCAAAGATGGCTATCACCAAGGTTCGTTTCGAGCAGGGTGTTACTCAGGACAACCAAGGAGAAGTTATCGAGTCTGTTAACGTATTACCTGATGAAGTACTAGCACACCGCCTTGCAATGGTTCCTGTACCTACATTCCTAGAGGAATTCGTTTTCCCAGAGGACGACCCAAACAACGAGAATCTTCCTGAAGACCAGTGGGGTTCACCTATGTCTCAAATCATCTATCACCTTTCGATCAGAGGTCCTAACTCTGATTCTGATGAAGAGTTCAAGACAGTATACGCTGGCGACCTGAATGTACTAGGAGAAACCAAGTTGCAAATCAAGGACGAGCACAAGCGCATTCCGCTAACTATCCTTTCCAAGGGCCAGTACCTAGAATTGTACGCTTACGCAACCCTCGGCCGTGGCAGAGACCACGCAAAGTGGTGCCCAGCAGCAGCAGTTACCTTCCAACCAAGACAGAAGGCGAAACTTGCAAAGCCAAAGAAGGCAAAAGTTCTATTCGACCTAAATCTGACCTCAAAGTCAGGACGTGAAATCAATTCCAAGTTGTTCACAAACAAGGAATGCACAGATGTTGACGCAGTTCTAGATTTGGAGAGAGCACTTCACCAAGTTGGATATGGAACCGGACGTGACGAAGCATTCGATAATGCGATTGTCATGGAGGACATTGAAGGGGAATACGTATTCTCATTCGAGTCTGATGGCTCACTTCCTGCTGAAGAAATCTTCAACAATGCTTGCGCTGAACTAGTCTCTCGCTTCGAGAAGATTACCAGCGAAGTCGACGCAGCACTTGCTTGAATCAAGAATGAACCTCGCCATTTTGGCGAATCATCATGACCTATGTCGTATAGCGTAAGCACGATGAGTGAAGTCACAGTTCAGGTTGGAGGTCATGTGACTCTCCTGTTCTCAGTCCACTCAAAACCTCTACTAGCTAGAAATCAAGGCTCCAAAGGGGCAGGTTTCTGTCTAGAGGATGGCGTTTTATCGACAGTGTGTATTCTACCACAAGGGCCCGACAAAATTACGGTAACTTCAATGGACGGAAGTCCGTTTGTCGAGGGCGAACAATTGTATCTAGAAATGCTGAATTCATTTAGAGAATTATTCAGCATTGAATCACCGGTTAGCATCGAAGTACAATTGGAGTTACCAGTTTCACAAGGTTTCGGCATGTCTGCTGCAGGATTATTTGCGACTAGCCTTGCTCTTGGTGAATTGTTTGACCGCGGCGATGAAGGCCAACTTGCCAGACTTGCTCATAGAATCGAGAGAAAGTTTTCCGGAGGCCTAGGGGATATCCTTGGCCTATGGGCAGGAGGATGTGAACTGCGAGTAACTCCTGGTAGCCCTCCTTTCCCGGGTAAGGCATTCGGGTTTGATGTTGGTTGTCCAGCAATTTTAGTTTGGGAACCTGAAGGAGAGAAGCATACTTCGGATTATATCGACGACCCTGATTGGAAGTTGAAGATAACGAAAGCCGGCGACGCAGCAGTTGAGCGATTGAAGGACTTTGATTGGAATTTGAGCATTTGGAGTAAACTGCTGGAAGAGGCAGATCGTTTTGCATTAGAATCTGGATTACTAGAAGAAAGTGCCAGAGCAAATCTACTAAGCACAGTACAAGAATACTCAGATGATTCGATGAGTTGCCATTTGTGTATGTTGGGAACCTCTTTGATTGTAGTACCAAGGAGTTTGCAATCCGATTTCGATACCAGTGAATTAGCTCAGAGACTTAGGTCACTTGGCTTAGGTGTGAGAGAAACTATTCTTCAGTAGAGTGATTTAGCGGAGTTAAATCCAATGGGCCGCAATCAAGTAAAACCGTACCTGGGATGTGGACATTTTCACAGAAGCCATGTCTAAACACCAAGGCACCTTGCCCCCAAGTATCGACATAACGACCGGCCTGTCTAACGATTTTCTTTCTTTGGAAATTGACATCAGCACCGTAGAAATGCTTAGCATCTATCCATGCAACCGGCTCGCCATTAATTTCTACATGGTCTAGGAATAACAAATCTGGAGTGTTCACGGGCCTACCATGTTCGGCCATTTGCTCTTTGACCATTTCACCTTGACGTCTAACTCTCACGCCTTGCTCTTCGAACCAATCAGCGAGAATATCCTCGAATAGATCGGCTCTTGAATGGGTTTCAGATTGGTCAACATTACTGACTCTGTCGGCGGCTTCTGCCGCTTTGAACTCATTCCTTTCTCTCTCTTTGAATTTTGAAGGTGNNCGNAGCGTTTCTTTGATTCTAGNCTTTGACCATCCCATTTCTTTGAGCACAACACGAAATACATTCATTGGTGGAAAATCGAATTTCTTTGACAACTTAACAATGCTCAAACCTTCTCGATATAATCTCGCAATCGCTTTCCCTCTTGCTTGCAGTTGTCCGTGAGAGTAGACGGTTTTCTGTTGTAGTAGTGCACTTCGTAAAGATAGAGCTTGGTCTAGAGTCATATCTAGGTCGTCAACCATTTCTCCGATTTCAGCGACCCTCTCGTCTGGTAGCCAACCGAATTCACCACGACGAACGACTTTAGCAGCCAGCACGGCTTCAGTCTTGAGACTCACAGGATTATTTTCCCAGTCGAAGGAAAAGCGTCTTGGCTCCTCAAAATCTTCAGGGATTGCTATCGGCAGAGGGTTTTGTAAAAATCTTTCATTTGCAGCCTTTTTCGCAGCCGAATCGTATTCCGCATGCCTTTCAATCAACAATTTTTTGGCAGTCCCGCCATGTTTTTTCGGTTTTCTTGGCTTCTTGCTGCGGCGTCTGTTTTTCCTCGAGCCGCCTTCTGCCATGCTTTACTCTGGAAGCCCCCGAACCATAGTCAAACCGGTCATTCTATCTTCGATAAATCCCTGATAAACTGCTCGCCTTGCTTTTTCATGAAGGCATTAATTTGCTTAGAAAACATTGACAGAATTATCGATACTTCGCAACTAGCGTGTACTTCAATGCCTCCATCTTCTTGGTAGAGGAATGTAATTGAAATTTGCAAATTCTTCAATCCCTTTGCAATTGGTCGTTCATTTCTGCTTTGACCTTCTCCCAATAACTCGATTTCACAGAAATCATCTCCTTCACGAATCGATTTGACCAACCATTTTGTTTCGATTAGACTACCTTTGATTACTTGGAAAATTGCGATGTGGTCACCTTCATCCATCGTCTCAGGCTTAGTGGCTAACATATTCTTAGCACTACTATTCCAGTCCGGCCATTTGCTGGGGTTTCTGAATGCAGCCAGGCCTTTTTTGACCTGTTCAGGAGGCATCTGCTCTCTTGTAGTGTGAGAGAATACTCTGCCCATGCAAATCCCAAGTTGTGGCACAGCATTGATGTTGTGGACAATTATGCCATCAATTCAAGTGAGAGAAGCAGATGGGAGGATATGCGACGCATCTTGGCTCTGACCGTTGTTTTGGTGATGGTTCTTCCACTCGTATCCGTTGCAGATGAAGACCAAGGCCCCTTGGGGTGGGCTACTTCAGGAGGCGGGTTTGATGAAGACCTTCTCGCCGGACACATCGTTTTAGATGACGGTAGTACTGTAGTTGCAGGCTCTTTCACTTCAGCGATTTTGTTCGAAGATATCGGTTTAGGAGCAGAGGGACTGTCCGGTGATACAGATATGTATATTGCAATAATGAATGCAACAGGAAATTGGACTTCAGCTTTCAGCTATGGTAGCGCAGGTGCTGACGGAATAGATGCAATAGCCCTTCATACCTCAGGAGATTTGATTCTAGTTGGGCACTTCTGCCTTGGTACTGCTGGAGAAGCCTGTGGAATGAACATGTCTTCTTTCACTCTAAACAAGAGTGATGACAATCACGAAGGAGACGCCTTTGTCGGCCGTTTTGCTCTATCAGGAAACACAATAACTCCAATTTGGATAAGAACGATTTCAAATCAGGATGATCTTACAGGGTTCGATGTAGAAATAGGACCTAATGGTGGTATTTCGGTAGGAATATTCCACAAAGGATTCCTAATGATTGGTAGCGATTTCCTTCAAGGGTCTGAAGGTATTAGCATCGCTTTACTTCACTATGATGAAAACGGCCAATTGATGTGGACCAATGGAATTACCAGTCCAGATGGGATTGAAATCTTTGGAGGGATGTGCTATTCTTCGGATGGATTCCTTCACGTTACGGGAACATATATCGGTTCAATCATGTTCGTTGAGAGAACAGAATCCCTAGGAGAAACTGACATTTTCGTAGCACAATTGGATGGTAGTGGAAATTTAACTTGGACCTCATTCGCAGGCGGTACTGGTGAAGAATGGGCTAACGATTGTGCAGTTGACAGCACGGGAACCGTTCACATTGTAGGCCAGTTAGAAGGGACTGCGGCGTTTGGTTTCATTAACGCAACATCAAACGGTTGGAGGGATATGTTCCACGCCACTATTACATCAAATGGAATCTGGAGTAATGTGAATAATGCAGGTGGAGGCGGTTGGGAATTGATTGAAACTCTCATCATCGATTCTAAGGACAACGTTATCGTTACCGGAACATACACTTCAGCTTTCACTTTAGGTCTTGACCAACTATCGGACAAAGACTCCAATGGCGAAAAGAGAGATGTTTTCGTTGCACAGATCGATACTTCCAATGAATGGGTTTGGGCGGTTTCAGCAGGCGGCTCTGGTGATGATGTTGCCCGTACACTCCAATTCGGCCTCGACGAATCTCCATTGATTGGAATGACCATACAGAACACAGTTACAATGGGTAATTTCAGCCTTTCATCATCCGGTTACAGCGATGTTGCAATTTGGAATTATGCAAGAGACCACGATTCAGATGGCATTACAGATGGCTCTGACAACTGTCCTAGAGTTGCCAACCCAGACCAACTTGATACCGACGGTGATTTGTACGGCGATGCTTGTGATGACGACGACGATGGAGACTCAATCGGAGATGATTGGGACGATTGTACACCGGGAGAGGTCGGATGGACTTCATCGCCTATTACCGACCATGATAGTGATGGTTGTAGGGATGCATCAGAGGACCTAGACGATGATGAAGACGGAATATTCGACCACTACGACGAATGCCCAGAAGGGCCTGTAGGCTGGACTTCTACAATTGAAAACGATGAGAATCAAGATGGATGCGAAGATGTCGATAGCGATGGTGATGGATATGTTGACCAGCTAGACAAGTGCCCTGAAATTTATGATGACCAATCAGATTTGGATGGAGACGGGGTTGGCGATGCTTGTGAAGATGATACCGATGGCGACGGTATTCTCGACGAATACGATGAGTGTCCATCCGATTCATTCGACTGGGTTAGTGAGCACGATATCGACCACGACCAAGATGGCTGTAGAGATGCAGATAGAGATGCAGATGATGATGGGGACAACGTCCTAGATTTGTCAGATGATTGCCCTCGTGGTGAAATAAATTGGAACGCATCATTCGACCATGATGGTGACGGTTGCCATGACGACTTTGAAGATACAGACGATGATTCTGACGGGGTTTCTGACTCAGCAGACCTCTGTCCACGAGGCTATGTTGGACAAGCGGGTGTTGGAATGGATTTGGATCAAGACGGGTGTGTTGATACGACCGAAGATGATGACGACGATAACGATGGAGTTGCAGATTCAGACGACAATTGCAGATACACCCCAAGTGGCATGGATGTAGACTCAGAGGGTTGTTCTGGTGTTCAGTTAGATGATGACGGCGACGGCGTTCACAACCTGAACGACCTCTGTCCTTCTACACCAATCGGTGAAATGGTATCTTCCACAGGTTGTATTGTAGAAACCAGTGATGATACCAAAGCTAGTAGCGATGATGAAAGCTCATTTTCATTGATTTCGATTTTATTCATAATCGCTGGGATATTAGTTGCAGTAGCGGCTTATGTTACTTTCAAACCACAGCCACCTTTACCTCCTAAGCCAGTGCCTAAAGTAGGCACAGAAGCCACCTCAACTGTAGACGATGGAGGGAGCCAAGGGGATAGCGGAACCACTTCGTCCGACGTCAGCGACTCCGGCCTCGATGTCGACGCTAGCGAGCCCGAGGTCGCTACAGATGAAGTCTGATGCAGCACTTAGAATTGCAGCCTCATCCATTTTACCACAAATCATTAGTTTTTCTTCATCCGACCACTTGAAGATTTGCGGTAGCATTCTCTTGCCCCAGAATCCCATGATTTCGCCTCGCTTTTCACCTTGAGCGAATGGTAATCCGGATAGAACTCCGGCGAATGTTTTGACATTTTCACCTGAGTTGATGTGTTCAATAGCTGCTTGGGCCAATTCCCTCTTCCACGGTCTGGAAATGTGCACTACGGCATGACTGGGGTCGCTACCTAGGTGCTTAACAGCAATCTTAGCAACCTTTCTTGCTTGCTCTAGGAAAGAGCGAAGATAAGATTCTGCCTCTAGTGCTGCCATTTCTTCATCACTCAATTCTCCAGGTAAGTCGAAGACCCTGCCTGCCATCAAATCGGTGTTGCCTTGTATTTTCCACCAATCCTCTGCCAAGTGCGGTGTTGCAATAGAAATCATGTGGGTCCATACATTGAGGATTTCTTTCCCAACTTCTGGATTCTCACCGCCTCTTCGTCGATACCAATTCAGGTCTTTGATCAAGTCGAAGTGACTTGCATCTACTGCACCACGCAAGTCGTAATTGTCCATCGCATCCTGCCATTGCAAGCATCTCTGTTTGAGGCGTGCTTGCATCCACAAATCGATTTCACTAGCGCCACCATTCCATCCTAGGATGTTGGAAGGCATTCCATACAATTGAACCATCTGTCGATAATTCGCCTCAAGAGCAGAATCCGACCAATCCATTCCAGCAGTAGGGTTTGCAGCAAACAGAATGAACAATCTTACAGTGTCTGCTCCATATTTTTCAATCATTTCTTCTGGAGAAACCGTATTTCCTAGACTCTTACTCATCTTCGCACTTCGCTCTCCAAGTGGTGAATCACAGTGCGGGCAAGATTGCTCAGAGTAATCGACATGCAATGTAATTGCACAAGAATTACACCATGGCGCAGACTTGTTTACCATTCCTTGACACAGTAGTTCGTTGAATGGCTCATCGACATTATGCAAGCCTATGTCTCGCAGAGCTTTGGTCCAAAATCTTGCATAGATTAGGTGCATTTGAGCATGCTCGATTCCACCACAGTAGAAATCAACATTCATCCAATGGTTTGCAATATCTGGGTTGAAGCAATTCTCGGTTTGCATCGAATCAGTATATCTTAGGAAGTACCAAGAAGAGTCAACGAAAGTGTCCATCGTATCGGTCTCTCTCTTTGCAGGCTTGCCGCACTTAGGACAATCTACATTGCAGAATGATTCACTGGTCTCAAGCGGGTTTCCTTTGCCATCGAAGACAACATCTCTAGGCAATTCAACCGGGAGTTGGTCTTCAGGAACAGGCACTGCTCCACACGAATCACAATGAATAATTGGAATTGGAGTTCCCCAGTACCTCTGTCTACTAATCAGCCATGGTCTAATCTTCCAATTGATTGTACCATTGCCTGCGCCTATATTTTCAAGCGCTTCACACACTGCAGACTTTGCCTCTGCCCCATATAGGCCATCGAAACCTTCGATTCCAGAGTTCACCATCCAACCCAAATCGCATTCAGCGGCTTCTAGTTCAGTATCAGCTGGCTCATTTTCTGACATTACCAGAACACGTTTTATTGGAATATTGTATTTCTTTGCGAAATCAAAATCTCTCTCATCATGTCCAGGAACTGCCATTACAGCACCGGTACCATATGATGCGATTACGAAGTTTCCAACCCATATTGGTATTCTTTCGCCTGTGAGGGGATGGATGGCGAATGCTCCAGTTGGAACTCCCTTTTTCTTACCCATATTTTTGATTCTATCAAACTCGCTCATCGCGATTATTTCATCATGAAGAACCTTCCAATCATCTTCGTATTGGGTTCCAGAAACCAACTTTTCCGCCAACTCGTGTTCAGGAGCTAGTGTCACGAATGTAACGCCGAATAGGGTGTCTGGTCGAGTAGTGAAAACACGGATGTTTTCATCCATTCCTTCGACAGCAAATTCGATTTCAGCACCTTCAGATCTTCCAATCCAATCTTGTTGTAGAGCCTTCACATTCTCTGGGAATTCGATTGTCTCAAGGCCATCTAGCAACTCTTGAGCGTACTCCGTAATGTTGAGGAACCACTGACTCATTTCTTTTTGAATCACTGGCCCGTTACACCTCCAGCATCTTCCAGCTTTCACTTGCTCGTTGGCTAGAACTGTATCACAAGAATTACACCAATTAACGGGAGCGAACTCTTGGTATGCTAGGTCTCTTTCTAGGAATTTTAGGAAAAACCATTGGTTCCAACGATAGTACTGTGGGTCGTGACTCTTGACAAGTCGTCTCCAGTCATACGAGAATCCCATACGCTTGATTTGTTCAGTAATCGAAGCCATGTTTCTCTCAGTGATATCATGCGGGTGCCCTCCTTCAGCAATTGCAGCATTTTCTGCAGGCATACCAAATGAATCGAATCCCATTGGGTAGAGAACATCGAATCCCATAAGTCTCTTGTATCGGGCTACAGCGTCACCAATGGAATAGTTTCTAACGTGGCCCATATGCATTTTACCTGATGGATAAGGATACATTTCAAGGCAGTAGAACACGGGGTTGTCCTTGTTATATTCCACATTGAAAATTCCAGAATCTTCCCAAGCCTTTTGCCAGGATTGTTCTGTATTTTGTGGAATGTATTCCGACATCAAAACACCTCTTCGCCCCTACGGGGCGAGTAGTCGACATATGTAATGGCCTTGAAACCATCTACAGAATCACAGTTCAGTAGTCTCAAGTAAGAACACAGCTTCTCTTGTCAAGCAGTATCTGTTTCTTACGCCACTCCTCTTTTTCTCGACAAGTCCATACTTCTGAAGTGTCCTTAGGTGGTGGCTAACCAATTGTTGCGATCTCTCTAGACGATGTGCTAGTTCTGATTGAGTTGGGAACAGATCCAGTTGCCCGTCATCATCCAACAAACGTAGAATCTTCCCTTGCAAGCTGTTAGGGTCAGGAGACAGAGGAGGCATCGGTAAGTCATCGTCTAGAACTCCTGGATGTAGGTTTGAGGTGAATGGGTAGAACCTAACTAAACGACCATCTGCTCTTCTCCATATTCTGTCCTCATTTTCGAGAATCTTGAGGTGGTGAGTTATTTGTCCATTCGACATTTCTAGAGCGGCCATCAATGCACGGAAATGGCAACCGGGGTTTGCGGTTAGGTAGCCCATCAAACGACCTCTTTGGTAACGGCCATCACTAGTCTCGCTAGTTCTTCCAACCAATCCTAGGAACCAGAGTCCTGCACTNGTTGCAGGTATTCTCCACGACTCGTTTGTAGCGATTACAGCAACAAGAATTGAGAGAATACCACTGCTGGCAACAACGACGCTAACGGTGACAATAACTGGACTGATTTCCTCAGTATCGCTTACAATTGGTGTAATTTCAACTACCTCAGAATCATCTTCAACAGTCTCGGTGATTACTCCCTGTGAATACACTTCCTCAACTGTAAATGAAACGGCAGCGAAGTCAGAACATTCTGCAGTAGCCTCAGATTCGTAGACTAGATACTCGCCCGTTGCACCGCGTTCTGGAGCCCAGTTGACCAAGCCCTGAGCACCGGCCAGAGTTAGAATCCCTTCATCAGGAGAGTTCAGTAACCAGCAGGTTCCCAATTCGTTAGATGTCAAACTCCATGTTCCTGAGATAACTCTTGAAACGACAACTTCGTCTTCTTCAGCAATCTCTTCCTCGTTTATTTCTTCAGAAATAAT